>Ga0187893_10005455_pt1 | contig 22810 bp, 19 predicted proteins | sample MA1701074metaG_FD_139574 | JGI IMG/M metagenome (GOLD analysis project Ga0187893, IMG submission 139574) | White microbial mat communities from a basaltic lava cave in the Kipuka Kanohina Cave System on the Island of Hawaii, USA - MA170107-4 metaG ...
GACCGAAGTCGGCGCTGAACGCGCTCATCTGTCCGGGGCTTCCGCCGCGCTCGAGCCGATACCGGACCGGCACGTTCTGCTGCACGGTGCTCACGCCGCACGAGATGCCGCCGCCGTGCCCGCGACCGAGTAGTCCGCGCACCAGTCGATCTCGAAGCGCGTGAGCGTCGGCATGAGCGCGCTCCACGGTCCCGGCCCGGGATCGGTCGAGCTCGGATCGGGGTCGTCCTCGGCGAGCAGGTCGAAGACCGCCGCGGGAACGTCGAGAGCGGTGACGCGGATCGCGTTCAGCTCGAGGTCCGCGGTGCCGTTGATCGTGATCGAGGGGACGATCGGGAGGCCGGTCGGAATGTTCACCGAGACCGGGATGTCGCCGGCCGAGTCCTGAACTTCGAGGAAGCCTTCGAGCACGCCGACCTCGACGCCGAGCGAGCTCCAGGCCGGCGCTCCCCAGTCGACGAGTGCCAGGTTGTCCGCGCAGAGCCAGTTCACCGCGGGGCGCGGCGCGTAGTCCTGGCAGACCTGCCGCAGCGACGCCACGCCGCCGCCGCCTGAGCCCGAGCCGGTCGAGTTCGAGTCGCCGTAGGTCTCGATGTTCACGGTCATCGAGACGTCGCCGTCGAACGCGCTCTGGAACGGATCGAGGTCGTAGTCGACGCCCGCCGCGCGCACGGGTGCGCCGAGCAACAGCGACAGCAGGACGAGCCCGGTGCCGCACATGAACCGCCATGGTGTAGGGGGCGGCTCACCCTGTGCGGGGAGCGTCATCGGTCTCGCGAGTATGACACAGGCCCCGCGATCCGTGGGAACGGGCCGCGCTCAGTCCCGCGCGCGTGAGTCCGTTTCGTCGAGCAGGCGGTGGAAGTTCGCGAGTCTCGCGGCGCTGATCGAGCCCGCATCGACCGCCGCGCGCACGGCGCAGTCGGGCTCGCGCCTGTGCTCGCAGTCGCGGAAGCGGCAGTCGACGGAGGCGCGCGCGATCTCGGGATATACGGGGCCGAGCAGGTCGCGGTCCACCGGGCCCGTGCCGATCTCGCGCACGCCGGGCGTGTCGATCACGACCGCTCCACCCGCGATGCGCAGCCAGGTCGAGGCCGACGTGGTGTGCGCGCCGCGCTCGCGCTTGTTGAGCTCGCCCGTCTCGAGCCGCAGCTCCGGCTCGAGCGCGTTGATCAGCGACGACTTGCCCACGCCCGAGTGACCCGCGAGCACGGTCGTGCCGTGTGCGAGCGCCGCGCGCAGGCGCTCGAGCCCCGCGCCGCTCGTCGCCGAGACCGCGAACACGGGAATCACCGCCTCGTAGGCGCGGACCTCGTCGGGCAGCGCCTCGCCGGGCGCGAGCAGGTCGAGCTTGTTCACGACCAGGAGCGCCTCGAGACCGCCCGCGTGCGCCGCGACCAGGAACCGATCGACCGCGCCGGAGCGGAACGGCGGGCTCGCGACCGACGCCACGATCGCGAGCCGGTCGGCGTTCGCGGCGATCACGTGCTCGCGCTTCTGGCCGAAGCTGCGCCGGCGCGCGAGCACGGTGCGGCGCGGCAGCACCTCGAGCAGCACCTTGCGCGCGGGGTCGAAGCGGACCGAGTCGCCGACCGCGAGCGCGGTCTTCTGCTGCGCGTGCTTGCCGCCGAGCGCGATGCGCGTGACCTGCTCGCCGTGCACCACGTCGCAGCCGAGCCGCGTGACCGTGAGGACCGTCCCGCGCGCCTCGCTCATGCCCGACGTGTGACGCGCGGCAGCGCGCGCGGACGTGCGCGGGCGCGCTCGACCAGCGTCTCGAACAGGCGCAGCTGGCGCGGATCGTCGAGCGCCTGCATCTCGGGGTGCCACTGCACGCCGAGCGCGAACGGGTGCTCGCCGAACACCACGCCCTCGACGACACCGTCCGGTGCATGGGCGGTCGTGCGCAGGCCCGTGCCGAGCCGGCGCACCGCCTGGTGGTGCCAGGAGCAGACGGGGAACTCGGCGTCGCGGAAGATCTCGCCGAAGTGCCCGGAGCGCTCGGCGCGCACCGGGTGCGTCGTGGGCTCGCGCGGCGGCAGACGGTGCAGCACCGACTCGCCGTACACGTCGGGCAGGTGCGGCTCGAGGTCGCCGCCGAGCACGATGTTCATCACCTGCATGCCGCGGCAGATGCCGAGCACCGGCAGCTCGGGCACGCCGAGCGCCTCGCGCAGGAGCGCCATCTCGAACGAGTCGCGCACCGGGTTCACGCTGTAGATCGTCTCGTGGCCGGCGCCGCCGTACGAGTCGGGCGCGATGTCGCCGCCGCCCGCGACGATCAGCGCGTCGAGGTGCTCGAGCACCTCGCCGGGCGGGATCGCGCTCGCGCCGAGCAGCACCGGCATGCCGCCCGCCGCCGCGACCGCGTCGGTGTACCAGCGCGGCAGCGAGAACGAGTCGCGCTCGCCCTCCGGCCCGTAGGTCGTGATCCCGATCCGCGGCCGCCCGCCCGCCATCCGCTCAGATCCGCTCGAAGTAGCGCGCGCGCTCCCAGGTGGTCACCGTGTTCTCGAACTTGCTCTTCTCGACGCGCGCGAAGAACAGGTAGTGGTCGAGCACCTCGTCGCCGAGCGCGGCGCGCAGCCACTGCGACGACTCCGCCGCGGCGATCGCGTCGCCGAGCGTGCGCGGGATCTGCGGCACGTCCTTGTTGCCGTACAGGTTTCCCGACAGCATCGGCGGCGGCTCGAGCTTGCGGTCGATGCCGTCGAGCCCGGCCGCGACCAGCGCCGCGAAGGCGACGTAGGGGTTCGCGTCCGCGCCGGGGATGCGGCACTCGCTGCGCAGCGACGCGCCGTGGCCGACGATGCGGAAGCCCGCCGTGCGGTTGTCCGACGCCCAGGCGATCGAGGTCGGCGCGAACGTCCCTTCCATGAAGCGCTTGTAGCTGTTCACGGTCGGCGCGAGGAAGAGCGCGATCTCGCGCGCGTGCGCGAGCAGGCCGCCCAGCCACCAGCGGAACGTCTCCGCCGCGCGCATGCGGCTGCCGGGCAGCGGCGCGTCGCCCGCGAACAGGTTCTTCGCGCCCGCCGTGTCCCAGAGACTGGTGTGCACGTGCATGCTGTTGCCAGCCATGTTCGCGTCCCACTTCGCCATGAACGTGACCGCGAGCCCGAGCGAGGCGGCGATCTCCTTGGCCGCGTTCTTGTACAGCACGTGGCGGTCGGCCATCTCGAGCAGCTCGCAATAGCGCAGGTTGATCTCCTGCTGGCCCGGTCCCCACTCGCCCTTGCTGAACTCGACCGGCACGCCCGACGCTTCCAGGTGTCGGCGGATCGCGCCGACCAGCGGCTCGATCTTGGTGCCCTGCAGGATGTGGTAGTCCTCGACGTACTGGCCGAAGGTCGCGAGCTTGTCGTAGCCCTTCGCGTGCGCGCTCTCGAAGCTCTCCTTGAAGGCGAAGAACTCGAGCTCCGACGCGCCGAGCACCGAGAAGCCGCGCTCGCTCGCGCGCGCGAGCTGCTTGCGCAGGATCGAGCGCGGCGCGATCGCGACCGGTCCGCCCGCGTGCTCGTCGAACACGTCGCAGATCACGATCGCGCTCTTCTCGAGCCAGCTCGCGCGGCGCAGGCTCGACCAGTCGACCTTGCACAGCACGTCGCCGTAGCCCTTCTCCCAGGAGGTGAACGCGTAACCCTGCACGGGGTCCATCTCCATGTCGCACGCGAGCAGGTAGTCGCACATGTGCACGCCGTGCTCGGCCGTCTCGTCCAGGAAGAACTGGCCGCTGATGCGCTTGCCAATCAGGCGCCCGTACAGGTCGGGGAAGACGGTGACGACGGTGTCGAGGTCGCCGTTGTGCACCAGCTCCTCGAGCTCGGCCCGCGAGAGCCGTCCCGAGACGCGGGATCCGTGCTTTGCCATGGCTGATCTTTACCCGATCGATGCGGGCCTGCCATCGGGCTCCTGGCCTGCCATCATCCCCGCATGAGGCTCGAACGCTCCGGACCCACCTCGCAGTACTTCTGGTCGCACCGCCTGCGCCTGCACTACGTCGACTGGGGCAACGAGGACGCCCCGCCGCTCCTGCTCGTGCACGGCGGGCGCGACCACTGCCGCAACTGGGACTGGGTGGCGGAGCGGCTGCGGCGCGACTGGCACATCCTCGCGCCCGATCTGCGCGGTCACGGCGACTCGGCCTGGGTGACCGGCGCGAACTACGGAATGATCGACTACGTCTACGACCTGGCGCAGCTGATCCACCAGAAGAAGCTCGCGCCGGTCACGATCGTCGCGCACTCACTGGGCGGGTCGATCAGCCTGTCCTACACCGGGATCTACCCCGAGAGCGTGGCGAAGATCGTCGCGATCGAGGGGCTCGGCCCGCCGCCCGCGATGATCGCCGCGCGCGCGAAGCTGCACATCCACCAGCGCATGCGCGAGTGGGTCGAGCAGATGCGCGGGCTCGCCGGCCGCACGCCGCGCAAGTACGCCTCGATCGAGGAGGCGTTCGCGCGCATGCAGGGCGAGAACCCGCGGCTCACGCCCGAGCAGGCGCGCCACCTGACCGTGCACGGCGTGAACCAGAACGAGGACGGCACGTTCAGCTGGAAGTTCGACAACTACGTGCGCGCGTTCTCGCCCTACTCGTTCAACGCCGAGGAGGCGAGCGACCTGTGGGGCCGGATCCGCTGCCCGACGCTGCTCGTGCGCGGCACCGAGAGCTGGGCGAGCGATCCGCTCCAGGACGGGCGCGCCGCGCACTTCAAGCACGCCCAGGTCGCGAACATCGAGAAGGCGGGGCACTGGGTGCACCACGACCAGCTGGAGAAGTTCATGGAGGTCGTGACCGCGTTCCTGGCCCGATGAGCGGCGCGACGACCGATGCGACGACCGATGCGCGCGAAGCGCGCGGGGCGCTGGCTGCGCTCTGGTCGCTCGCGGGCTGCGCGCCGGACGCGCTCGAGCGCGTGACACTCGAGGGTGTCGAGCCGGCGCTGCCCTCGTCCTTCGCGGTCGGCACCGCGGCGCAGGTCTCGATCGCGGCGGCGGGGCTCGCGGCGGCGGAGCTGTGGCGGCTGCGCACGGGCCGCGCGCAGCGCGTGGCGGTCGACCTGCGAGCCGCGGCGATCGAGTTCCGGAGCGAGCGCTACCTGCGCGTCGACGGCGGCGCGCCCGCGACGCTCTGGGACCCGCTCGCCGGGCTGTACCGCGCGGGCGACGGGCGCAGGCTGCGTCTGCACACGAACTTCCCGCACCACCGCGCGGCGATCACGCGCCTGCTCGGGGGCGCCGACACGCGCGAGGCGGTGCAGGCCGCGCTCGAGCGCTGGCAGGCGGAGGACTTCGAGACCGCCGCGAACGCTGCCGGAGGCGTGGTGTCGATGCTGCGCAGCTCCGCCGAGTGGAGCGCGCACCCGCAGGCGCACGCGCTCGCGCGGCTGCCGGTGCTCGAGATCGAGCGGATCGGCGACGCCGCGCCTCGGCCGCTCCCGACCGGCGCGGCCGAAGCGGCCGGCGGCGCGGCCGAAGCGGCCGGGGGCGCGCGGCCGCTCGCCGGTATGCGCGTGCTCGACCTGACGCGCGTGGTCGCGGGGCCGGTCTGCGGGCGCACGCTCGCCGCGCACGGCGCCGAGGTGCTGCGCATCGCGTCGCCTGCGCTCCCCTTCATCCACTGGCTGGTGATCGACACCGGCCGCGGCAAGCGCTCGGCGTTCGTCGACCTCGCGAGCGCGGACGGGCGCGCCACGCTCGCGCGGCTCGTCGCCGGGGCCGACGTGTTCGTGCAGAGCTATCGCCCGGGGGCGCTGGCCAAGCTCGGCTTCGCGCCCGAGGACCTCGCGCGCATCCGGCCGGGCATCGTGGTCGTGTCGCTCTCCGCCTACTCGCACGTCGGCCCGTGGGCCGGACGGCGCGGCTTCGACTCGCTGGTGCAGACGGTGACCGGCTTCAACCACGAGGAGGGCCGCGCGGCGGGCGCGGACGAGCCGCGCGAGCTGCCCGCGCAGGCGCTCGACCACGGCTCGGGCCAGCTGATGGCGTTCGCGGCCATGGCGGCGCGCGCGCGTCAGGCGCGCGAGGGAGGGAGCTTTCTCGTGCGCGCCTCGCTCGCGCAGACCGGGCGCTGGCTCGCGGGCCTGGGCCGCGTCGCGAACGGCCTCGCGGCGCACGACCCGACGCTCGACGACGTCGCCGACCGGCTCGAGGAGAGCGACTCCGACTTCGGCCGGCTGCGCGCGGTGCGCCACGCCGCGGCGCTCGACGAGACGCCCGCGCACTTCTCGCGCCCGGCTGCCAGAATCGGGGCGCACCCCGCGCGCTGGGAGGACGGAACGTGACGGAGAGACTTCTGCTCGAGGGACTGCGCGTCGTCGAGCTCGCGACCTTCGTGTTCGGCCCCGCGGCCGGAACCATCCTCGGCGATTTCGGCGCCGAGGTGATCCACATCGAGCACCCGCAGGCGGGCGACGCCTACCGCATGCTGCCGCAGCTGCGGCCGCTGCCCGAGTGCGACCAGAACTACTGCTGGATCCTGACCTCGCGCGGCAAGAAGTCGATCGCGCTCGACGTGCGCCGCGCCGAGGGGCGCGCGATCGCGCTCGAGCTCGTGCGCCGCGCCGACGTGTTCATCACGAACCTCCACCCGTCGGTGCTCGAGAAGCTCGGCATGCGCTACGAGGACGTGGCCAGCGAGAACGAGCGGCTGATCTACGCGCACGCGACCGGCTACGGCGACGAGGGCGCCGAGGTCGAGAAGCCCGGCTACGACGCGACCGCGTGGTGGGCGCGCTCGGGGCTGATGGACGCGGTCCGGCCCGCCGGCGGCGAGTACGCCTTCGCGACCGCGGGCATGGGCGATCACCCGAGCGCCGTGGCGCTGTTCAGCGCGATCGCGCTCGCGCTGTTCGATCGCGAGCGCACCGGCCGCGGCCGGCGCGTGCGCACGTCGCTGATGGCGAACGGCGCGTGGTCGAACTCGCTGCTCCTGCAGGCCGCGCTGTGCGGCGGCACGCCCTACTCGCCGCCCCGGCGCACGGCGTCGCTGAACGCGCTGGTCAACAGCTACGTGTGCGCGGACGGGCGCGGCCTGTACCTCGCGATGGTGCAGGAGAACGTGGAGTGGGAGCGCTTCACGAGCGCGCTCGGTGCGCCCGAGCTGCGCGACGACCCGCGCTTCGCGGACATCCCGTCGCGGCGCGCGAACGCGCCGGCGCTGGTCGCGGTGCTCGATCCGATCTTCGCCTCGCGCCCGCTCGCCCACTGGCGCGCCGAGCTCGACCGCCACACGGTCACGTTCGGCATCATCGCGCGGGTCGACGACCTGCCCGACGACCCGCAGCTGAACGCGAACGGAGTCTTCCGGCCGATGGTGGGTCCGGGCGTCGCGCCCGGCCTGCGCACGGTCGACAGCCCGATCCACCTGGACGGGGCGCCCAAGCGCGAGCCGACCCGCGCGCCCGAGCTGGGCGAGCACGGGCGCGAGATCCTGGCCTCGCTCGGATACGACGCCGTACGGATCGAGTCGCTGATCGCGAGCGGCGTGCTGAAAGAGTGACGACCGACACAAAATCACGTTGACACGGCGCGGCGCAGCGCGGTCCAATTCCCCTACCGGGGTGGGGCTTCGACGTCGGAGTGTGCGAGATGCGCAAGTTGCTGCTCGTGTTCACGGTTCTGCTCGCTTCAGCCGCTGCGTCCACGGCCTCGGCGATCGCGCTCAGCATCGAGCAGGAGATCCCCGTCAGCGGCGCGATCGTGAACGCCGAAGGCGTCGCGGTGATCCACGAGGGCCCGAACGCGGGCATCTACGTGCCGCATCGGGACAACGCGAACGTCACGGTGCTCGACGTCGACACGGGCGCCTTCCTCTACCAATTCGACACCACGATTCCGCTCCTCGTCACCAGCCCGTGTTGCACCGCCCATCGGGGTCTGCGCGCGATCGACGTGCTGCCCAACGGCAACCTGATCATCGGCCAGCACTCCACCAACCTCGTGCGCGAGGTGGTCATCCCCGCGGCGCCCCTGGATCCGAACACCATCCCCACCGCGACCCTGGGCACGATCTCGTTCACGGTCCCCGCGCACACCGATCCCATCGGGGCCTTCGCCGAGTTCGAGTCGATCTCGGCCTTCGAGAATCCGGCCAACGGCCAGCTCTACCTGCTGATCGGCGAGGAAGGCCGCGACAATCCCCCCGGTACCGAAGTCGCCGGCGAGGTGTATCTGGGCACGGTCGGCGGCGCCGGTCTCACGAGCTTCGAGAAGCTGTTCCAGATCGACGCGTTCGACGACGGCTTCGACGACATCTCCGGTCTCGACGTGATCAGCATCGTCTTCGACGGGGCGGGCAACATCGACCGCGCCGCCTCACTCATCCTGATGACCGACGACAGCTCCGCGGATCCCCTCGGCGTTCCGGTCGAGCCCCAGTCGACCATGTACGTGCTCAACCTGCTCGGCCAGATCCTCTCGACGCTCGATGGCCCGGGTCAGGGTGTCGACGAGGGCTTCGAGGAGACGTTCGACCGCGATCAGTGGATCGACGCGGAGGGCGTCGACTACGGCGAGAAGGACGGCCAGCCGGTCGTCGTCGTCTTCTTCAGCAACAACGGCGGAAACCAGACGCCATCGATCGCGAGGTTCGAGGTGCTCGACTTCGAGGCCGTGCCCGAGCCGGCGACCCTCGGCCTGATCGGCCTCTCGCTCGCCGCCCTTGCCTTCGGCCGCGCGCGCCGTTCGTAGCCGCTAGCGCTTGTAGCGCTCGGTCAGGAGATCCTGGCGGGTCTGAAGCGAGACCTCTTGGCCGCGGATCCACATGCGCTCGGCCCAGGTCGTGACCTCGAGCGGATCGCCGTTCCAGAGCACGACGTTGGCGGCGGCGCCGGGGCGGATCACGCCGGAGTCGGCGATGCCGAACACGGCGGCGGGAACACCGGTCAGTGACGCGATCGCCGCGTCGTAGGGCAGTCCGGCGGCCACCGCGTTGCCCGCGGCCTGGCGCAGGCGATGCGCGAAGCTGGGACCGCCGAGGTCGGCGAGGATCACCCGCACGCCGGCCTCGTGCAGGATGCGCGCGGCGTCGGCGCGGCTGTGGAGCGCGCCGAGATTCGCGGGCAAGTCGTCGAACGGGTCGAGCACGACGGGGATCCCTTCGCGCGCGAGCAGCGCCGCGTGCTGCCAGGCCTCGGCGCCCCCGGCGATCACCACGCGCAGGCCGAACTCGTTCGCGATCTCGACCACCGTGCGGATGTCCGACGCGCGGTTGACCTCGACCAGCACGATCAGCTCGCGCGCGAGCGCGCGGTCGAGCACCTCGAGGTCCGCGGCCGAGAGCGAGAGCGCGCGCAGCTTGTTGGACAGGAACGGGCCGCGGTTGCCGCGGTAGAGCCGCGCGTCGGTCAGCGCCTCGCGCAGGCGCAGGAACGCGGCCGAGCGCACGCCGATCGGGGACGCGCCGGGCGGCGCGGCGGGAGTGTCGATCGAGACGCGCAGGGCCGCGGACCCGCGCCGCAGCCAGTCGCTCTCGACGAACTCGACCCAGGCGGCCTGGCCCGAGATCTGGCCGCCGCCGGGCACGACCAGCGCCGCGGTGATCCCGCCGGCGCGCGCGCCGGGCACCGTGAACGAGGCGGGATTCCAGGTGTCGGCGGTGCGGAGCGCCGCGCGCACGGGGTCGGCGTTGGGCGGCAGCGTGCCCTCTACGCTGGACGGCTCGAGGTCGAAGTCGAGCGTGCCGACGCGCGTGCCCACCGCCACGAGCCCCGGCGTGATCACCATGCCCTTGGCGTCGACGACCTGCGCGCCCTCCGGCACGCGCGGCTTCGTGCCCACGGCCTGCACGCGCGGGCCGTCGAGCACGACCGTCGCGCCGCGCAGCGGCGGACCGTCGCCGGTGTGGACGGTGGCGCCGACCAGAGCGATCACCGCGACCAGCGACTTCACGGTGCGCCTCGCAGTCCGAGCTCGAAGTCGGAGCGCGGCGGCCCCTTTTGCGAGCGGTCGTACACCGTGCGGCCCTCGATCAGCACCCGCTCGGCGTGGGTGTACACCGAGAACGGATCGCCGGACCAGACCACGAGATCGGCGTCCTTGCCCGGCTCGAGCGTGCCCGTGCGCGCGTCGATGCCGAGGATCCAGGCGGGGTTCGCGGTGATCCAGCGCAGCGCCGCCTCGCGCTCGACCGCAATCCCCGCGCGCCGGCCGGCGCTCATCGCCTTCGCGGCTTCCTGGTTCAGCCGCTGGATGTCGTAGGGCGAGTCGGAGTGGAGCGCGACGCGCACGCCGGCCTGCTCGAGCAGCGCCGCGTTGGCCGGCACCGCGTCGACGAGCTCCATCTTCATTCCCCCCCAATCCGCCCACACCACGGCGCCGACGCCCGCGCGCGCGAGCTGGTGGCGGATCTTGTAGGCCTCGACCGCGTGGTGGAACGCGCGCGGCGCGGTCTCGAACTCGCCGAACAGATCGAGCCGCACCAGCATCTCGTCCGCGCGGTAGCAGTGGTTCTGCACCAGGATCTCGCCGCGCAGCACGCGCGCGAGCGCGTCGACGGCGTTGTCGCGCGCCTTGCCCGCCTCCTGCTTGTAGGCGCGCGCGTTCTCGAGCTTCTGGCGCAGCAGCGCGACCTCGGCCATGCGGGTCTGCGGCTCGGCGCCCTTGGTCGCGCCGTAGATGCGCATCGGGTTCTCGCCGCAGGCCATCTTCATGGTCGGCGGCGCGTCCGGCATGCGCATCTCGCGCGCCGAGAGCGCGGGCACCAGGCGCAGCGTCACGCCCTGCCCGCCGACCAGGTTCGCCGAGCCCGGCAGGACGTGGATGGTGGTGACGCCGCCCGAGAGTGCGGCCTCGATCGCGGGATCCTGCGGCCAGAACGAGTCCTCGGCGCGGATGTCGGGCTTGAAGGGGCCGGTCATCTCGTTGCCGTCCGCGGTCGAGGTGGTGGCGGGCACCGCGTAGACCCCGAGGTGGGAGTGCGGGTCGATGATGCCCGGCGTGACGAAGCGGCCGGTGACGTCGAGCACGGTCGCGTTCGCGGGCGCGGGCAGGTCCGAGCCGACCGCGCGGATGCGCCCGTTCTCGACCCACACATCGGCGCGCTCGAGCGTCGGACCCGCGGCGGTCATCACGCTCGCGCCGCGCAGCAGGAGCGGCGGGGCGGGCGCCGCGGCGGGGGTTTGGGCCTGCGCAGCGGGCGCGGGCTGCTGCGCCGGTTGCTTCGCCAGCACGGCGCAGCCGAGCGCCGCGCAGGCGAGCATCGTGGTCATCACCCCCCGGAACATGCGCGTACTCTAGGCGACGCCCGCGGCGCGCGCCGCGTGCCGTTCTCCTCTACTTCGCCGAGCGTTGGGGTCACTCTTGCGCGTAGAGGCGAGCGCCGGGCTGCCAAAGCGCTGGACAGCGGGCGAGCAAACGGAGTAAGCAAGCGAGTCGGGGGGCGAGAGGACGAAGAGAGGGCGTCCTTTATGCGTTCGAGACTCACGAGCGTCGCGGCGATCCTGGGCCTGACACTGGGCCTTGTCGCCTGCAAGAAGATCCAAGCCGGTCCCGGATTCGAGACCATGCCTGGAATTCCCCCCGAGGGGCGGATCATCAACGTGGTCCGTGGGGATGGCGACTTCCACGGGGTGTGGATCGAGACGCCCGACAACCGCCTGACCCTGGTGTGGGTCAACGCAGCGAACGGGGACATCTACGCGCAGCCCCAGTCGTTCCCGCGCAAGTGAGGAGTGGGAGATGGACATCGACAAGCTGATCGCGGCCGCCGGGCGGCCGCTCTTCATCATCGCCCTGTTGCTGCTGGCCATCGGTGGTCTGGAACGGCTGGCGAACGTCGTGGGCTACACGGTCACGAGCAACACGTTCACCGCGGGACGCCTGCTCGAGATCAGCGCCCTGCTCGCGACGTTCGTGATCGCGATCCTGCTGCGCCAGATCCGCGACGAGGCGCGCGCCCGGCGCGGCTAGGCTGCGGAGTTCGCGCCCCCGGGTTCGGGGGCGTCAGCCCTTGCGCAGCGCGTCCACGGGGCGCAGGCGCGCGGCGCGCAGCGCCGGCAGGAGAGATCCGCCCACGCCGATCGCGAGCGCGAGCGCGAGCGCGAACAGCAGGTCGACGGCGCTGATCCGCAGCGACACCAGGCTGTTGCTCGCGGCGCCGAGCATCGGCACGTCGCCGACCAGCGCCGAGACCACGACCGCGGCCAGCCAGGCGAGCGCGGCGCCGGACGCGAAGCCCGCGGCGGCGATCAGGATCGACTCGAGCACGAACGAGCCCGCGATCGCCGCGCGCGAGAAGCCGAGCGCGCGCAGCGTGCCGATCTCGCGCGTGCGCGCCTGCACGGTGGCGTAGAGCGTGTTGGTCGCGCCGAACGCCGCGCCGATCCCGGCCAGGAGCGCGAGCCCCCCGACCACCACGTAGAGCGCGTCGGCCGACGCCGCCTGCTTCTCGTAGTAGACCGACTCGCGGCTGGCCTGGAGCGTGAAGCGGGTGTCCGACTCGATGCGCTGCGCGAGCGCGTCCGCGTCCGCGCCCTCGGCCAGCCGGATGCGCAGGCTCGAGTAGGGCGAGGTGCGCTTCACGTCGTTGGCGAGCTCGCGGGCGTCGACCCAGACCTCGCTCTCGAGCGCGCTGCCGCCCGCTTCGAAGATGCCCACGACCACGTAGCTCGCGTTGCCGAGCGCCATGCGCCCGCCGGGCTCCGCGCCGCGGTAGCGCGAAGCGGCCGCGCGGCCCGCGATCGCCTCGCCGCTCGCCGGCTGCAGCGTCCGGCCGGTGACGATGCGGACGTCGTCGCGCACGGCGAACGCCGCGCTCTCGACCCCGCGCACCGACACCGTCTCGCGTATGCCCGCGCGCGTGGTGCCCTGCGGCTGTACCAGGAACTCCGGCGAGACCAGCGGCTCGCCGTCCGCGCCCTTCGCGATGCCGTCGAAGAAGCGCAGCGTCTGGTACGCCTGGAGCGGCAGCGAACTCGCGCCGTCGCTGGTCGCTCCCTTGCGCAGCACGATCAGGTTGTGCGGCGAGCCCGCAGCGCGCGTGCTCGCCTTCAGGCTCGTGACCAGGCCCGACAGCAGGCCCAGCGCGAGCACGACCAGGGCGATCACCGCGATCGTGAGCGCGTTGCGCACGCGCCGCTGCCAGAAGCTCCGCACGCTGTAGCGCAGGGGCAACACGTCAGAATATCTCGCGCATGGTCTCGGCCACGCTGCGCCGCGACGCGCCCCAGGACGGCACCACGCCCGCGATCATGCCGACCGCGATAGCGAGGAACAGGCCCTGCATCGCGATCGCGCGCGTGATGACGAAGCTGCCGAGCGGCCCGAGCTGCGGCATCAGCCCGGTCGCCGCGCTGTGCAGGCCGAGCGTGATCAGGAACGCGCCGATCGCGCCCGCGGCGCCGCCGACCAGCGCGATCGCGAGCACCTCGACCACGAGCAGCGTGAACACCAGCCGCTTGCCGAAGCCGAGCGACTTCAGCACCGCGAGCTCCCCGGCCCGCTCGCGCACCGACAGGCTCGCGGTGTTGGCGGCAATGAACACGATGCACAGCGCGACCAGCAGGCTCACGGCGACGGTGATGGCGATGAACGCGTCGAGCTGAGAGAACGCGCTCTTGAAGTACTCGCGCTCGCTCTCGGTCAGGGTCTGCGCGCTCGAATTGCGGAACAACGCGTCGATCTCGTGCGCGAGCGGCTCGAGCCGCGCGCGGTCGTCGACGCGCACGTAGAACAGCGACGCGAAGTCGAGCCCGCTCCCGGCCGCCTGCAGCGCCTGGTCGAAGTACTCGCGCTGCAGGAGCATCACGGGCGAGAGATCGTGCGGGACTATGCCTACGATCTGCAGCTCGAGGTCGACCGGGAACACGTCACCGCGCAGCGTGATGCGGTCGCCGACCTGCCAGCCGTAGCTCTTGGCGGTCGCGCGGCCGATGATCGCCGCGTCGCGGTGGCGCTGGAAGCTCTCGACCATCTCGGCCGGCAGGCCCCAGTCGGGGAAGGCGGCCGCGATCGTGTCGGGCTCGGTCGCGAAGCTCGGGAACGTGACGCCCTTCTCGACCTCGTACACGCCGCCGTACCAGGTCCAGCTCGTGGCCGCGACCACGCCGGGCAGCGCGCGCACCTTCTGCAGATAGGCGTAGGGGAGCGGGTACTCGAAGCCCGCCTTGTTCTGCACCACCAGCCGCGAGCCGGAGGCCGCGTAGTCGAGGATCGACTCGAGCGCGCCGGGCATCGTGCGCAGCAGGCAGACCAGCGCGATCGCGAACGCGATCGCGGCGGCGGTGAGCGCGCTGCGCAGCGGGCTGCGGCGCAGATTCGCGAGCACGAGCGGCAGGAACTTCACTCCGGACTCCCCGCCCCTGCGCGAGCAAGCTGCGTGCCCGGGCGCCGGCCCCCGGTCGCGGCGCCGGGAGCGCGTCGCGGCCGCGCGTCGCAGCGCCGAGCCGACAATCGGTGCAGCGATCCGACTGCGCGCCACCGAGTTCTCATGACTTTGCCACCGGAACTCGGATGCATCGCCACCCCGCCGTACCCGCGCCGAAAAGCGCCCAGCCGATCCTCTGCAGAATGCACGCGAAAGCCCAGAGGCTCCTGGTCACCGGCGGCGAACAGCGCGAGCACGCGGCCTGGACCAAGGAATACCACCACTACCACAAGGGTGTGCTGGCGACGGTCGACCTGCCGAGCCGGCGCGCGGAGCGGCGGCTCGAGCACGTGACCGCGCCCGAGCTGCGCGCGCCGTTCATGCCGTCGATCGTGTTCAAGTCCGCGACGCTGGCCGGCGACCGGCTGTACCTGTCCACGGAGACGGAGGTCCTGATCCTGTCGCACCCGGACCTGACCCCGATCGCCCACCTCACGCACCCCGCCTTCAACGACGTGCACCACGTCCTGCCCTGGCGCGGGGGGCTCCTGGTCGCCTCGTCCGGTCTCGACCTGGTAATCGAGTTCGACGCGGAGCTGCGCGCGATCGGCTTCCTGCCCGTGATCGACGAGCCGCTCTGGAGCCGCTTCTCGCCGGACGTCGACTACCGGACCGTCCAGACGACCAAGCCGCACCGCTCGCACCCGAACTTCCTGTTCGAGCTCGACGGCGAGCCGTGGGTCACGCGCGCGCAGCAGATGGACGCGGTCTGCCTGCACGACCGCAGCAAGCGGATCGAGATCGGCGTCGCGCTGGTGCACGACGGGGTCGTGGCGGGCGACTACGTGTTCTTCACGACCGTGAACGGGCACGTCGCGGTCGCGCACGCGCGCACGCACGAGCTCGAGTGCCGGATCGACCTGGCGGAGATCAGCGAGACCGACACGCCGCTCGGCTGGAGCCGCGGCCTGCTCGTCGAGGGGTCGGAGGCGTGGGTCGGCTTCTCGCGCCTGCGGCCGACCCGGCTCTACGAGAACCTGCGTTGGTTCAAGCGCCAGCTCACCGCGCGCGGCGACGAGCCGACCGAGGTGCGGCCGACGCGCATCGCGCGCTACGACCTGGCGCGGCGCAGGCTGATCGAGGAGATCGATCTCGAGCCGGTCGGGCTCGGGGCGCTGTTCTCGATTCTCCCGTCCGACACGCGCCGCACACAGCCCGCTCACGACTGTGACTCTCGAGTGGGCCCCGGGTGACTCGCTCTCGCGAGATCGTGCACGGGACGTCGGCTGATTCCTGACGAGCGCGATCTAGCCTGCCCTCGTCGATGTTCCCGTGGAGATTCACGCGCGCCGCGGCGCTCGCGCTCGCGCTCGCCTGCTCGGGCCCCGCGCAGGCGGCCTCGGCCGGCGCGGCCGACGCGGCGTTGCTCGAGGCGGTGCGCGGCGCCGACGAAGAACGCGTGGCCGAGGAGCTCGCGCGCGGCGCGAGCCCGAACGCGCGCGAGCCGGGCGGCCCGAGCGCGCTGGCCCTGGCCGTGCGGGACGGCCGGCGCGCGATCGCCGCGCGCCTGATCGACGCCGGCGCGTGGCTCGATGCCGCGGACGCACGCGGCTCGACCCCGCTGCTCGACGCGGTCTCGTCGAACAGCGTCGTCGGGGTGGTGCTTTTGCTCGAGCGCGGCGCCAATCCCGGCCGCCCGAACGCCCGGGGCCGGACGCCGCTGATGGAGGCGGCCGAGCGCTCGCAGGAGCCGATCGTCCGCGCGCTGCTCGCCGCCGGCGCCGATCCGAGCCCGAGCGACCGGGGTGGGCGCACGGCCCTGCTGGAAGCGACCGCGAGCGGCGATCGCGCCTCGGCCGCGCTGCTCGTCGCGGAGCTGCGCGCGCGCGGCCAGGGAGCCGACGCGCTCGCGCCCGCGCTGTTCGAGGCGATCGGGCGGAGCCGCGACGAGATCGCGATCGCCCTGCTGGACGCGGGCGCCGACCCCAACGCCCGCGACGAACGCGGCTGGACGCCCCTCGCCCGCAGCTGTGCGCGCGGGCGCGACGCGCTGACCCGGACGCTGCTCGCCCGCGGCGCCAACGCGCGCGGGCGTGACCCCACGGGCCGCACGCCGCTGCACTACGCGGCGCGCAGCGTCGACGCGCTGCTCGTCCCCGCCCTGCTCGAGGCCGGAGCGGACCCGCTCGCGCGCGATCGCCGCGGCTACACGCCGCTGTTCGACGCACTCGACGCCCGGCGCCGCGAGAACGCGAAGCTCTTGATCGAGGCCGCGCGCGCGAGCGTCGCGCGCGCCGAACTCGAGCCGCTCCCAGCCTCCGCGGCCCCCGGCGGCGACGACGAGGCGCGCCTGCGCTACGAGGTCGAGCTGTTTCGCGCGCTGCGCGCGAGCGACCGGGGCGCCGCGCGCGCGCTGCTCGAGGCCGGCGTCTCCGCCGAGGCGATCGACGCCGACGGGCTCACGCCGCTGGTCGTGTGCGCGACGCGCGGCGACGAATCGCTGATCGTCCTGCTGATCGAGCGCGGCGCCCGGCTCGAACGACAGGACGCGAACGGGATGTCGGCGCTGATGGCGGCCGCCAGCGCGGGCTCGGGCGCGGTCGTCGCGCGCCTGCTCGCGCTCGGCGCCAGCGCCCGGGCGCGCGATCGCGCCGGCTTCACCGCGCTCCACTACGCCGCGCGGGCCGGCGATCGCGACACGATCGCGCGCCTGCTCGCGGGTGGGGCCAACCCCAACGCGCGCAGCGCCTCGGGTCTCACTCCTCTGGCCGTCGCCGCGAGCGCGGGTCACCCCGAGCTCGACGACCTGCTCACGGCTGCCGCCCCGCCGGTCGGCGCGAAATGAAGCTGTCGCCGAGAACGCAGCCGGGTAGAATCCGCGCATTCGCTCCTCACTCCCTCTCGACCTCGAGCCGCGCGGGTTGCCCGACTTCCCGAGTCTCGTGCGCGAGCTGGAGTCGCTCGGCTGCTTCCGGCCGGCGCCGGTCCCGCCGCTCGTCGACGCGGCGCTGACCCTGGCCGCTGCCCTCGGCCTGTTCGCGCTCGCCGCGCAGGCGCCGCTCTGGGCCGCGATTCCGCTGTTCACGCTCGCCTCCGTCCTGCACGGCCGGATCGGCTGGGCGATGCACGACGCGGCCCACGGCAACCTGTTCATGAAGCGCGGCCCGGACGAGGTCTTCACCTGGATCTTCTGCTTCATCCTGGGTGAGTTCCCGACCGGCTGGCGCCACGGCCACAACGCGCACCACCGCGCGCCGAACGTGCGCAGCATCGACCGCGACAAGCGCGAGCGCTGGGAGCCCGACCGGCGCTACCGCTCGCGCCTGTGGGCCGCGATCGACGTGCTCGTGCTGGTGCGGCGCGGCGGCGTGACGCTGCCGCGGCTGCTCGCGTTCCTCGGCGTGCGCGACGCGGCCTACACCAAACGCGTGCGCCCCGATCGCTTCTGGCCCGAGCTCGCGAACTCGCTCGCGGGCACGCTCGTGATCATCGGCACCCTCGTCTACCTGTGGGGGCCGTGGGGCGTCGCGCTGTACGTGCCCTACAGCTGGATCGCCGGCTTCTACCTGAACCTGATCTTCGCCGGCAATCACTACGACCGGCCCGCCTGGGACGAGCCGCCCGCGCTCGACTACGCCGCGCAGCAGATCTCGACCGCGAGCAACTACTCCGGCGGCTTCCACACGCGCCTGTGGTGCGGCGGGCTCGAGAACCAGATCGAGCACCACCTGTTCCCGCACATGCCGCGCCGCCACCTGCGCCGCGCGGCGCCCGCGGTGCGGCGCTACTGCGCGGCGCACGGCATCCCGTATGTCGAGCGCTCCTTCGCCGCGGCGACGAAGAGCGTGCTCGACTACCACGTGCTGGGCGATCAGGGAGCGACGGCCGCGCCGCAGACCTGAGCGATGCCGGGCGCGAGCGGCGAAGGCTCGAGCGCGCGCTGGATCACCGTGACGTCGAGGATCTCGCACGAGCCCGCGCCGTCGATCACCGAGCACTTCGCGACACCTGCGGGTGAGAGCGCGAGCCCGGCCGGGTTGGCCAGGCTGTCGCGATAGGTGGTGACGTCCGCGTGGTCGACCACGCCGTCGTCGTCGACGTCGCCGCACTGGCAGGCGTCGCCGATCCCGTCGGGCGGCGCCGCGAGCAGGCCGCCGACGTCGCTCTGCGAGGGGTTCGCGGTGATGGGGCAGTTGTCGGCGCCGTCGAGCTCGGAGTCGAAGTCGCTGTCCGGCTCGTTCGGGTTCGCGCCGATCTGCTCCTCTTCGACGTTGGTCAGCCCGTCGCCGTCCCAGTCGTTCTGACCGTCCGGGACGAAATCGAAGTCCTGGTCGGCGAAGGTCGGGTCGAAGCCGTGCGTGAACTCGAAGCCGTCGCCCATCCCGTCGGCGTCGGTGTCGCGCAGAAGCGGGTTGCTGCCCGCCTCGTTCACCTCGGCGCCGTCGCCGAGACCGTCACCGTCGCTGTCCGCGCTGAGCGGGTTCGTCCCGTGCACGTTCACTTCGAGGCCGTCGTTGAGCCCGTCGAGGTCGGTGTCGTAGGCGCGCGGGTTCGTGCCCAGCGCCTGCTCCTCCAGACTCCCGAGCCCGTCGAAGTCGATGTCCTGGAGCGGGCCCGGTACGACCGGGTCGAAGCTGTTCGCGACCTCCCATCCGTCGAGCAGCCCGTCGCCGTCGGTGTCGGCCGACGCGGGGTTCGTCCCCGCCGTTTGCTCCTGGAGGTTCGTGAGACCGTCCGCGTCCGGGTCGAGACTCTGCTCACCACCCACGAGCGGGTCGAAGCCGTTCGCCACTTCGAAGCCGTCGCGCAGCCCGTCGCCGTCGCTGTCGGCCTGCAGTGGATCGGTGCCGTGGGTGGAGAGCTCGACTGCGTCGCCGAGTCCGTCGGCATCCGTGTCCGCGTTGGTCGGGCTCGTGCCGTGCGTGTTGACTTCGTCTCCATCGCCGAGCCCGTCGCCGTCCGTGTCGACCACGAGCGGGTCCGTGCCGTGTGCATTCACTTCGGCGCCGTCGAGAAGGCCGTCGCCGTCGCTGTCGGCCAGCACGGGGTTCGTCCCGAGGTCGAGCTCCTGCAGGTTCGTCAGGCCGTCGGCGTCGGCGTCTTCATCCTGGTCCGGGACGAGCGGGTCGAAGCCGTAGGTTACCTCGACGCCGTCGCTCATTCCGTCGCCGTCCGTGTCCGCGAGCCGCACGTTCGTTCCGTGGACGTTCACTTCCGCGCCGTCGCTGAGCCCATCGTCGTCCGTGTCGGGATCGACCGGGTCGCTGAAGATGCCCTGACGGTGCCAGGCGTTGGCCTGGACCACGTCCAGGAACGTGTCGCCGTCGATGTCCGCCGCGGAGACATCGCCCCCGCCCGGCAGCGATTGCTGCGTCCAAGGCCCGTCGAAGGGCGTTCCGTCGTTTGAGATACACGGTGATGTCTTGACCCGGCCCGTAGCCGCCGGCGATCACATCCACGTCGCCGTCCGCGTCCAGGTCGCCTGCGAAGACCGCGGACTTGCTCACCATGCTTGCCGAGATCGGGTGCTCGCTCCAGGCGCCCGTGCTCGGCGTGCCATCGTTCTCGTACCAGGCCAGCGCGCCGGGCAGGAAGCCGGCGAAGAGCACGTCGAGGTCGCCGTCGGCGTCGACGTCTGCCGCGACGACCTCAACCCGGTACCTCCCCGCCTGGGGTTCGGCGGAGACGGAGATCACGTGTTCCGTCCACGCTCCGACGGACGGCGTGCCGTCGTTCTCGTACCACGCCACCGTGAGATCGACCGACGAAGCGGAGAGCACGTCCGTGTCGCCATCGCCGTCCACGTCCGCGACCGCGACGGACCAGACTCCGTCGGCTGTGGTCGAGATCGTCCGCCGCTCGAAGGGGCCCAACGCGGGCGTGCCGAGGTTCTCGTACCAGACGACCGTGTTCGAGTTCTGCAAGGCAGCAACCGCGTCCAGGTCCCCATCCCCGTCGAGGTCGGTCGTGGCGAGGCCGAACGCGTCTTCCTCGACGGGCGCGATGAACCTCTTGGTCCATTGGAAGGGCGTGCCGTCGTTCTCGAGCCAGAAGGCTCTCACCGATCCGCCGAGTACGTCGAGATCGCCGTCCGAGTCGACGTCCGCGGCAGCGACAGCCCGGGCGTGCGACCCGTCCCGTGGGACGGGAATCTGGGTGAGCGGGTAGTAGTCCCAGTCGTTGGGCGGAGTCCCGACGTTGTTCCTGCGCCAGTAGATCTCGGCAAAGGAGGGGAGGACGGTGCCGCCTGGCGTGAAGTCGATGGGTACAGTGGTCGCAGCCAGCACGTCCACGCGGCCGTCTCCGTCCACGTCTGCGGTGGCGATCGACTCCGCCGGATACGCAAGAGGGATCTGGTTCCCGGGGCCGAAGCTCCCGGTCGGCCGATGCTCCTCGCCGTCGAGCAGGCCGTCGTCGTCCGTGTCGGGGTCGAGCGGATTCGCGCCCGCGGCTTGCTCGGCCAGGTTGGTCAGCCCATCGCCGTCGGGGTCCAGGTCCTGCTCGCCGGGAACGAGCGGGGCGAAGCCGCCGGTGACCTCGAACCCGTCGCGCAGGCCGTCGCCGTCGCTGTCCACCTCCAGCGGATTCGTGCCGTGCGTGTTCACCTCGGCGCCGTCGCCCAGTCCGTCGCCGTCCGTGTCGACCACGGCCGGATCCGTGCCGTGCGTGTGGACTTCGGCGCCGTCGAGAAGACCGTCGTCGTCGGTGTCCGGGTCGAGCGGGTCGGCCGCGTTCACCTGTTCAGCCCAGGCGACCCGGTTGCTCTCCACGAAGAGCACGTCCGTGTCCCCGTCGCCGTCCACGTCCGCCGCGAAGGTCTGAAGGGTGAATCGGGGGGCCGCGACCGTCTGCGACGTCCAGGGCCCGGCCTCCGGCGTTCCGTCGTTCTCGTGCCACCCGAGACGGGTGTCGTTGGAGGCCGATGCGCCGATCGCATCCGTATCGCCGTCGCCGTCGACATCCGTCGCCAGGATCGGAGCCCACAAAGCCCCAGGCGAGATGATGCGAAGCGGCCAGAGATCCACCGCCGGCGTTCCGTCGTTCTCGAACCAAACGATGTTCTCGCTGCTACGCGCCGCGAGGACGTCCTGATCGCCGTCGCCATCGACATCCGCAGGGTCGAACGAGGAATGCGCCTGGGCGACGATCGGGTGCGCCGTCCACGCGCCAACACCAGGCGTGCCGTCGTTCTCGTACCACGAGAGTCCGGCACCAGGGCTCTGCGACGGGCCGATCGCGTCGGTGTCCCCGTCGCCGTCCACGTCTGCCGCCTGCACCATCTGCACGTTGTCGACCCCGGTCGCGACCACGTGCATGGGCCAGGGTCCGGCGGCCGGCGTCCCATCGTTCTCGAACCAGACGATCTCGTCCACCAGAGGAGCGGCGGCGAGGATGTCCGCATCGCCGTCGCCATCCACGTCCGCGGTGGTGGCCCAGAACACGCCGCTGGTCGCGGCAAGGTGCCTGGTCCACGGACCGTTCGCGGGCGTCCCGTCGTTCTCGTACCAAGCGAGCTCGTTGTTCGTTCCGGCGACCACGTCCGGATCTCCGTCGCCATCGACGTCCACGGTGGAGATCGAGCGTGCTTGCCTGGCGTCGAGAACGTACTGCGGCCAACCCCCTTGCTGCGGCGTGCCGTCGTTCTCGTGCCACGCGATCCGCTGGCCGAAACCGGCGCTCGAGCCAGAGACCGCGTCCATGTCGCCGTCCCCGTCCAGGTCTGCCGCGGAAACCGCCGTCAGCGAGAGGCCCGGCGCGGTCGAAATGACGACGTAGTCGGCGAATACCCCCGTGCCCATCTCCTCGCCGTCGAGCAGGCCGTCGTCGTCCGTGTCCGGGTCGTTCGGGTCGCTGCCGATCGCGAGCTCCGTGACATCGCTCAGTCCGTCGCCGTCGGTGTCGGGCGCGGCATTCGCGACCGCCGCGGCGGCAAGCGACAGCACCGCGACCAGCGCGGGCAGGCCGCGCCGCGGCGTACGTCGGCCGTGCCGGATCTTCAACGCCTCACCGCCGCGAGAACCGCTGCCGCGGCGGGCGCTGAGGCCGCAAGCAAATGGTCTGCCAAGACCGCGCCGACAAAGCGGAGCCGCGAGTCTCGGCACATCGCCATGGATCCCTCCGTCCGGCGCAATGGTCCGCTCCGAGGGCTTATCCCGTCAATCAAAAATCTGGTTACGGGCCCCCGCTGGCAGCAGCACAGACCTGCGTGATTCCCGGCTCGAGCGGCTCGGGAGCGAGCTCGCGCTGGATGACCGTGACATCGAGTATCTCGCACGGGCCGGGGCCGTCGATCACCGAGCACTTCGCGAAACCCGCGGGTGTCAGCGGCAGGCCCTCCGGGTCGGCCAGGCTGTCGCGATAGGCGGTGACATCCGCGAAGTCGACCACGCCGCTGTCGTCCACGTCGCCGCACTGACAGGCGTCGCCGATTCCATCGGCGGGCTCGTCGAGCACGCTGCCGACGTCGCTCTGCGACGGGTTCGGGGTGACCGGGCAGTTGTCGTCGCC
>Ga0187893_10005456_pt1 | contig 22805 bp, 13 predicted proteins | sample MA1701074metaG_FD_139574 | JGI IMG/M metagenome (GOLD analysis project Ga0187893, IMG submission 139574) | White microbial mat communities from a basaltic lava cave in the Kipuka Kanohina Cave System on the Island of Hawaii, USA - MA170107-4 metaG ...
CGCGCGCCGGTCTACGCGCACGCCTGGGTCCATGCGGCCTACCGGGCCGGTCGATTCTCGGAGCTCCGGTCCCACCCCGCCTCCCTGGGGCGCCGGGAGCGCCTCGGCGCGGGCCTCGCCCTGGCGATGGCCTCCGAGCAGCCCGAGAAGGATCTGACGGCGCTCCTCGAGGAGGCCCGGGAGGACCGGCAGGCGACCCTCCTGCTGCGCGCCGGCTTGGCGCGGCTGGCGGCCCGGCTCGGGAAGGACCCGGAGCCACACGTGGCCGCGGGACTCGAGCGGGCGGCGGAATCGGGGGCCTGGGACCGCGAGATCCGAGGCGTGCTCCTGGCCGCCCGCGTCTCCTGGCTGGCGCTCAGCGGAGGGGACCGGGAGGAGCTCTACCGGGAGACCGAGGAGCTCCTGGGAAACTCCCCGGCGACCTGGATGGGCCGGCAGGCGCGGATCGAGTCGGGCCTCGCGGAGGCGACCCGCCTGACGAGGTCCGGGGGCGACGCGACCCGCCTCCTCGAGGACGTCCGGACGCGCGCCGACGCGCTTTCCGAGTCCGCGCCGGAGTGGATCGTCCCCCGCCTTCACCGGGGACTCGCCCTCCTGCGGCTGGGGAAGACCTCCGACGCCCGGACGGAACTGACGGAGCTGGCCCGGAGGACGGACAGCCCGCTTTGCCCGCCGGGCATCTCCGTCCGGATCCACCTGGCGGCCTCGGCCGCCTGGCTGGCGACGGCGGAGGAGTGCCGCCGGCAGGACGCGCCCGGGGGCGAGCTCGCAGAGCGGAGCCGCAGCCACTCGCTCGCCGTCCTGGGCGCCTACCCCGAGCATCCGGAGGCGCTCAACCTGGCCGCGGCGGCGGCCCTGGTCCTGGCCGAGGAAGCGGCCGGACGCGGGGAGGACGAATCCGCGTTCCTGGCCGACGCCCAGGACCGGCTCGACCGGGCGCTCGGACGCGTCCCGGACTACCTGTCGGCCCGCGCCCACCGCGCGACCGCCCTCCACTTGGCCGCCGAGCGGGCGCGCGCCGCGGGGGGAGACGGAGGCGCGGAATCGGCGGAATCCCTCAAGGACCTCGACCGGGCGCTCCTCCTCATGCCCGAGCTCTCCCCGGCCCGATTCCTGCGGGCGGCCGTCCGGTTCTCCCTGGAGGACTACGCGGGGGCGAGAGACGACTGGGATCGCCTCCTCCGGCGGGACCGGCGCTGGGCCCCGGAGGCGGAGCCCTGGCTCCGGCGGTCCGAGGAAAGGTTGCGGAGGTGATGCCGTGAGAGCCGCCGGACTCCTCCTCCTGCCCGCCCTGTCCGCCTGCGACCTGGCGGTCGGGGCGGCCGTGGCCAGCCGCGCCTCCCGCCAGGACGGGTCGTCCCCTTCCGCCGTCCCGGCGTCCCCGGACACCCAGTACCGCGTCTGGTTCGCGGAGCTCCCCGACGACGACGCCGCCCAGGCCCAGCAGGATCAGATGACGGCCAACGGCGGAAACCCCGACCCGGCGGTCTGGAGCGAGGCCGGCGCCGGGTCCGCCACGGCGGACTTCGCCCCCTCGCGGCCCGCCAACGCCGTCCTCTTCCAGGCCGGCGCGGCCCGGAGCTTCAAGGTGGACGCCCTCGAGGTCCTCGACGCCGGCGGCACCGTCGTCGCGTCGGCCTCCGGGACGGTCCGCTCCGGCGGCGTCACCTCGCCCGAGCGCGCCCTCGGCCCCCCCGACGGGCTCACCGCCGACACCGCCCCGCCCGCGGACTCGAACGCGTTCCTCTTCGCCCGGCAGGCCGCGCCCATCCACCGGGTCCGCGTGAGCGCCTGGGCGGATCTCCCGGGATCCGGGGACGTCCTCTGGACGGCCCGCTGGCCGGGGTCCGGGGACGCGACGCCGGGTGGCTTCGACGTGTCGCCCGGCGGCGCCATCGCAGTCACCGTGAGCGTCTGGTCGGGCCCTTCCTCCCGGGAGATCCGGCTCGTCCGCTTCGGCCCCGGGGGCGCGTTCCTCGACCAGACGCTCCTGGCCTCGCCCGTCGACTCCGCCCAGGGAAGCCACGGGGTCGCGGCCGACCCGGACGGCCGGCTCTACGCCGCGATGACGGTGAGCGGCGGGTCCCTCCTGGGCCCCCAGACGGACATCCGCGTCGTCGCGCTCCATCCCGACCTGACGGTCCGATGGTCCCGGACGATCGCGAGCACGGGAGGGTCGAGCCTGGTCTCGTGGAACCCCGTCGCCGTCGGCGGGGACGGCCACCCCGTCGTGGGCGGCGGCGTCTCCGACCCGCTCACCGGTCTGGGCCACTGGCTCTCGAAGTTCGACGCGGCCTCGGGATCCACGCGGTGGACCCAGGCCGTCCTTCCCGACGACCCCGCGGCGACCCGTTGGCACGCCGTCGCCGCGGATGCCGCGGGCCAGGTCTTCTCCGCCGGGGACCTCACGTCCTCCACTCTCGGAAAGGCCCAGGCCTTCCTGCGCAAGACCGACCCCCACGGAGCCGCGGTCTGGTCCCAGCTCGCGGGAACGTCCCAGCCCCAGCCGGACCTCGCCCAGGCCGTGGGCGCGGACGCGGCGGGGAACGCCTGGGCGGGCGGTTACTTCGGGTCCCCCTCCCGGGGACGCGACGCCGCGCTCGTCCGGTTCACGCCCCAGGGCGTCCTCTCGTTCGCGTCCACGCACGACGGACGCGACAGCCTGGACGACGAGATCCTGGGGGTCGCCGTGGACGCGGACGGCGCCGCCTACGCCGTGGGTTACGAGACCTTGGCGGGGCCCAACCCGAACCTCTGGATCCGAAAGTTCGACCCCTCGGGGAACGTGGTCTGGACCCGGACCTACGACGGCGCCGGCGGCGACGACCGTGCCGTGTCCGTCCGGATCTCCGGATCCTCGGTCCTCGTGGCGGGTTACGAAACGCGGCCGGGCGCCGGCCGGAACGTGCATCTGAGGAGCCATGTCAAGTAGATCGGTCCTGCCGTTCCTCCTTCCGGCCCTTGCGGGCTGCGCGCTCATGGTCCAGGGAACCTCCCAGGAGGTCGCGCTCGATTCGCGGCCGCCGGGGGCGACGTTCACGGTCGGCGGCGTCAGCGGGACCACGCCCCGGCGGATCGAACTGCCGAAGGACGACTACCGGATCACCTTCTCCCTGCCCGGCTACCTTCCCCGGACCCTCGAGCTCAAGCGCCAGGTCAGCGCGTACTTCTACGGCAGCATCGCATTGGGCTTCGTGGCCTCGGCGATCGACATCGCGACGGGCGCCTGGAAGGAGTTCCAGACGACGGAGGTCCTGGCGGTTCTCGAGCCGGCGCCCGGGACGACCGAGCGGATCGGCGTCCGGGTCACGTCCGATCCTCCGGGGGCGGAGATCTGGACGGGAGACGTCCTCCACGCGCGGACGCCCGCGGATCTCGAGTTGGAGTGGAAGACGGAGGAGCGCTCCAAGGAGCTGACGTTCCGGCTGGGCGGGCACTTCCCGAAGTCCCTCGTCCTGGCCCGGGAGGGCGAGGGCCTCCACGCGGAACTCGAGCCCCAGCCGATCGCCGCGCGCGTCCTCGTCCGCTCCACGCCCCCCGGGGCCGACGTCCGCGTGGGGGGCCGGACGGCGGGCGCGACCCCGCTCTACCTCGACCTCGCCTGGCTCCCCAAGGATCCCCCCCGGGTCGTGGAGCTGAAGAAGGAGGGCTATCAACCCGTGCGGAGGGAGCTCCGCGGTCCGCGCGACCAGGAGCTGGCCGTGGACCTGGAGGAGGTCGTGGAGATCCTCCCGATCTTCCTCCGGGCCGTGCCGGCCGGCGCGGAGCTGGCGGTGGACGGCGTCCCCGTCGGAAGGGTCCCGGAGCGCCTTCCGCTCCGATGGTCGGTCAGCCTCCGGAAGCACGTCCTGTCGGCCTCGTTCCCCGGCTGCGTCCCGCGTCAGGTCGAGGTCACCCGGGCACAGGCCGGCGGCACGCTCGAGATCCGGCTCGCTCCCCTGCTCCCGAAGGTCCCCTGAGGTCCTCGTCCCGCAAGCTCTGTACCGGTTCCCTGACGGGCTGCTGCGGTACTTCCGCGGCCCGGCACCGAGCCGGCGAACGGGCCGGGGGGGCCGATCCGCGCGGCGCCCGCGCGGAGGGTCCGGTCTGTAACCGACGCGCCGCGCCGGCGTACACCAGAGGGGCGATCGCCGAAGGCGGGGGGCGACCGCCTTTTCCGACCGACCCGTGCGGAAAGGCGATCGATGGCGGATTCGCAGGCGCTGACGGACCACGCCGTCCGAAAGGGGGTCACGCCGACGACGGCCTGTCCCATGTTCGGCCGCCCCCTCCCGGAGGCCGCGACGGAGGACGCCGTCCACTCCGTGGAGAGCCACGGGCTCACGGAGATCGGGAGCGCCCGCGAGCGGAACGAGGACGATTTCCTGATCCTGCCGCTTCCCCTTCACTCCGGCTCCGACCCGGCCCCGGGGGCCGGGCGCCGCGGCGGGCTCCTTCACCGGACGGCCTTCCTCCTGGCCGTCGCCGACGGCCTCGGGGGCGCTCGGGAAGGGGCGCGCGCCAGCACGATCGCGCTCTGCGCCCTCCGCGACGCCGCGAAGGAGTCCCTGGCCGCGCGGGACGCGCCCGAGGGCTCCGAGACGGGCCTGGTCGGGGTGCTGAAGCGGGCCGTCCTCCTGGGACATCACGAGATCGAGAAGGAGGCGCGGAGGCGCCCCGGGCAGGCCGGGCTGGGGACGACGCTGACGGCGGCGCTCGTGGCCTGGCCCCGGGTCTTCGTCGTGCACGTGGGCGACACCCGCTGCTACGTCCACCGCGGCTCCCGCCTCCGGCGCGTGACGGCGGATCACACCCTGGCCCAGCGGCTGATCGATCTCGGGCTCGTGTCTCCGGACCGGCTCCCGAACCCGCTCGGGAGGAACGTCCTCTGGAACAGCCTGGGCGGGGGCGCCTCGGAGCCCCGGCCGCAGCTCCGCGCGGGACGCCTTCAGTGGGGCGATGGGATCCTGCTCGCCAGCGACGGCCTGACCGACTCGCTCTCCGACCGGGAGCTCCGCCGCCTGGTCCGGGCCGGGGGGCCCGCCCCGGAGATCTGCCGGCGCCTGATCGAGGCGGCGGGGGCGCACGGAGGCAGGGACGACCGGACCGTCGTCTACGCGCGCTTCCGGCGGCGCTCGTGGGGGGAGCGGATCCGTCGCACGCTGGGCTCCGGGGCCTTCCTCCGCAGGTGGACGGGACTGGGCCGCGCCGACGGGTTCGCGCGCGAGTGACCGGCCCGCCCTTCCCTCACCGGCGCCGGGCGCCGCCCCGCGGATTCGCCTCGGCCTTCGCCCCGCGCACGGCGCCCACCCATTCGTCCGTTTTCCCGCCTTCCTTCTCCGGACGCAGGAAGGTCGGCCCTTCCACCCGGAGCCAGACGTAGCGGTCGGACTGTCGCAGCGCGTGCGCGAGCGTGGAGCGCAATCGATCCGGGGTCATGTCCCGGTCCTGGAAGGGCCGGTCCGACACGCCGAAGGCCACGTCGATCCGGTCGGGCCACGCGCGGCCCAGCCCGGGCGGGAGGAAGGCGCACTTGACCTTCTCCGACGCGATGCCGATCTTGCGCCAGGCGTAGGAGTCCCGGAACTCCTCGGCCGTCCGCAGCGCGAAGAGCTCCCCCCCGTCCACGCACGAGGCGCGCTTGCCTGCGCCTTCGGCCATCCCGCAGAAGAAGGCCCCCGCCAGGTCGTGGGCATCCTGCCACTGGGGGAACAGCGGCGCCGGGGCCTTGGGCTCGGAGACGTAGGGCCCGTGGACGCTGATCACGACGACGTCCGGGAACCGGGCCGTCATGGCCTCCATGACCTGTCGGCCGCGGAACCGCGCCTGCTCCTGGTAGTCCCTCAGGGACCGCGTCGGATGCTCCACCCCCTCCGGATGGTCGGCCCACTTCGAGAAGTAGTTGGTGTTGTCGAAGAAGATCCCCTCGAGACCCGCCTCCCGGACCGCCTGGGCGAGGTCGGCGAAATTCCGGATCACGATCGACCAGTCGTTGAAGAAGTCCGGCGGACGGTTGCTGAGGACGCCGGCGAAGTTCCGCGTGAGCGACTTGAACGGCAGCCCGCGCATCGGCTCCAGGACCCGCGCGAACGCGTCATGCCCGACGGGACGGTTCGTCATCGTCGAGACCGAGACGTTGTCCGAAAGGTCGGGGTTCCGCAGGCAGACGACGACCCCGTCGAACGGAAGGGACTCCAGGTACGCGCGGTTCGCCCGGATGAAGGCCGGCGTGGGGCAGGGGCTGGAGCCGAACCAGTCGTAGAGCAGGAGGCGCCGCGGCGCTCCGTCCCGGGAGGGGGGCGCGGAGGGAGCGCCCGGACCCGGAAGGCATGCGGAAACCAGCAGGATCATCGCCGCCCGTGCCATCCGGCCGCCCCCCAATATCCCGGGACTTCGCCCGTCCATCCCTCGTGTACGGCGTCCGTCCGGGGTCGTTACCGGATTCCCCTCCGCCGCGGAACTCCCGTCACGGCGCGGAACGGATGCCGTACACGAGAGGAGGAGGTCCCGGGCCCCTCCGGCGCGGCCCGGCGGAACCGGATGAGATCGAATCCGCAGGTCCTGGCCCGGGCGCTGATCCGATCGGGAGGCCGCGTCCTCCTGGCGCGATCGAGGGGATCCCGGAACGCCCGCCTGCCCGGGGGGCACGTCGAGCCGGGCGAGCCGGTCGAACGGGCGCTCGAGCGGGAACTGGCCGAGGAGCTCGGCCTGAAGCGGGCGGCCCGGCGTTACCTCGGAACGATCCGCCACTTCCGCGAGCGGGACGGACGCCGGCTTCCGGCCGTGGATCACGTGTTCGAGGTGAGCGACGCCTCGCTCTCGTGGGCGTCGGCTCCCCCCTCGCTCGAGCCTCACCTCGAGTTCGTCTGGGCCCTCCAGGGAGCGCTGGAACGGGAGAACCTGAAACCCCGCGTCCTCATCGCGCTGATCCGCGGGGAGTGGCCCCCCCGGCGCCCTCGGACGATTTGAGCCGTTCAGGCCTCCGGCGCCGTCCTCCCGGCGGGTCCGACGGCGTCGAGGACCTCCTGGAGCGTGTAGGGCTTGTCCAGGCATCCCCGGATCCTCCACCAGAAACGGTCCCCCGTATTCCAGGGCGGGGACTCCCGGGACAGGAGGACGACCTCGGGCGGCTTCCCGCGCTCCGCCAGGGCCTCGAGGAGCGTCTCGGCCGCGCGCCCGTGGATCCCGCCGTCCACGAGGGCGGTTTCCACGGCCCCCCCCTCGAGCCTCCGGAGGGCCCCCTTCGCCGTGGTCGCGGGGACGCAGCGGAACCCGCGGGCCGAGAATACGAACCGGAGGAAGCCCAGCTCCACCGGGTCGGGGAGGACCAGGAGCAGTCCCGGGGCCCACTCCTTCCGGGGCCGCGCGGAGTGGATCCGGAGCCAGGGGCTGGGCTCGAATCCCGACCGGACCAGGGCTCCCGCCCGCCCCGACTCGTCCACGAGGTCGGACCTGGAACGGTGACGCGCCAGGCCCGCCTGGAGCCCCCGCAGGAAGATCTCGGGCGCGTCGGCGAGCCGCGGAAGGTTCCGCACGAGGATCACCAGGCCCCTCTCGGCCGCGCCGGGGTGCATCAGGCTCAGGGCCACGCGGGCCAGGAGGTTGAAGCTCGTCTTTCCCTCGGCCTCGAGCCAGCAGACCCATTCCCTCAGGAAGCCCCGGCCGTCCATGGCGAACAGCGAGTCGGCTCCGGGGGAGGGCGCCGGCGGCGTCTCGACGAGGGACCGGAGGCCGCGACGGAGCTCCTCGTCGTCCCACGGTTTCCCGAACCACCGCTCGACCACCGTGCCGGCCGAGTCCGCCACGGCCCGCGGGTCGGGCAGGCCCGTCACGAGCACCCTCCGGGTGGAGGGCGAGCGGGACTCCACGAGGCGCAGGAGCGAGATTCCGCTCATGTCGGGCATCCGCTGGTCGGCGATCACGACGCTCACGCGGGACCGCCCCGCCAGCGAGAGCGCCTCGTAGGGATTCGCGGTGGCGAGCACCCGGTACGGCTCGCGCGAAAGCGCGCGGGTGAGGGACGCCAGGGCGCCCGGCTCGTCGTCCACGCACACGAGGAGAGGAAGATCGACGGGGGTTCCCTCCGGATGTCCGACGTCTTGATCCGTCATGGGATCCTCCTAACGGCCCGCCGCCGAGCGGTCCGGGCCTTCGCTCGCCTCAGAACGTCATGTCGATTCCGCCCGACGCCAGGAAGTCCCCGGAATCCTCGTCCAGGCCGCGCCCCGCGGCCCCGCTGAGGAAGAGGGTCGGGGAAAGGCGGATCCGTCCCCCCGCCTGCACCGAGACGGCGGGTTCGTCCCACACCGTCACGTCCCCGAACGCGCTGCCGTTGAACTCGACCTGGGCGAAGACGGAGAACCCTCCCAGCGGCATCCACGCGGCGGCCAGCCCGGCGTGCGGGAAGGGATCCGCCTCGTCCACGCCCCTCAGCACGCTGGGGTTGCCGAAGGGGAAGACCATCCCCGCGTTCAGGTGGAGCGCGAAGGAGCCCCAGCGCTTCGTGGCGATCCACGAGACCCCCAGGTCCGTCGTGTCGGCCGTCAGGAGGTCTTCCTCGTCCGCCAGCGGCAGCTTCAGCTCCCCGACCGCCCCCATGTCCATGAAGCCCAGCGAGAGCACGTACTTCGCGCGGAACACCACGCTCTCCGCCCCGAATCCCCGTTCCCCGTCGGGGACGAGCTGGGCGCCGTCCTCGAACACCCGGACCCGGTCGTGATCCCCCTGCCGGAGCTCCCCGGCGCACAGCCGAAGGCCCAGGAGGACGCCCCGGACCGGGGCGTAGTTGTACTCGAAGGTCTCCGTGATCGACGCGGCCTTCCATCGGCTGGACCCCCCCTCTTCGGAGGACGCCCAGTCCGCCGTCACCAGGTCCAGGCCCATCCGGACATGGTAGGCCCCCACGGGAAGCGCCAGGGCCTCCTCGAGGGGCGGGGTGTTGAAGAGACCGTGCCAGAGGCTGTTGCGCCCGCCGCGCATCGGGCCCAGGGCGAAGTAGAGCCAGGTGTCCCCCCGACCCGGGCGGACCGGCCGCCCGGTGTCCGGTCGGAGGGGCCGCGGCTCGTCGGGTCCCCAGGGGTCGGGCTCGACCTGCGGAGCCGGCTCCGGGGCGCCGGGCGTCTCCCCCAGCACCGAATCGAGGATCCGCTCGGGCTCCTTCAGAAGGAGGCCCTCCCGGCTCCCGCCCGGCGGGTCGGCCGCGTCGCCGTCCCCCAGGAGGCCCGACAGCAGAACCGTCGTCATCAGCACCATAGGTCACGCTCCCTTCCGAGAATTCCGCATCGGGCCCCGGCGGAAGCCGGCTCCCAGGAACAGCGCGGCCAGCAGGGGGAGGACCAGGATCCCCCATCCCGCCCCCGGCGGCCACGGGCCCCCGCCCGGGACGGAGGCGGCCGAGCACTCGCGGCCGGAACTTCCGGCGGGATTGTTGTGTCCCACCGTGAACGAGACCCGCCGATCGGCCGTTCGGCCGAGCCCGTCGGTCGCCCGGACACGGAGCGACGTGGTCCCGCGGAGGGCCGTGCTTCCCGAAACCGTCCCCGTGCTCAGTTCCACCGAGAAGCCCTCCGGAAGCGTCCCGTCGAGCACGGTCCAGTAGACGGCGCCGACGGAACCGCTCGCCCTCAGGACCCCGGAGTAGGGGAGGGATTCCGTGGCGTCCGGCAGCGCGTCGTCCGCCACCGCGAGCGGAGGGACGCCCTCCAGGATCAGCGAGGCCGACGGCGCGCCCGCCGGAGGGGGACCCGAGGCGTCCGTCGCCTGGAAGGTCACGACCGAGAGGCCGGCCGAGGAGGGCTGGCCCGAGACCGCTCCGGTGCCCTGCTCGAGTCCGGCCCACGGGGGCAGCGTTCCCGAGGCCAGGGACCAAGCGTGGGGGGACGTCCCCCCCACGGCCCCGAGCGTCACCGAGTACGGCACCGCCACGTGGGCGCGCGGGAGCGACTGGGTCACGACGGCGAGCCCCGCCGCCGGATCGATCGCGTTCAGCGTGAACACCCCCGACGCGAAGGCTCCCCGGCCGTCCGTGGCCTCCACGGTGAACGTGGAGCCGGCGCCCGTGGGGACGCCCGAGAGGACCCCGGAGCTCGGCGAGAGGGTGAGCCCCGCGGGAAGCGTCCCCGCCGCGATCCCCCACCGGTAGGGAGGGACGCCGCCCCGGGCGGCGAGCCGCTCGTAGTAGGCCTCGCCCCGGACCGCCGGCGCGATCGGGATTCCGTCGGCAAAGATCACCGGGGGCGCGACGACGACGACCAGGGAGCGGAGGTCAGCCCCGGGCGCCGACCCGGAGCCCGTCGCCTGGACCGTCACCGGGAAGTATCCGTCCTCCGCGGGGGTGCCGGCCAGCCGGCCGGTCGGGGAATCGAGGGCGACGCCCGAGGGGAGGCGGCCCGAGACGACGGACCAGCGGTAGGGGACCCGGCCGCCGGCGGCGGTCAACTGCGCGGCGTAGGGCCGGCCCAGGCTCCCCTCGGGGAGTCGGTCGGTCGTGACGACGAGCGGAGGCGCGGAGCCGGTTCCCGGGGAGGGCGCGATCGACACCGTGAACGGCCGCTCCTCCCGGACGCCGGGCTGGCCGTCGTCGGAGATCCTCAGGGAGAACGAGAAGGTTCCGGCCGCCGCCGGAGTGCCCGAGAGGGTGCCCGTCCGACCCGTGCCGGCCAGGGTCAGTCCGCCGGGGAGGGTTCCCTGGGCGACGCTCCAGGCGAACGTCGGACCGAGTCCTCCCGCGGCCTCGAGTTCCTGGTGATAGGGGGCGCCGACGCTCCCCTCGGGCAGGGCCCGGACCTCCATTCGGACGGGGTTGGGCTCGACGACGAGCGTGAAATCCCCGGTTGCCGAGAGGCCCGCCGAATCGGTCGCCTGGATGCGGAACGGGAAGGATCCCGGCGCCGTGGCCGCGCCTCCGAGAAGGCCCGTCCTCGGGTTGAGGAACGTGCCGGGGGGGAGGGCCCCGCCCGCCAGGCTCCAGGCGTAGGGCGGGCGCCCTTCCGCGGCCGTGAACTCGTGCGCATAGGACGAGCCCCGGATCGCGTTTTCCGGGGCGGGAAGGGTCTTCACGACCGGGGCCCCCGCCGTCGCCGGATGAACCGAGAGGGTGAACGTGCGCGCGTGGACGGCCGGCGGCTCCTGCGAGTCGGAGACCGAGAGGGTGAACGTGAACTCCGCGGTGGCCGCGACGAGCGGAGCCGTGCCGCTCACCCGGCCGCTCAGAGGATCCAGGTTGAGCGGGAGCGAGCCCGACTCGAGCGACCATCGGTACGGCGGGACCCCGGCGCCCGCGACGAAGGGCATGAAGTACGGAGCGCCCGAGGTGGCCGAAGGGAGGGGAGCCTGGGTCCGGATGGACAGGGCCGCCTCGAGGGAGGCGGCGGCCCGGTCGTCCTCCCCGTCGACGCCGTTGCCGGCCGTCGAGTCGACGTCCGGGAGGTCGGAGGCGGTCACCTCGGCGACGTTGACGATCGGCGCGGAGGATTCGACCGTGACGAAGATCGAAAGCAGGGCCGCTCCGCCCCGGGGCAGGGACCCCACCGTCCAGACTCCGGTGGCGAGGTCGTACGCGCCCTGGCTCGCCGACCCGGACACGAACGCGAGCCCGGCGGGCAGGAGGTCCGTGACCTCGACGCCCGTGGCGTCGATCCCGCCCGAGTTGAGGACGCCGATGTCGAAGCGGACCTGCTCGCCCAGGACCGGCGTCGTCGTGCTCGCGTCCTTGGTCAGGGCCAGGTCCGTCGAGGAGGACGGATCCACGTACGTATAGGCGGCCGGCCGCGTGGCGGACTGCCGCTCGAACGTCGCGACGGTCACGTCGAAGGTCCCCGCGCCGTGGGCGGAGGTCCGGGCCGTGAGCCGGCTCCCGCCGGGGTCCACGACCACGGCGACGGCCGCCGAGCCCCCGATGACGACGGACGTCTGGCCGGGCTCGAAGCCGCTCCCCAGGATCGCGATCGCCTGGCCCCCGGAGGTGGGGCCGCGGGCGGGAACGACGGAGGCGACGGCGGGCGCCGGCACGTAGGTGTAGGCTCCGGCGGCCGTCGCGACCTGGTTTCCGAACGTCGTGACGACGACGTCCACCGGGCCTCCCGCGTGCTGCGGGGTGGTCACGACGATTCGTTCGACCGTGCTCGAGGTGATCGCGGCGGGCGCGCCGCCGAACGTGACGGCCGTGTTCCCGGGGGCGAAGTTGCTCCCCACGATCGTCGCGGTCGCGCCGCCGCTCGAGGGTCCCCGGGCGGGTTCGACGCCCGCGATCGTCGGCGATCCGACGTAGGCGTAGGCGCCGGCGGCCGTGTAGGTCCCGTCGGGCGTCGTCACGGTCACGTCGACGCTCCCCGCCGCGGCGCCGGGAGGCGACGTGACGGCGAGCGCGTTCGGCGTGGCGGAACCGACCGCGGCGGGGGAGTTCCCGAAGGTGACGGAGGTCCCGCCCGGGACGAAGCCCGTTCCGGAGAGGCGGACCGACTGTCCGCCCGCCACCGGTCCGGCGACGGGATCCACTCCGGCGATGAAGGGACCGGAATACGTGTAGGCCGCCGCGGCGGTGGCAGAGCCTCCCGGGGTCGTGACGACCACGTCCACGCTCCCCGTGGCGTGCGGCGGCGAGTTCACCGTGAGCGAACCGCTTCCCGAGACGGCGACGCCCGTTCCCTCCGCGCCGCCGAAGCCGACCCGGGTCTGGCCCGGGACGAAGTTCGAGCCGGTGAGGGTGACCGTCTGGCCTCCCTGCGTGGCGCCGCCTGCGGGACTCACGGAGGAGACGGAGGGGGGATCATGATAGGTGAAGGCGGCCGGGGCGCGGGTCGAGCCGCCGGGGGTGACGACCTCGACGTCGACCGCGCCGGCCGCGTGGGCGGGCGAGGAGGCGCTGAGGGCGGTCCCGTCCGGCGACACCGTCACGGAGCTCGCCGCCGCGCCTCCGAAGGTGACGGCGGTCTGTCCGGGCGCGAAATGGGCCCCGGTGAGGGTCACGGTCTCGCCGCCGGCCGACCGTCCGGCTCCCGGGCTGATCGAGGCGATGACCGGCGGGTCGTAGTACGTGTACGCCCCCGTCGCGCGGGCGGTCCCGCCGGGCGTGGTGACGACCACGTCGGCGGGCCCCCGGGCCTGGGGCGGGCTGGAGACGTCGATCCGGTCCGGCGCCAGGGCCTGGACGGGGGCCGCGGCGTTCCCGAACGCGACCGAGGTCGAGCCGGCGACGAAGTTCGTCCCGTTCACGCGCACGGCCTGGCCTCCCGCGGTGGGCCCGGCGGGGGGGACGAGCGAGGCGATCGTCGGGGGATCGTGGTAGGCGTAGGCCCCCGTGGCCTGCCCCCCCGGCGTGGTGACGGTCACGGCGACGCTTCCCGCCGCGTGGGGCGGGGCGGTCACGACGAGCCGGTCGGGCTGGAGGCTCGTGATGGCGGCCGAAACGCCTCCGAACGCGACGGTCGTCTGCGACGCGACGAAGTTCGCGCCCTCCAGGGTGACGGTCTGCCCGCCGGCCGCGGGACCGTTCGCGGGACTCACGGCCGCGATCGCCGGCGGATCATGGTAGGTGTAGGCATCCGGCCGGGAGGACGATCCCACGGGGGTGGCGATCGTCACGGCCACCGTCCCCGCGGCGCGGGGGGGGGTGACCGCGGTGAGCGACGTGGGGCCGGTGACCTGGACGTTCGCGGCGTCCGTCCCGCCGAACGAGACGGAGGTTTGGCCGGGCACGAAGTCGGTGCCCGTGATGCTGACGGTCTGCCCGCCGGCGGCGGGGCCCGCCGCGGGGCTGATCGCCGCGGAGGAGGGAAGGTCGTAATAAGTGAAGGCGCCCACGAGGGCGTCGGAACCGCCCGGCGTGGAGACGGTCACGTCCGCGGCGCCGCCCGCCCGGGAGGGGGTCCGCACGATCAGCCGCGTCCCGTCGGGCGAGAAGCAGGGGTTCGCGGCGGCGGCCCCGCCCACCTGGAGGAGGGCCTGGCCGGGGAGGAGGTTCGTTCCGGTCACGGTCAGGGTCTGGCCGCCGTACGCGGGCCCGAAGGAGGGGGCGACCGCATCCAGGGAGGGGCCCGGAACGGCCGCGACCGAGAGCGCGGCGCCGAGGCTGGTGACGCTGTTGATCCCGTTGCTCACGACGACGCTGTAGACGCCCGCGTCGGAGGGGGCCGCGGCCGCGAAGGAGAGCGCGGCGCCCGTCGCGCCGGCGAGGTTGGCCCCGTCCTTGCGCCACTGGTAGCCGAGGGGTCCGGCGCCCGAAGCCGACACGGAGAACGCCGCCGGGTGGCCGGCCTGGACGGTCCGCGCGGCCGGCTGGGCGAGGATCACGACCGCGTCGTCGTAGGGCGCCAGCATGCTCCCGGGAACGGGGGCGCTGGCCGCCGCGATGGGCGTCCCGTCGTCCGGCTTGGCCGCGACCGCGAGGTTGTCCCCGCCGCCTCCCTCCTTATAGTAGGCCTCGAGGTAGTACTTCCGGCCGGCCGTGAGGGGGATGGGCGGCGATTGGGTGATGTCCGGATCCGCGAAGTCGCGGGACGCGGACCAGGCGGTGCAGCGGGAGATCAGGACCTTCGCGGAAGGGTCGTCGTCCCGGCTGAGCCAGAGCTGGCCGTTGTCGTCGCTGGCGACGGAGAACTTCCAGTTGCCGCTCGCGTTGGGGATGAAGAAGCCCCGGAAGCGGCTCCCGAAATTGTCGGCGAAGTTCACCGGCGCCTCGAAGAGGGCGGGCCGGCTGCCCGAGGACGGGTTGTTCGGGAAGTTCGCGTTCCGGGCCAGGTCGGCCACGGTGGTGCCCCCGATGCCGGTCCAGACCTCGCGGGTGATCGTGCCGGCCGGGAAGTATTGGAACGCCGAGGGGGCGCCGGCGGCGGGGACGGCGTTCCCCGAGACGTCCTGCACGTTCCGGACGGTCAGCGTGTAGGGGGTCCCCGCGGAGAGGGCGCTGGTCGTCAGCCGGACGGCGGAGGAGACCTGCTCCGCGCCCGCCGCCAGCCCGGCGATTTCCGCGTCCGAGAGCGCCGCGCCGTAGATCCGGACGTCGTCCAGGCGGCCGTTGAAATGGTTCCCGGAGGCGGTACCCGGGGGGTTCTCGAGGCGGCCCATGAGGAGCGGCACCGCGGTGTCCGCGTTCCCGAAGGCCGTGCTCAGGTTGGCCGTGGCGACGCGCGCGCCGTTGCGGAAGATCGAGATCTGGTTGGCGACGCGGTCACAGCGGCCGGCGACGTGCTGCCACTGGTCGGCCGCGACTCCGGCCCCGACGTTGAGATCCGTGCTGTTGGGGCCGTCGTCGACGCGGAAGCGCAGGTTCCCGGCCGTGGAGTTGACGTCCATGATCCAGCCCTTGTCTCCGGGACCGTCCCACTTGTTGAGGACCCGACGGTTGGTCGTGTCGGCGGGCCGGATCCAGAGACAGACGGTGAAGCTGCTGGGGCCGAAGTTCAGGGTCGCGGAGTCGGGGACCGAGGCGTGGTCGTCCGTCCCGTCGAGCGGGAGGCTCGCGGGGTTGGAGAACCCCACGGGGGCCGCGCTCGCGGCGTCCGGGACGGGGCCGTTGACGAAGGACGCCGCGTTCCCGTTTCCGGAGGAGTCGCTCCCCGAGGGGTCGTCGAGCCGCCAGTGGCCGCGGAGGGCGCCCGTCTTGGGGAGGAGGGCGGCGCCGCTCACGGTCACGCCGTTGCTGACCGAGTAGTTGGCCGGGTTCGAAGCGGAGGGGGCCGCGACCGGCCGGTCGAAGACGACGAGGACCTCGGTCGGGACGCCCGCGGCGCTGACGGACCGGGCTTCGGGGGGCGCGTCGGAGCGGGTGAACGTGACGTCGAGGACGTCGCTCGGGTGGAGACCCGGGGCGGTCGCCAGGGCGCGGAGGCGGGTCGTCGCGGCGACGGTGACGGAGAGCCCGCTCGCGCCCGAGCCCGTGGCGCTCCGAGGGTCCGGGGCGGTCCCGTCCGTCGTGTAGTGGATCGTCGCGCCCGCCGTGGCGCTCGTCAAGGTCACCTGCTGGGAGCCCGCGAAGGCTCCGCCCGCGGGAGCGGCCGCCGGCGTCGCGGCGGCGGGCTCGGTCGCGAGGCTGGCGGCGGGGATCGCCGCGGGCGCGGCCATCCCGGGACCCTGCCACTGGACGGCCAGCGCCTCGCCTCCCCCGTTCTCGAACATCGTCGACGTGATCGGATGCCAACCGGCCTTGAGCGCGACGACGCCGGAGGGACTGGGGCCCGGGAATCCGTGGAGCCCGTCGTTGACGACGACCTCGTGCGGGCCGATGGCGAGCTTGCTCCCGTCGTCGGAGCTCGAGAGGAACGTCCACATCCCCTCCGTGGGGACGTTCACGTAGCCCGTGGTCTTGAACCCGAACTGGTCGTTCCGGTCGCGGGGAGGGGCCAGGATGATCGTGAAGTTGGGAACGATGCTCCGTCGCTGGGGGATCAGCGGCTCGAAGTCGGGAACCACCTGGGGATTCGCCAGGTGATAGTAGCGGGAAAAGAGCCCCGGGACCGCTCCCGCCGGCAGGGCGACCGGCTCGAAGAGGGGGGAGAAGACCTTGCTCGTCGTCGGGTTGCTGGGAACCGTGCCGGGCGCGTAGGCCCGCGCGACGACCCGGACGTAGGACATCCCGATCGAGAAGGGCCCGGAGTAGAGGCGCGCCCCGGGCGCCGGTGCGGACAGCCCGGGGTCCCGACCGTCGAGCGTGTAGTGAATCGAGGCGCCCGGGGTGGCGCTCTCGAGGGTGACCGAGGAGGGCAGCAGCCCGCCGTCCGGCGTCACGGTGGGAGCCGCCGCGGGAGCCGCGGAGCGGAGCTGGGACTGCGGGACCACGGCGCGCGGCGTGGAGAGGCTGTTCCACTCCAGGCGGACCATCGCGCCCCCGCCGTTCTCGTAGTACTCGACCATGATCGGGACCGGCCGTCCCGCGGTCATCGGGAAGGTGGCGGACATCGTCGTGGGCCCCTGGTCCCGCCAGTTGTCGATGAGGAGGCTCCCGTCGAGATAGAGCCGCGAGCCGTCGTCGGACGTCAGGAAGAAGGTGTACGTCTCGGAGGCCGTCGCCTCGATTTCCCCTCTCCAACGGACCGAGAACGTGTCGGGGGGCGTGATCCCCGCCGGAAGCGTGGCGGGGGCGGGTGGATTGGCGGCTCCCCAGTCGAAGTCGACGACCGGGTCCGTGCGCACGGCGAGCGTGCCGGTGAAGTTGATGTTGTTGTAATACTCTCCGTACAGCCCGTTTCCGGCGCTCTGGGACGAGACCGAGGACGCCATGAGGGTCGCCAGGACGACCGCCCACCCGGCGATCCGGATGCACGAGGACCACGAACCCACGCGCGTATCCATAGTCTCCACCTCCGGCAACGCGAAACGCACCGAGATCCGCGGACGTACTCGGGGATCGGAGGAGGGCGCTCGAATCCCCGCTGGCCCTGTGGGGGCCGGGGCGACGCCCTTCCCTTGCATCGCCGACGGGACCTTCGGAACGCGGGCGGAGCCGTCGGCCCCCGCCCGTCCGGCCGATCGCGCTCAGGCTGCGGGAGGGTCGGGAGCTCGCCGGCTCCTTCGGCCCGCGCGGCAGACGCCGCCCATCAGGAGGGAGAGGAGGAGCGCCGCCGCCGAGAGGCGAGCGGACGCGGCCTCCGCCGACCCCATGCTGCACTTGTCGTCGATCGCCCCCTCCGGATGGTCGTTCGTCCGGGGGGGAGGACGCAGGGGCGTCACGACGACTTCGTTGGAATTCGCGCCCTCCAGGATGGACTTTTCCACGCCTGAAACCACGTAGGCGTACTGGTTGTCGTACTCCACGCTCCCGTCGGCGTAGTCGGTCCCGGTCACCCCGGAGGCGAGGACCGAGTACGGCCCGCCGGCCAGGTTCGACCGCTTGACGTTGTAGCTGGACGCGTTCGGGGAGGCCGTCCACGAAAGATCGATCCGGGGCGTCCGCGTCGCCGGGTCCATGGACTCCATCCCCGTGAGCGTCGGCGCGGGCGGGGGAGGCGGAGGACGCAGGTTCGTCGTCGGGATGACGGCGGGAGCGGCCGCTCCCGGGGGACGCCAGTAGAGCTGGGCCACGGCCCCGCCCCCGTTCTCGTAGAACTCCACCCGGATCGGGTAGCCCGTCGAGGCCGCCAAGGTGATCGCGGGGCCCATCTGCGGGTTGGCGGGCGGGCCTTGGTCGCGCCAGTTGTCGAAGACGAGCACGCCGTCGACCCAGATCCGGGTGCCGTCGTCGGCCCGGGTCCCGAAGAGATAGGCCCCCGAGGCGCCCGTGGTCACGACGCCCGTCCAGACGACCATGAAGTCATCCGCGTTCACCGGCGCTCCCGGCGTGCCTCCGCCCCAGTCGAAATTGACGACCGGATCGATCCGGGTCAGGACGGGGGAACCGGTGAAGGTCGTCCCGAAGGGGTGTCCGGGGGGCGGGGGAGGGTTGGCCCCCGCTCCCGGGTTGTTGAAGTACTCTCCCAGCAGCCCTCCGGACGACTGCGCGACGGCGGGCGGCGCTCCCAGCCCGAGGGCGATCGTCCAGGCCGCCATTCCGGCGGCGAACCGCGCGCCGACCCTGCGGATTCGAGCCATACGCGTCATCCTCCAATTCACACCGTCGAAAGAGACCGCGCGAGCGAGGGCGGAGGGATCGCGCGCCGCCCATCCGGCCGCCCCCGGGGCGGCGCGTCCCGTGCCGGCGGGAAAGACGGTCCGGCGACCCTCCATCCGCTCACCTCCTGATAGCCCTGCGGACCCCCGGGGTCCTCCCCCACGAGGCCCGGGGCGGGCTCAACGGAAGAGCATCCCGATCACGAAGGCCAGGAAGTAGACCACCAGCCCCACCAGCGCGAGGGCCGAGAGCAGGACCCCCGCCTTTCCCGAGAAGACCAGGGTCCGGACGATTCCGCGGCCGACGGCCTGGCAGGCCCGGCGGAACGTTGCCCCGGGAGGGTCGAAGAGGAAGCGGCAACCCGCCAGGTAGGCCCGCCCGCAGCGCGAGGCCGGGCCCTTGTCGATCAGTCCGTCCGCGCGCGACCAGACGACCTCGGCGTGAAGAATATTCCGATCCCCGTCTCGCAGGAGGACGATCACGTCCCTCTGCTGAAGGGACAGCCCCGTGCGAAGCCGGAAACCGGTCGGGCTGTAGTCGACCAGGCTCGAGCTCTCCCAGAGCCTGGCATGGGCCGACCAGGGGCGGACGCGCGCGTCCGCGGAAATTTCCACGCGCGGGCCCTTCCGGCGCTCCGCGATGTCCAGGTTCGCTGACATAGCCTACGACTCCTTTCGACGGGCGAGGGCGCGGGTTTCCGGTTTCCCGCGCGGGGGAGAGAGATCCGGCGGTGACGGCGCGCAGACCGGGCCCGCTCCGCGCGCCGCCGCGGCGGCGGCGACAGGACACCGAAGAGGTCGGACGTCCCGGCGGGCGATCGCTTGCATCCGTGGTCCGAAGCCGGAGACTCCCGGCTTCCCCCGCGTCGCGTCGCGACACCTCCTAGTTCAATCCGAACTTCCGGGCTATCCTCGGGGGGATCCACAGCGTGATCCCCCGCCCCGGGAGCGGGTAGTCCCTCCATTGAAGGGTCTCCCGGTTGAAGGAGCGCATCACCCACCAGCCCGACTCGCGCGCGTCCCCCTCACTGGACCGGGCCACGAGGAGTTGAAGCTTCGGACTCACCTGAATCATCTGTGCTGCCATAGGTCGTCACCTCGAACTGCCGGACCCCGCTCGAGCGAGACCGCCGCCCCGGCGGCAAGCAAGAAGGAGTGGCGGTTCCGCCGCGATCATTGGGGCGGGCCGTACAACGGACCCGGCCCCAGTGCGGAATGCAACCGCCCAAGGGGGAAAATGAAACGCCGGCCCGAAGGAATGTGTCGCGAGGTCAAGGACCTCGGCAACCGGTCGGGCTACCGGGTTCCAGGATGCATCTTCGCCCGATGAAAGTCAAGGAGAAATCGTCGGATTTCTTCGGCGCATTCCTTGACAACGGGACCTGCGCCCCGTATTCTCCTTCTGGCGTCCGCCGGGAACCCACTCGTGGGCTCCGGACCATCCCGACGCCTTCGGCGACCTATTCCCGTTTGCGTCCAGTTTTCGTCTTCCTTTCTACTTCGCAGGAGGTGGTTTCATGACGACTCGGCTGGCGTCAAGGTCGGTGTCCCGGGCGTCCCGGAAGGGCTACCCGTTCGTGGTCCGCGTGGAGGGGGCAAGATCGGTCGTCGTCACGGGCGGGTTCACGAACTGGTCGAAGGAGGGCATCCCGCTCCGGGAGATTCGCATGGGCGAATGGGCCACCAACCTCGACCTCGCCCCCGGGGACTACGAGTACCGCCTGCTGGTCGACGGGGAGTGGCGCGACAACGTCGAGGCGGACCGCCGTACGCCCAATCCCTTCGGCACGGAAAACTGCCTGTTGACGATCTCCTAGGGAAGAGGAGTCCCGGGAACGGGTTCGAGGCCGTTGAGGATCAAGCGGCCTGAAGGCACGTCCCGGGTTCGTCCGCGCGCTCGGCGCCCCTCGCCCTCGTTGTGGGGGTTGGGGCGCCGACGCGCGCGTCCTTCGGGCTCGGATCGCGGGCCCTCGGGAGGGATCCAACCTCAGACGGGGCGCCGTCGTTCGAGCGACCGGTCGCGGGCGGCGAGCGCGTGGATCCGCCGATTGAGCTCGGCCAGTTTCACCCGAGCCTCGGCCGCCATCACGTCGAAGCCGAACTCCGAATAGGTCGCCATCATCCCCTGGAGCCGCCGCCGCTCCGACCGAAGCCGGTCGATTTCCGGATCCTCCGCCGCCGTCTGGGTCTCGGAAAGGAGCGTCCAGAGCCTCTGAAACCAGTGCATCATGGGTCTGCCTCCACGGATTCGAGGGGTAAGAGGGGGCGGCCGGCACCCCTCGGCCGTCCGCCGGGGTCGATCGCAAAGGCGGAGACGCCGTGGCCGCAACTGGGCGGCCTGACGCCCCACCCTCCCTACGACGACGATCCGATCCCGTTACAAGCCCTTCCGGCGCAAGCAGCTCCGCCGGGATCGAGGGATTTCGTCGAGCGACGTCGATTTCGCTTGCCCCGGGGATGGATAGCGTATACACTCGATGCATACGTGATGTAGTGGAGTGGAACCAGGGGATGTAGGCGAGTCTCTGCCTCCGGCAGCCGCCAACCGATCAGGATCGACCACCCGCCTCAAAGGCGCCCCCCGCTTCTCTTCTTGAAGTAGGCCAGCGCCGGCAACGGGGCAGGATTGGCCATAAGGCGGTCGCCCATCACGCTTCGGGTTCCGCGGTCGCGATGCGACCCGCGCCGGATGAACCGACCCCCGGGGGCCGGGGGAAGGGCCGTCCGTCGTCGGTCCGCGGATCGCTTCGCTCCGCCGGCTCGGGTTCGCAGGAACAGAGGAGATTCGGGGTTGCCCGGGAATGCATCCTGTATGGGTCATCTGCATCGAGTCCTTTTTTGGGGAGTCACGATGTCAGCCCTAACGGCGGTCCGCTCGGCTCGTTCGTACCCTCTTCCGGGACGGCTTCGCGCGACCCGCAGCTTCCTCGTGGTCGCGGGGTTGGCGCTGCTCGGATGGGGAAGGCCCTCCCTGTCCCTCGAGAGTCCGGCTCCCGCGGCTCCTCCGGCCGCCCTGATCTACGCCGGTTGGTTCGGCAATACCATGCCCACGCCCTCCTTCGTGCGGACCAACCTGGCCTTCCTCGAGACCCAGCCGTTCGACGGCCTCGTGGTCTACCTGCGCGACCCGGGCATGACCCTGAATCTGAGCACGGGCATCATGAGCTCCACGCCTCACTCGTACGAAGCGATCGCCTCCGTGATGTCCCCCCTGGTCGGGCTCCCGTTCGGCCGCCTCACCGAGAACCTGGCCCTCGTCTTCGGCAGCACCCCGCCCGACTTCTTCGATGATTGGTCCGTCACCCTCCAGAACTTCGCCAACCTGGCCCGGGCGGCCAAGGACTCCGGCCTGAAGGGGGTCTGCTTCGACAACGAACAGTACTTCTCCCCCTGGGGATCCTACTGGAGCGCCCGCTACGCCCCCGGCCGCTCCCTTGCGGAATACCAGGCGCAGGCCCGGCTCCGGGGCAGGCAGGTCATGGAGGCGATGGTCGCCCAGTTTCCCTCGGTCGTCGTCCTGACGCTGCATGGCCCCTACATCTCGGAACCCAAGGCGCCGGCGTCCCTGGCCTTCCCCCAGTGGCAGACGGGGAACGAGCTCCTCGGCCCGTTCTTCGCCGGTTTCATGGAGGGCGTGGGAAGCTCCGCGCTCAACGTGGATGGCGGCGAGCTCTACACGCTCCGGACCGAGGCCCAGTTCCAGGCCTCCGCCTCATGGCGCAGGCACGACCTCTGCTCGGATGCCGTGAATTGCGCGTTCATCCCCGCCTCGCTCCGGCCGCTCTGGCCCGGCCGCACTTCGATCGCGTTCGGAGTGTACGACCAGCCGTTCGGAGGCGCGGACATGAACCCCGTCCTCCTCCGCTCGACCCTGTCGAACGCCCTCCGGCAGGCCGACCGCTTCGTATGGTTCTACGCGGAGGGTCCCACCTTCCTCCTCCCTCCCAGCCTCGGCGGCGCGAGCGCCGTCTGGGTCGATGCCGTCCGTCAGGGGAAGGCCGACGCGGGAACGGTGGTCGGAACGGCCCCCGCGGCCCCCATCAACCTCGCCGCCTCGACCGTCTCGTCCTCCGAGATCGGCCTGTCCTGGTGGGACATGTCCTCCGACGAGACCGCCTTCGAGATCGAGCGCAGGACCGCCGCCGGCGGCTCCTGGTCCCGCGTCCTCTCCACCGCCGCCAACGTCAGCTCCATGAACGACATCGGCCTGGCCCCCGGCACCTCCTACGTCTACCGCGTCCGCGCCGTCAACGGCGCCTCCCCCTCCCCCTACTCCAACGAGGCCG
>Ga0187893_10005459_pt1 | contig 22786 bp, 23 predicted proteins | sample MA1701074metaG_FD_139574 | JGI IMG/M metagenome (GOLD analysis project Ga0187893, IMG submission 139574) | White microbial mat communities from a basaltic lava cave in the Kipuka Kanohina Cave System on the Island of Hawaii, USA - MA170107-4 metaG ...
CAAGGCATTGGCCGTCGATCAACTTCATGTCACGTCGGCGGCCGGCTACGTGCCGTTCGGCCGGCGAACGAGCAGGCTTTCCGACCATTCACACGGCATGTTCAGTCCGGGGGCCTTCGAGAACCTGCGCAACCGGCTCAACGCAGTGGGGCAGGAGGCGAAACCAGAGTCCTGGCCGGAGAAAATCTATCTGCGCCGCGACTCGAGCATGAGGGAGATCATCAATGCCGGCGAGCTTGAAAAGCTGCTGGTGGGCCGCGGTTATGCGATCGTCGAGCCGGAAAAGCTGACGTTCCTGCAGCAGCTTCAGGTATTCAGAAACGCCAGGGCAATCGTCGCGCCCACGGGAGCGGGTTTATCCAACGCGATATGCTGCAAGCGCGGGACCCATGTGGTGGTGTTGATGGCAAAGCACAAGAACATGATCTACCGGTACTGGGGCAACTTGCTGACGCCGATTCAGATTCAGGTCAGCTATGTGCTTGGTAATATCAAGGATTACCGCGGCATGGGGATCCACGGCAATTTCCTGATCAATCCTACAGACGTCGCGGATTCATTGCCTGCCCAGGGAGAAACATGACAGTTGTGCATGCAACGTCGTACGTTTCGCCAAAGGCCAAGCTGGGTGACAACGTCGAGATCGGTCCTTTCTCCATTGTTCACGATAACGTGGTTCTCGGTAACAGGATCAGGGTCGGGGCTTACTGTGAACTGGGAATAGCGACTCCGCTTGGTGACGGAACACCGTTGATCGTGGGCGACGATTCATGGATTCGATCTCATTCGGTTTTCTACGAGTCTTCCTCGTTTGGGTCTGGTCTGGCCACGGGTCACCGTGTAACTGTAAGAGAAAAAACCGTGTCGGGCGCCGGATTTCGAATAGGTACCTTGAGTGAAATCCAGGGTGACTGCTCGATCGGGGATTACGTCCGGTTTCAATCAAGCGTTTTCGTTGGAAAGACGACCAGGATCGGCAATTTCGTCGTTATAGCTCCCTATGTGGTGCTGACCAATGATCCGACTCCGCCCAGCGAAGTCCTACTAGGCTGCACGATCGAGGACTACGCCAGCATCGCGGCGGCCGCCCTGGTGCTGCCGGGCGTGACAATCGGCCATCATTCACTCGTCGCCGCGCAGGCATGTGTCACGAAGGACGTTCCTCCGCACATGGTCGTCGCGGGAGTGCCGGCGCGAGTCGTCGGCAAGGCAAGCGCCATCAAGCTGCGTGACGGCTCCGGGAGAGCGGCGTACCCGTGGACGCGGCACTTTACCCGGGGCTACCCGGGCAGCGTGGTCGCGGAGTGGGCTCGCGACGCCAAGGAAAAACAATGATAGACCTCTGCAAGATTATCGACCTGCCGATGATCAAGAACCCGAAGGGAAACCTCACGTTCATCGAGGGTGGGCGCCAGATTCCCTTCGACATCCGCCGCGTCTACTACCTGTATGACATCCCCGGGGGCGAGGAGCGCGGCGGTCATGCCCACCGGGCGCTGCACCAGCTGATCATCGCCATGTCCGGCTCGTTCGATATCCGCCTCGACGACGGCCGCGCCAAGAAAACCGTGCACATGAACCGCAGCTACTACGGGCTGTACATCTGCCCGATGATCTGGCGGGAGATCGATAATTTCTCCTCGGGGGCAGTCTGCATGGCGCTGGCATCGGAGTTCTACGACGAGGCGGATTACTATCGGGACTACGATCAATTCATCCGCGACGCCCGGAAGCGCATGAAGGGATGAGACCCGTCCCCTTTCTGGACCTCGGCCGGCTGCACGCCTCCATCCGTGAGCGCCTCGATGCGGCGTACCAGCGCGTCGTCGATTCGGGCTCGTTTGTCATGGGCGCCGAGCTGGAAGCCTTCGAGGCCGAGTTCGCGGATTACTGCGGCGTCAAGCACTGCATCGGCGTAGGCAACGGACTGGAGGCGATTCATCTCCTGTTGCGGGCTTACGGCATCGGGCCCGGCGACGAGGTGATCGTGCCCTCCAATACCTTCATCGCGACGTGGCTCGCGGTCAGCGAGTGCGGCGCCGTGCCCGTTCCGGTGGAGCCGAGTGTCGACACCCATAATCTCGATCCCGCGCTGATCGGCGGCGCGATCACCACCCGGACGCGGGCCATCATTCCGGTGCATCTGTACGGTCAGCCGGCGGATATGGATCCCATCAACGCGCTTGCGGCGAAGCATCGCCTGGTGGTGATCGAAGATGCCGCCCAGGCTCACGGCGCGCGCTATCGGGGGCGGCGCGCGGGATCGCTCGCGCACGCGGCGGCGACGAGCTTCTATCCCGCGAAAAACCTCGGCGCATTCGGCGACGGGGGCGCGGCACTCACCAACGATGCCGAGATTGCGCAGAAGGTGAGGCGGTTGCGCAACTACGGGTCGGACGTCAAGTATCGGCACGATGTCGCCGGCCAGAACAGCCGTCTCGACGAGCTCCAGGCGGCGTTCCTGCGCGTAAAGCTGGGCGTCCTCGACCAATGGAATGACCAGCGCAGGGCGGTGGCAGACCGGTATTCCGGTTATCTGGCTGGAACGGGAATTAGCCTGCCGTTCGTTCCTGATTTCGTAGAGCCGGTCTGGCACCTCTACGTGATTCGCAGCAAGCAACGGGATGCACTGAAAGCACATCTGGACCGGCAAGGGGTGTCGACCGTCATTCACTACCCGATCCCGCCCCATCGGCAAGCCTGCTATCAGGATTACCGGGGGCACAAGTTGCCCATTGCGGAACTGCTGGCAGGGGAGGTATTGAGCTTGCCGATGTCCTCGGCGCTGCAAGCCGAGGACATCGCTTACGTCGCTGAATCCGTCGCCGGGTTCCAGAAATCTGCACCCCGGCCATGAAAGGCTTGCGCGAATTCCTGCGTAAATTTCGAGCCACGGATGCGGGGTCCCACACATTTCAAGAGAGATTCGACGGGCTGCAGGGTGGGCTGGATAGGCTCGGATGGGCCGAAGACCAGAGGGTCGCCCCGGCTCATCGCACGAGGCGCAAATCAAGTTACGTGATCCCGCCGCATCACGGCCCGCTCGTCGATCGCATCGGATTCCTGGTGCACAGCGCGGAACTGCTCAATCACTACGGATGCGTCTGGGATCTATTGCCTCGCGGTTCTTTTGACGTCCTGTTGCATGGAGAGGCGGAGAGTCTCGAGAAGGCGGAATTCTCGCGCTGGGAATGCGCGGTGGGTTCGACGGCTGGAATTCTGGACGCAAAAACCCGGTATCGATATCTCGTCTCCAATCATCCAGTGGTCTTGGGCGAGACGCCGCTGATAAAGCAGCTTGGCAACGCCAACGTCCGCTTCATGTACGCGGCCGGCAAGTCGGGATGGAACCTCCTGGGCTGGAACGATCTTTACGACGTGATCCTGTGCTTCGGCCCTTACCATGCGGCCGCGTTTGAAAAGTTGAGCGATGCGGTCGTGCTTCAGATGGGGTATCCCCGGTTTGACCGGTACTTCACGACCAAACCGGACAGAGGCGAAATGCAGAAGCAGTATGGCTGTGATCCCTCGAAGAAGACCGTGGTCTGGCTTCCGACCTGGAAAAGCCTGTCGTCGGTCGGGTTGTTCGACCGGGAAATCAGCTCGCTTGCCGACAAGTACAACGTCGTCGTCAAGCTGCATCCTTTGATGCCCGGGAGCGAACCGGAGCGGGTTACAGCGCTGAGGCAATATGCCTTCACCCGCCTCATTGCGGATTCCAGCGACAACCTGCCCCTGTACCAACTGGCGGACTACATGCTTTTCGATTACGGCGGCCCGCCGTTCGGGGCCATCTACACCGACAAGAACATGATTCTGCTCAACGTTCCAGGTGCCGAAAAGGACGAGCTGACCGGCGATCGGTCCCCGGATATCCGCATTCGCCAGAATCTGGTGAATGTGAACGCGGGGGAGCGGGCGATCGCGCGCCTGCTGGCCGATGAGTCGGTCTGGAAGGCGCAGCGAAGCGCGCGCCGCGCAATTCGCAAAGTGTTTTTCGCACCCTTTTTCGGATTTTCCTCGAGGGTCGCGGCAGGCGCACTGCTCAATCTGGACAGCGTAATATCCAAATAGGCGCAGGCTGGCAATGGTGATCTGGTGCATCGGGCTTTCCGGCTCGGGCAAAACGACGCTGGGGCGTGAAATCGCGCGGCAGCTGCGTGCCCGTCAGCCGAATACCGTGCTGCTGGACGGAGACGAGCTGCGCGAGGTTTTCGCACAGGGGCGCGGCGATGACGCTTACACCGTTGAAGGGCGCCGGCTCAATGCCGAGAGAATTGTTGCGCTCTGCAGGCTGCTGGACAGCCAGGGCATCAACGTCGTTTCCTGCATCCTGTCGATTTTCCCCCAGATGAGGGATGAGAACCGCAGGCGGTTCAGCCGGTACTTCGAGATTTTCCTGGACGCGCCCTTGCACGTTCTGGAGGCGCGCGACGCCAAAGGGCTATATGCGAGTGCCCGGCAGGGGAAGACGAGAAACGTTGTGGGAATCGATATCCCCTTCGAGAGGCCGACCCGTTCGGATATGGTCATCGACTCTTCCGGGGACAGCGTGGATGTCAATCGATTGGCAGCGGAAGTTCTCGAGCGCGTGAGGTAGGGTTTGAGTACCGGTGTGTCGTATGACTATGCCTCCGGCGATCTGCTGGAAGACAGGAACACCTATTTTTACTCAGGATTCCAGGGCCGGGAATTTCTCTCGGCATGGCGCAGGCAGCGGGACGCGGTGCTCGCGGATGAAAGCGATTTTTCCGGGGAAGACAAGCACGCGGCGACGACGCCGACGGACCGGCTGCTCGAGACGATATGGCGTGAACTCTCCGGACGGGCTTCAGGTGCGGACACGACGCGGATGCTGGGCCACCTGTTGCGGCGGTTCGAGGCGACGAAGCGGCTGCACGGGGAATACAGCGCAAGCTGGCGTCCCACCGATGCCCGGGACTATCGGGTAATGGAACGCTATGTCCGGTTCGCTGAAATTCTGGAGCTCGCTTATTCATCGTCCGCAGCGCTGCCTTACTTGAATGCTTTGCTCAAGTGTCTGGATACGCTGACAGCCTTGCATGCCCGCCTGGACGGCGGTCAGAAAAAGCGGCTGCGGGAACTGATCGTTCGCGAGAAGAATCACGTGGAGCAGCTTGCCCTGAAGATTGCCAACATCACCCATGCAGCTTGACCGAGTGGTCTTGCTCGCTGCGCATACCGCGCGCTCGCAGGCCTATCTCCAGGCCCTCATCGCCAATGACCTGTATCCCGGGCAAGTCATCCTGTTCGGTGGGGATCGGCCCGCAGAGTTCGAGGGCGACTCACGGCTCGTTGGCTGGCAGGGCGTAGATTTTCCGGATCTCGGGGAATCGGTCATGCGAAGCTGCGCGCGCGCCGGCATTCCGGTCACCTCGTGTTCCACGGATGACGTCAACGCGGAGGAAATCGCTCATTGCATATTGAAATTCGCGCCACGAATCGTGATTTATTCCGGGATTGGCGGGCAAATAGTTTCCGAACAGATGCTCGGGCTGGGTCCCAGGTTCTTGCACATGCACTCAGGCTGGCTGTCCAGGTATCGTGGCAGCACCACGCTTTACTACGCCTTGCTGGAAGGGGAGTTGCCCGGGGTCACCGCGCTGTTTCTTGATCGCACAATCGACACCGGGCCGGTCGTGACGAGGCGACACTACCCAAGACCGCCGGCCGATATCGATCTGGATCGAATCTACGACCCCGCGATACGCGCGGATCTGCTGGTGAGGGTCATGCGCGAGTACGCCCGTTCCGGCGTGTTACCGGCTGTCGAGCACCAGAATCCGGAGGAAGGCGTTGCCTACTATGTCATTCATCCGGTGCTGAAGCATCTGGCGATCCTGTCCCTGTCGAAAAGCGCAATGCGCGGCCCGTGAGAAGCATGAGGAGAAGCACGGCAGATCTTCTTGGCGGACCACGGGTTTGCAGGAAACAATCATGAAGTTGTTGAAGCTCGTTTCCGGCATGCCCGACTTCCTGAAGCGGCGTACGGATAGTCACATTCAGGCGCCTCCGGAACTCGGGACGTCTGGCGTACTGGATTTGCTAGTTGCCATTGCCTGCAGGTTCCCCCGGGAATATGACGAAAATTACCGGGCCCTCGTGCGGCGATTGCATGCCTTCAAAGCGCAGGGTGATGAAGCCCTCGCGGAGTTCGCGGGAATATGGGCCGAACTCTCGGATGCCATTCAATCCACGCCGCAATGGTTCGACCTGTTGTTTCCGGAAACGTGCAAGGAAACTCCGGAACTGCTGGACAGGATTCGCAAGGCCGGCAGCCGCCGCTACCTGCCCGTGGAGCACCGGACCGCAGCGGCCGGCGCGAACCACCGGCTTCGCGATCAATCCGGCTCCGATGGCCCTGCGAGCCTGACCAGGCAGCTTCTTCACGAGCTGGCAACAGGCGATCCGGGGAAGGGCGCCCCCTTCCTTTTCCTGAGCAAGTTTTATTTTTTTCGGGACATCTCGTACGGGTATTTCCTGAACACCGATCTGAGGCCGCTGCACAAGGCCATGTTTCGACAGTGCTACCTGCAGAGACACAACTGGAAGTTCAGCTATGCGTCGGACTACCCTTACCAGGGGATGGTCAAACTGGGCGTCAGCGGCATAAAGCCGACTGAAGAGAGGCTGGCACGATACGACATTGCCGGATATCTTCGCCGTACCGATCAGGTGCTGGATATCGGCGCCAATAATGGTTGCCTGGCTCTCGCCATTGCGCAAACGGTTGCGCATGTGGATGGCATCGAATACAACCCGTATCTGGTTACCATCGCAAATATCGCCGCGGATTTTCTCCGAATCAGAAACGTCTCCGTTCTCGTTGGAGACTTTGTCGAATTCGAGTCGACCAGGCAATATGACGCGATATTTTCATTGGCGAACCACTGCACGATCGACGGCAACCTTTCCATCGCGTTTGAGGAATATATTGCGAAGTGCTTTTCGATGCTGAAGCCCAACGGCTACCTGTTCTTCGAGAGCCACAATGTCTTTGGCCCTGGCAGGGCCGGCGCGGGCGATGACGGGGATCTTGATGCCAAGTTTGATGTCGTCGAGCGGTATTTTGAAGTGGTGAAGTGCAAGATGACCCGTGCCTATGTGCCTGCCTTTGACGTAGACAAGCTGTTTGTTGTCTTGCGGAGACGTGAAAACTATCAGGCGAACGTCCGGAGGTCATTCAGTCTTTCCGAAGCCAGACTCCGCTATGCCTATTGAGAATGTGAGCGAACCAACGGGCTTCGCTTTCGGAACCAAGGCCGAGACTCTGTCCCGGCTCAAGCCTGTAGTCACCCAGGCGCTGATACCGGAGCTTTATTCCTTCACGTTGGAAGAGTGGGGGGGCTCGAGAAGGAAGGTTCTCAACACCCTGCGCGGGACTTTCGGCAACAAGTCATTGGCGATCAGAAGCAGCGCGCTAGCAGAAGATGACGCCAAGGGCTCCATGGCAGGCGCTTTCCTGAGCCGGCTCAATGTGGACGGCAGCCGCCCGCGGGAGCTCGAAGCCGCAATCAACCAGGTCGCGCAGTCGATGACCGGGAGCCCGCGCGACCAGGTTCTGGTGCAGCGGATGGTGGCGGACGCGGAGGTGAGCGGGGTGATCATGACGTTCGACATGGTGCACGGCGCCCCCTACTACTGCATAGACTTCGATGACGAGAGCGGCCGGACGGACGTCGTGACCAGCGGGCGCGGTGTCCACAAGGGGCTCTTCGTCTACCGGCATGCCGACAGCAGCATGGTGAAGTCAGCCAGGATGGCTTCGTTCCTGAAGCTTGCCCGCGAGCTGGAGAAACTGTGCGGATGCGCTGCCCTGGATATCGAATTCGGCATGAACAAATCGGGGCAGCTGTACCTGTTCCAGGTGAGGAGGATCGCGCTCTCACGCAGCTGGCACCCGGTCACGGAACGGCGCGTCAAGCGGCAGCTCGCGCACGTCGAGGAGTTTGTACGCAACTGCTCGGGCTGGCGGCAGGGTGTGCTCGGGAAGCGAACCATACTGGCGATCATGCCGGACTGGAACCCGGCTGAAATCATCGGAACGACGCCCCGACCGCTGTCGTCATCGCTGTACCGGGAGCTGATTACCAGGGCGGTATGGGCCGAGGCGCGCGCCGCCATGGGCTACAGATCCGTCGCAAACACCGAATTGATGGCGCTCATCAATAACCATCCTTACATCGATGTTCGCAACAGCTTCAACTCGTTTCTTCCCTCCAGTCTGCCGGATTCAATAGGCGAAAAGCTCGTCAATGCATGGCTGGACAGGCTCGAGACCTGCCCTGAATTGCACGACAAGGTCGAGTTCGAGGTGGTGCCGACCTGCCTGGATTTCTGCTTCATGGATGATTTCCAGGCGCGATATCCAGGCAAGTTGGATGAACGGGAGCTTGAAGAATTCCGGATCGCGCTGACCGGACTTACCCGCAGCAGCCTGACCCCCGATCGCGATAAGAGCACGCTGGATCAAGCGCTCGATGCGGCTGCCGGCCTCGATCGGCTGGAGCTTCCGGAACTGACCGATGCAACGGCGTATGCCCACCTTGCCCGGGCTGAACACCTGTTGACCCGGTGCCGCGAGCTCGGGGCCTTGCCGTTTGCAATCGTTGCCCGTCACGCTTTCATCGCCGAGGCGCTCCTGCGCTCGGCGGTCAGGCGCGGCGCATTGCCTGAAAGCCGGCTGACCGAATTCAAACGCAGCATTCGCACCGTCACCGGGAACATGGTGGACGAGTACGCCCGGGTCTGCCAGGGACAGCTGTCGGGTGACGAGTTTCTCCGCAAGTACGGCCACTTGCGCCCCGGGACTTACGAGATCACTTCGCTGAGATACGACGAACGTGACGACTTGTTCGTGGGCGATATGCCGCACCGGCCGTCTGCAGAAAGGCACTCGTTCGAACTTACCGATGGAGAGCGTCGATCCCTCGACTTGCTCTTGGACGAAGCCGGACTCGATGGGCTGGGCGCCGACCGGCTTCTGGATCATGCCCGCAAGGCGATCGCGGGTCGCGAGTACGTGAAGTTCGTATTCACCCGAACGCTTTCGGATGCCCTCTCTGAAGTCCTGAAATGGGGCGAGTTTCACGGCTTGTCACGCGACGACCTCTCCTATCTGGATTGGCCGACGCTGGTGAGGAGCCTGAGCCATCCCGTCATGGACGATGCGGACAGGCACTATCTTGATCTGGCCGACGCCGCTCGCAGGAGCATGGCGACGGCACACGCGTTCCGCCTCAGCCATATCATCTTTGGCGTCCGCGACGTTTACGTAGCCACACTTAACCGCAGCGTTCCGAATTTTGTCGGCATCGGATCGGCATCGGGACCCATCGTCGAGCTCGGGCCCAACACGCCCACGACGATCAGCATCAAGGACCGGATCGTCTGTATCGAGAACGCGGATCCCGGATTCGACTGGATATTCACGAAAGGTCACAGCGCCCTGGTTACGCGCTACGGCGGCGCCAATTCCCATATGGCGGTGCGGTGCGCCGAATTCGGGCTGCCCGCGGCGATCGGCTGCGGGGATCAGCTGTATCAGAGGATCGTCGCGGCCGGCAGGGCGGAGCTCAACTGTGCGGAAAAGATATTGAGGCCGCTGTACTCCGAGTAACGTCTTGGACGCTTGCATTGCGAATCGACTGCTGAAGGCGGGGGCGCGCCGGAGAAACGGCGACGATTGAAGTGACACTTCTCGGACTCACGCAGCGGGTAGTCGTCGAGCCATCCCAGGGCGAACGGCGCGACGCGCTCGATCAGCGCTGGCAGCAGTTTCTGGCTGCCGCCGAAATGGCTGCAGTTGCCCTGCCAAATGATCCGGTGCTGGCGACACGGCTGGCGGATCAAGCGGGAGTGGCCGGCATCGTGCTGACGGGCGGAGACGATCTGGTCGAGTACGGGGGCACCGCTCCCGAGCGCGACGCCACGGAACGCGCCCTGCTGGCATTTGCGCGTGCGCGAAAGAAGCCGCTGCTGGGAATTTGCCGAGGCATGCAGGCCATTCAGCATGTCTTTGGCGTGCGACTGCACAGCGGCGCGGGCCATGTCGCCACGCCGCACGAGATCGTCGCCGACGGCGTTGCGCGGACGGTCAACAGCTTTCACTGCCTGATGACCACTTCCAGCGTCCCGGAACTGGCGGCATGGGCAAGAGCGCCGGACGGCGTGATCGAGGCGATCCGGCACACGAGCGAGCGCATTTCCGGAATCATGTGGCATCCGGAGCGCAATTCGCCGTTCGACCCGCTGGATATCGAGTTTTTTCGCTCTTTTTTTGGAGCCCGGACATAAGAGCAATCATCCTCGCCGCCGGCCGCGGCAGCCGCATGGGCAGCCTTGCCGAAGAGCGCCCCAAATGCCTGATCGAGCTCGGCGGGCGGCCGCTGCTGGAATGGCAGGTTGCGGCACTGAGATTCTCCGGGGTGACGGAGATTGCGATCGTCACGGGGTGGCGCAAGGAGCTTCTGGAGCGCCGCGCCACGACAACCTTCCATAACGCGCGCTGGGCGGAAACGAACATGGTGGCTTCTCTCGTCTGCGCGGCGCCATGGCTCGAGCAGACCCGGTGCGTCGTCAGCTATTCCGACATTTTCTACTCGACGGGCATGGTATCCGCGCTGATCGCCGCCGAGTCGGACATCGCCGTGAGCTACGATCCGGACTGGCTTGCGCTGTGGTCGCGCCGTTTCCCGGATCCGCTATCCGACGCGGAAACATTCCGCGCCGACGCCTCCGGCTTCGTGACCGCGATCGGCGCGCGTGCGACGAGCGTCGACCGGATCGAGGGGCAGTACATGGGTTTGCTGAGCTTTACGCCTGCCGGCTGGACGGCAGCGACGGCATACTTGAGTACGCTCGCCCCGGCGGCGATCGACAGGCTCGACATGACTTCTCTCTTGCGCGGCTTGATCGGCCGGGGGGTCGCCGTCAGGGCAGTGCCGATCAAGGGACGGTGGGGCGAAGTCGATACCCCGTCCGATCTCGCGATCTACACCGATGACCTGAACCGCGGATTGCTTTCATTCCCCTCCCGGCATAGGTAGACCGTAGTGCAATCGAACATCACCCCGCCCTTGGTCAGCTTCATACTTCTCACGTATAACCAGGAGAAGTTTGTCGAAGAGGCCGTCAGGGCGGCCTTGCTCCAGACCTATCAGCCGCTCGAGATCGTCATTTCCGACGACGCATCGACCGACCGGACCTTTGAGAAAGCCAGGGCCGTTATCGGCGCATACAAGGGGCCGCATTCGGTGGTCGGATCCGTGAATTCCCGAAACATGGGGACGAACGCCCACCTCAATAGTGCCGTAAGAAAGGCGAAGGGAGAGTTTATTGTTGTCGCGGCGGGAGACGATGTCTCGGCTCCGCGCAGGGTGGGGGAGCTCGTCAAGCGGTGGCAATCCGGCGCATCCGGCGTCTTCTCCAATGCCACGATCATCGACGCGCGAGGCGACACGAAAGACATTTTCGTAAGGCATGGCTACAAGCACATGGCGGGCTGGCGCGAGATGGTGCTGGCCGGAACGCACGGCGCCTGGGGATGCACGCTCTCCTGGGAAAAAAGGGTCTGCGAGAGCTTCGGCGACATGCCCGAAGACATCATGGGCGAGGATGCTGTCATTCCGTTCCGATGCGGGTTGTTGAGCGGGCTCGCATATGTCGATGAGCCGCTGGTTCAATACCGCGATCATGGCGGGAACATCTCTTTCTGGGCGGAGGAGAGACGATTGAGCAGGAACGAGATGGTCGAGCTCGGTTCCCGCATCATGCGGTTCAAGGAGCGGATGTATGGAAACTGGAAGAAGGATCTTGAGCTGGCCAGAAGCAGGAACATCCTCGACGGCCGTGATCACGACTGGGGGCAACTCGTCCTGGACGAAAACATCCTGCTGGTCAGAAAGATGGATGACCTGCTGAAGGCGTCCCCGGCCAGGTTGATTTTTCTTCTTCCCTGCGCCTGGCTTCATTTTGCAAGGCGGATGTGCGCGGCGGCTTCCCCCTTCGTCGCGTTGAAGGTAACCGCTTGGAAGCTCCTCAACGGAGTGCTTCACTACCGGGCACCCGGGACGCACCAGGTCATTCGCCGAATCTTCGGGCGAAATATATGAGACGTGGCGCGCAGGAGTTCGAGGATTATTTTTCCCGCCTGCAGAAGATCAGTCTGGCAGGCCGCGTGTACAAGAGATTCTTTTTATCGCCGGTGCTGTATCTGTGCGCGCGCCGTTTTGGAAATCGCATCGTCGAGATCGGTTCGGGCACCGGCAGCGGGGTGCTGGGCGCTTTTCCCAAACGCGTGCAGGGTCTCGAAATCAATCCCGTCTCGGTCGAATACTGCAGGGCCGCCGGATTGAACGTGCAGCAGATCGGGGACGACGGCGCCTTCCCGGTGGCGGATGGCGCGTTCGACGCCTGCGTCCTCGACAACGTGCTCGAGCATATCGACGACCCGCGACGAACGCTCGATGAGTGCTATCGGATCACGCGAAACGACGGTGGGCTGATCATCGCCGTGCCCGGCATCCGCGGCTACGAGTCCGACGGCGACCACAGGATATTCTATGACGAGAGGGCATTGAGGTCGCTGGATGACCGGTGGTCGTTGCAAGGCCTGTTCTCGACCCCCTTCTTGCTCATCGTCGAGGGGCTGTCGAGATCCGTCAAGCAGTACTGCCTGGTCGCGACGTACAGGAAGCTCTAGCTTCAGGCAGCTTAGGGCAGGGACCGGGAGGTTGAGCCGGCACGCCACGATGCGGCGAGATCTCCCAGGCACGATCGGAGCTGATCCTCCCAGCGCGGCATCTCGATCCCGAATACCCGCTTGATCTTGTCCATGCTGGTGACGGGATGGGGCGGCCTTTTTGCCGGCAGCGGGTACTGGTCGGAGGTAATCGGCTTCACGCCGGCCCAGCCGTCGGGGATTCCCGAGAGCTCCCTCATGATGTCGATGATGGCCCTGGCGAACGCGAAGCGCGAGGTGTGGCCACCCGCCGTCAGGTGATAGACCCCGCTCTCCCGGGCGATGAGATCCTTTCGCCGCAACAGCTCCGCAGTAGCCCGTGCCAGTGCGCGCGCCCAGGTTGGCGAGCCGCTCTGATCGTCCACCATCAGCAGCTCGGGCTTTTCACGCGCGAGCCGCAGCACGGTGAGCACGAAGTTGCTGCCGCGCGCGCTGTAGACCCAGCTCGTGCGCAATGTCAGGTACTGCCCGCCCACGGCCTCGACGGCCCGCTCGCCGGCGAGCTTGCTCTCCCCGTACGCGTTCACGGGATGGGGCGGGTCCGCTTCGACGTATGGCCGGTCGCGCTCACCGTCGAACACGTAATCCGTCGAGTAATGGACGAGGATCGCGCCGAGGCGCTTCGCCTCCTCGGCCATGACACCGGGCGCGACGCCGTTGACCTGCATCGCAAGGGCGGACTCGGATTCGGCGCGGTCGACGTTGTTGTACGCCGCTGCATTGACGATCACGTCCGGTTTCGCGTCCCGGATGGCGCGCCGGATCGAATCCGGGCTCGCCAGGTCCATTCCGCTCCGATCGAGCCCGATGACCGTGCCGAGCGGCTCGAGCGCGGTCAGCAATTCCCAGCCGACCTGGCCGGTTCTGCCGGTGACGAGGATTCTCGTCATTCGTGAATCGTAAAGCGGGAATCGGAAATCGCGAACGGGCAATGGTGAGTCGGAAACGGAACTCACCCGCCTTGGCGCGCAAGGAATTCCGTCGGCGTCACCACATCGATGTCCATATAGCGCGCTACGGCTCGCACCGCTTTGTGTCCAGTCACGATCACAGCCGCTTTGAGCTCGACCGCGCACTCGAACAGCATGTTGTCGTCGGGGTCGTCCTTTAGGATCCGCAGCGGGGAAGTCGACGCGGTGAAAACAAGGTTGTAGCCGGACGCGAACAGTTCCAGCAATTCGTGGATGAGGCTCGCTTCCAGGCCCAGCCGGTTCAGGACTTCCACGTACTCGTCAAGGAGGTCGCGGGAAACGCAGAGCGTAATATCTCCTCGTCTCCAGCATTCTATAATCTGACCCGGTGGTCCACCGAAGAACGACGACACGAAAACGTTCGTGTCAACGACGACCCGCATCGCGGGCCTTTGCTTTCCTGGTATCGCGAATCGCTCTTGCCACGTCTTTGGCGCCGATCCCCGCGGACTTCAGGCCTTGCCCAATCCGTTCCCAAAGGGCATCGATATACGAAGTGACATCGCGTTTCTTGACGTAATCCTCGATGAGATCGCGGACGACCTGCGTGGAGGTCTTGCCTTCCATGGTCGCTAGCCGGGCGAGCTTGCGTTTAAGCTCCGGATTCACGCGTATCAGTAGTTGCTCGGCCATAGTGGCTGCTCTTTCATCTACCCAGGTGATATCTTAGATATACAAGCTATCAGAGTCAACCCGAGAGGTTTTCCGCCACTTTTTGCGCGGGTTCACGCCGGCCCGTGGCCGGCACTTCACGGGGAAACCTCGGCTTGCGCGAGTGGCAGGCCGGCGCGGTCCTTTGGCGACAGGATCGGCTCGCCCTTGAGCGGCCAGGATATGGCGAGGTCGCGGTCGTTCCAGGCGATGCAGCGCTCGTGCTCGGGCGCGTAGTAGTCGGTGGTCTTGTATTGCACCTCGGCGTGGTCGCTGGTTACGAGGAAGCCGTGCGCGAAGCCGGCGGGGATCCAGCACATCCGGCGGTTCGCGGCCGAGAGCCCCACCCCCGCCCATTTCCCGAAGGTCGGCGAGCTGCGCCGGATGTCTACCGCGACATCGTAGATTTCCCCGGCCGTTACCCGCACCAGCTTTCCCTGCGGCTGGCGAATCTGATAGTGCAGCCCGCGCAGCACGTTCCTGCCCGAGCGCGAATGGTTGTCCTGCACGAAATGGACGCGGAGGCCGGTCTTCTCGGCAAACGCCCGTTCATTGAAGCTCTCGAAAAAGAATCCGCGGTCGTCGCCGAACACGCGGGGCTCGATGATCAGTACGTCGGGCAGCGAGGAACTGACGACCTTCATTTCAGGAAGCGTCGCGCAACGTCCCTGAGGTAGGCCCCGTAAGGCACGTTGCCGATGGCCGCGGCCAGCTTCTCGAGTTCGGCGGCGGAGATGTAACCCATGTGAAACGCGCTCTCTTCGGGACAGGCAACCATGAGTCCCTGGCGCTTCTCGATGGTCTGGATGAACATCGATGCGTCGAGCAATGCGTCGTGCGTGCCGGTGTCGAGCCAGGCGATGCCGCGGCCCATCAGAACCACCTCGAGCTCGCCGCGGCGCAGATACTCCAGGTTGACGTCGGTGATCTCGAGCTCACCCCGGGCTGACGGCTTGAGTTCACGCGCGATTTTCACCACGTCATTGCCATAAAGATAGAGACCGGTCTGCGCAAAGTTCGATCTTGGGTGCTTTGGCTTCTCCTCGATGGAAAGCACCTTGCGGTTCTCGTCGAACTCGATTACGCCGTAGCGCTCCGGATCCTGTACGTGGTAAGCGAAGATCGTGGCGCTCCTGACGTTCTTCACCGCCTGTTGGAGGTCGATCGAAAGATCGTGCCCGTAGAAGATGTTATCGCCGAGGATCAATGCGCAGGAGTCTTTGCCGATGAAGTCCGCGCCGATGGTGAACGCCTGCGGGATGCCCTTGGGCTCGGGCTGCACGGCGTACGAGAGATGGATGCCCCACCGCGTGCCATCGCCCAGCAGCCGCTGGAAGCGCGGCGTGTCCTGCGGCGTGGAAATCAGCATTATGTCCTGGATGCCCGCCAGCATCAGCGTGGCGAGGGGGTAATAGACCATCGGCTTGTCGTACACCGGCAGGAGCTGCTTGCTCACTGCCTGCGTCGCGGGATAGAGCCGCGTGCCGGAGCCGCCCGCGAGGATGATTCCCTTCACTCTTCCCCCCGTTTCGCATAGTTGGTCTCGATCCAGCGCTGGTATTCGCCGCTGGTGACGTTGTCGGCCCACTTCATGTTGTCCATGTACCACTCCACGGTCTTGTAGAGCCCCGTCTTGAAGCTCTCCTGCGGCTTCCAGCCGAGCTCGGAGCGGATCTTCCGCGCATCCATCGCGTAGCGCCGGTCGTGCCCCGGCCGATCCTTCACGAAGCTGATGAGCTTCTCGTGCGGGGCGTGGGCGGGGCGCGCTTCGTCGAGCAGAACGCAGACCGCCTTCACCACGTCGAGGTTGGTCATTTCGCCCTCGCCGCCGATGTTGTAGGCCTCGCCCGGCCGGCCCTTGGCGAGAGCGAGCCGCACGGCGGCGCAGTGGTCACCGACGTAGAGCCAGTCGCGAACATTCTTGCCGTCGCCGTAGACCGGCAGCGGCTTCTGGTGCCATCCGTTGAGAATCATCAGCGGGATCAGCTTCTCGGGAAACTGGCAGGGGCCATAGTTGTTGGAGCAGTTGGTCGTGATCGCCGGGAAGCCGTAGGTATGGTGGTAGGCGCGCAGCAGATGGTCGGCGGCGGCCTTGGATGCGGCGTAGGGGCTGTTCGGCGCGTACGGAGTGGTTTCGGTAAATGGGGGGTCGCCGGGGCCGAGCGAGCCGTAGACCTCGTCGGTCGAGACGTGCAGGAAGCGGAAGCGGTCCTTTTCGGGCTCCCCGAGCGCCGACCAGTACGCGCGTGCTTCCTCGAGCAGCGCGAAGGTGCCCATCACGTTGGTCTGCACGAAATCGGCGGGACCGTGGATCGAACGGTCGACGTGGCTCTCGGCCGCGAAATTGACGATCGCGCGCGGCTTGTGCTCCAGCAGCAGCCGGCCGACCAGCGCGCGGTCGCCGATGTCGCCGCGCACGAAGATATGGCGGGAATTTCCCTGCAGGCTCGAGAGGTTCTCCGGATTGCCGGCGTAGGTGAGCTTGTCGAGGTTGACGAGCGGATCGGACTCGGCTGCGATCCACTGCAGCACGAAATTCGAGCCGATGAAGCCGGCGCCGCCGGTTACAAGGATCACGCGTGGCCTCCCGTCAAGCGTCCACGCTTGAAACGTAAGTACCTGAATTCGAACCGTTGTTCACGCCCGCTATTCTATGCGCAAAGCGGGTTACAGTGTAGGCTACGAAACCGCTGCGATGCGCTTTCTCTACACGCTTCTGCTCTATCTCCTGTTGCCGCTTGCGCTGGCGTTCCTGGCGTGGCAGGCGCGTCGCCACCCGGGCTTTCTGAAGCACGTCGGGGAACGCCTCGGCCGCTACGCGCCGGCGCCCGCGGCGCCCGTCATCTGGCTGCACGCCGTTTCGGTAGGCGAGACCCGGGCCGCCGAGCCGCTCGTGCGCGCGCTGCAGGTGAGGCATCCGCAGTGCCGCATCCTTCTTACGCACATGACGCCGACGGGGCGCGAGACGGGCGAGACGCTGTTCGGCGGAAGGGTCGAGCGCTGCTACCTGCCGGTCGACCTCCCCGGCGCGGTCGCGCGCTTTCTCGACCATTTCCGGCCGCGGGCCGGCATCGTGATGGAGACCGAAATCTGGCCCAACCTGCTCCATGCCGCCCGCGAGCGCTCCATTCCGCTCTATCTGGTGAACGCGCGGCTCTCCGAAAAGTCTTATGCCGCTTACCGGCGGTTCGCAGGGCTCGTGCGCGCGAGTTTGGCGGGGTTCGCGGCGGTGGCGGCGCAGAGCGAGGACGATGCACGGCGCCTCACCGCGCTCGGGGCGCGGGATACGCGCGTCACCGGCAACGTGAAATTCGATGTTGCTCCGCCGGCCGACCAGCTGGAGCTCGGGCGCGCGCTGCGCCGCAGCCTCGGGAACGCGCGCCCGGTCCTGCTTGCCGCCAGCACACGCGAGCGCGAGGAGGTGTTGCTACTCGATGCGCTCGAGGGGATTGCCGTGCCGGGGCTGCTGATGGTCATCGTTCCCCGCCATCCCCAGCGTTTCGAGGAAGTGGCACGGCTGTTGGAGGCCCGCGGCCTGCGCTATCAGCGGCGCAGCGCCGGCGCTCCGGTGGCTCCCGAAACCCGCGCCGTGCTCGGCGACAGCATGGGGGAGATGTTCGCCTACTACGCGGCGTGCGATGTCGCGTTCATCGGCGGGAGCCTCGTCCCGCTGGGTGGGCAGAACCTGATAGAGGCGTGCGCGGCGGGAAAACCGGTGCTGATCGGGCCTTCCGTCTATAACTTCGCGGAAGCAACCGAGCTCGCAATACGCGCGGGCGCGGCGATCCAGGTTGCGGATCCCGCCGCGCTTGCGGGCGAGGCGGGGAGAGTGCTGCGCGATCCGGAAACGATGCAGCGAATGTCGCAGGCGGCGCTCGCCTTTGCCAGCGCGCATCGCGGGGCGACCGCCAGGGTTCTGGAGCTGATCGAGCTCCAAAATCCCTGACGACTCCCGCCGGTCGGTGTTTCGTCATTCCCGCGGAAGCGGGAATCCAGGGCAAGAAAGATCGATACTGGATCCCCGCCTCCGCGGGGATGACATATCAATGGGCCCGTTGACCACGTCTACTCATTGCGGCGATACTCGGTGTCCTCGGTGACGACGAGATCGACCAGCTGATCGCGCTCGGAAACCGGAAGCTCCTGCAGGATCTGGAGGGAGAACGCCGCGGCGACAAGCGGCGGCCGGCGGGCGAGGCCGCGGATGAATCCGTCGTAATAGCCGCCGCCGTAGCCCAGGCGCTCGCAACGCGGGGTGAAAGCAACGCCGGGCACCAGCACGAAGTCGGGGCGCGACGCCGGGACGGGCGGACACAGGTCGGCGCGCGGCTGCGGAATGCCCCACACCCCCGGCGCGAGTTGCAGCGCGGGGTTGTCGACCGCATAGAGCTGGAGCGTGCGGCCGCCGCGCTCGACTCCGGGCAGCACGAGCGCCTTGCCCTGCGCGAGGACGTCGGCGACGAAGTCCGTGGTTTCGAACTCGCCACCGAAGCTCGCATACGCCATCACGCAGCGGGCGCCGCGATAGGCGTCGAGGGCGAGCAGCCGCAGGGTGATGCGCGAGCTCAGCGCGCGCCGTTCCGCGGCGGGCAGCGCATCGCGCCGCGCCAGCACCTGCTTCCGGATTTCGCCTTTTTCGCTCAGCGATCGAGCCAGGCGTTCACCTGGGCGAGGTCCTGCTCGGAGAGCTGGCCGGCGGCGGCCCTCAGCCGCAGCAGCGCCAGTATGTAGTTGTATTTCGCCGCGGCGAGGTCGCGCCGCGTCTGCGAGAGCTGCTGCTGGGCGTTCAACACGTCGATCACGGTGCGCACCCCCACCTCCTGCCCGAGCCGCGTGGAGTCGAGCGAGCTCTGGCTCGAGACGAGCGCGGCTTCCAGCGCCCTCACCTGGGACACGCCGGTCGCGACACCCAGGAACGTCTGCTGGGCGGTCAGCTGCGCGGTGCGGCGCGCGTTCTCGAGGTCCTGCCGCGCCTTTTCCTCGTTCGCGAGCGCCTCGCGCACGCGCGAGCTGGTGAGCCCGCCCTGGTAGATGGGGATCGCCAGCTGCACCCCGACCACGCTCGTTCGGGTATCGACGCCCGATACGGTCGTGGTGCCGGTGCCGCTGCCGGCGTCGGTATAGGTCGCGAACGCATCGAGCGTGGGCCGGTGCCCGGCGCGGTTGCGCTCGACTTCCTTGGTGGCGAAGTCCAGGCTGGCCTGGCTGATGCGCACCTGCGAGTTGTTGGTCCCCGCGATGTCGACCCAGACCGCCGGATCGTTCGGCTCCGGAAAACGCGGGTTGAATCTCGGTCCCAGGGGCGATATCCCGGGCGCCGGCCGGCCGATGATCAGCTCGAGAAAGCGTTTCCTGATTTCCAGGTCGTTCTTGGCCGTGATCTCGAGCGACACGGTGAGATCGTAGCGGGACTGCGCCTCGTGCGTGTCGGTGATGGTGGCGGTGCCGACCTCGAAGTTGCGCTTGGCCTGCTCGAGCTGCCGGCCGATCGCAACGAGCTGCGCCTGCGCGAACACGATCGTATCCTGCGCCAGCAGCACGTCGAAATAGGCCTGCGCGACCCGCAGGATCAGGTCCTGGGCCGCTTGCGCGAACGTCGCGTCGGACTGCTCGACCTGGGACTTCGACTGCTGGTATGCGGCGTAATTCTGCGGGCGGTAGAGCGGCTGCGTGACCGAGATCGCCGCCTGGTTGGAATTGAACTGGTTGGTGACCGAGGGGACCTGCGGGTCGCGCGAGTCGGTCCGGCGGTCGTTGTACTGGGTGCTCGCGGAGACAGTCGCCGAGGGCAGCAGGCCGGAGCGTCCCTGCGGCAGCTTCTCCTGGCCGGCGCTCCACGCCGCCCGCGCGGCCGCATACTGCGCATCCGCGCTCTGCGCCATGCGGAAGATCTCCATCAGATCCGCGCCGTGAGCCGTAGCTGCCGTGCCGAGCATGAACGCCAGCGATGTCGACTGAAGTATGCGCATCACGATAGTCCGCTAGAAAACGAAGCGTTCGGGCTGCACGGCGTTGCGGAGCGGTGCGATGCAGGTCTCGAACAACCCCGACGTGCTGAACGCGCCGGCCGCGACGCAGGTGATGAGCTGCGCCTCCATGACCGGCGGCTCGCCCACGACGGCGATCAGCCGGCCCCCCGGCCGCAGGCTCTTCGGAAACGCGTCCGGCAGCAGCGGCAGCGAGCCGGTCACCACGACCGCGTCATAGGGGGCGTGGCGGTCCCAGCCGCGCGCGGCGTCGCCGGATTCGAGCGTCACGTTGGTGATGCCGTGGGCGGCAAGCTTGGCGCCCGCCGTCCGGGTGAACTCGGGAACGATGTCCACGCTGTAGACATGGCTGGCGAGGCTCGCGAGCAGCGCCGTCATGTAGCCGCTGCCCGTTCCCACCTCGAGAACCCGGTCCCCGGGCTCGAGCGCGAGTTCCTGCAGCATGCGCGCCTCGATCTTCGGGGCGAGCATCGTTTCGCCATGCCCGATCGGGATCTCCATGTCGGCGAAGGCGAGCGCAACGTATTGCGCCGGGACGTACTCCTCGCGCCGCAACCGCATCAGCAGATCGAGCACGCGCTGGTCCAGCACTTCCCACGGCCGGATCTGCTGCTCGACCATGTTGAAGCGGGCGAGCTCGATGTCGAGTTGCGGGTTCACAGGGAAATTCAGAGGGTTAGGGTTCGATTTGGCGGTTGCAATTATCCCATAATTCGATTAGCGTTAGGGCTACACGTTGGGGGTCCTGATTGCCTCGGGCAGTCGGGTGAGAGACACCCTTTGAACCTGATGCGGGTAATGCCGTCGGAGGGAAGCGTGGACCGGGGTTCCCCCTGCCATCGCTCCCGCCGCGGCATCCCAGAGGAGCGAACATGAACGCCAACCCGAAGTTCCTGAGCGCGACCGCTCGCGTTGACGAAGCGGCGGTCAAGCCGCTGCCCAATTCGCGCAAGGTCTACGTCGAGGGCTCGCGCCCCGACATCCGCGTGCCGATGCGCGAGATCCGCCAGTCGGACACGCCGCTCCATTCCGGCGCAGCGGCGGAGGGCGCGGCCGCGCGCTCCGAGCCCAATCCCCCGATCTTCGTCTACGACACGTCGGGCCCCTACACCGACCCGGCGGCAAAGATCGATATCCGGCAGGGGCTGGAGCCTCTGCGGTTGCCGTGGATCCTGGAGCGAAAGGACACGGAGGAGCTGGTCGGCCCCTCCTCTCAATACGGCCGCCAGCGCGCCGCCGATCCGAAGCTGGCGCAGATGCGGTTCAATCTGGCCCGTAAGCCGCGGCACGCGATCCCCGGGCGGAACGTGACGCAGATGCACTACGCGCGCCGCGGCGTGATCACGCCGGAGATGGAGTTCATCGCGATACGCGAGAACCAGCGCATGGACGCCCTTGCGGAGCTCCTGCGCCGGAGCCACCCGGGGCAGTCCTTTGGCGCCGCGATCCCGAAGGCGATCACGCCCGAGTTCGTGCGCGACGAGGTCGCGCGCGGGCGCGCCATCATTCCCGCCAACATCAATCACCCGGAAACGGAGCCGATGATCATCGGGCGCAACTTCCTGGTGAAGATCAACGCCAATATCGGAAACTCGGCGGTTTCCTCCGGCATCCAGGAGGAAGTCGAGAAGATGACGTGGGCGATCCGCTGGGGGGGCGACACGGTGATGGACCTCTCCACCGGAAAGCACATCCACGAGACGCGCGAATGGATCATCCGCAACTCTCCCGTGCCGATCGGCACGGTGCCGATCTACCAGGCGCTGGAGAAGGTGGACGGGAAGGCGGAGGAGCTGACCTGGGACATCTACCGCGACACCCTGATCGAGCAGTGCGAGCAGGGCGTCGATTACTTCACGGTGCACGCGGGCGTGAGGCTCGCCTACATTCCCCTCACCGCAAAGCGCATGACCGGCATCGTCTCGCGCGGGGGCTCGATCATGGCGAAATGGTGCCTCGCTCATCACAAGGAGAGCTTTCTCTACACCCATTTCGAGGAGATCTGCGAGATCCTCAAGGCCTACGATGTCTCCTTCTCGCTGGGGGACGGCCTGCGCCCCGGCTCGATCTACGATGCCAATGACGAGGCGCAGATCGCCGAGCTGAAGACCCTCGGGGAGCTCACCGGCCTCGCCTGGAAGCACGACGTGCAGGTGATGATCGAGGGACCGGGGCACGTGCCGATGCAGCTCATCAAGGAGAACATGGAGCTCGAGCTGAAGTACTGCCGCGAGGCGCCGTTCTACACGTTGGGGCCCCTCACCACCGACATCGCCCCGGGCTACGATCACATCACGAGCGCAATCGGCGCGGCGATGATCGGCTGGTTCGGCACCGCGATGCTGTGCTACGTCACGCCCAAAGAGCACCTGGGGCTGCCCGACAAGGACGACGTCAAGGACGGCATCATCGCC
>Ga0187893_10005460_pt1 | contig 22782 bp, 23 predicted proteins | sample MA1701074metaG_FD_139574 | JGI IMG/M metagenome (GOLD analysis project Ga0187893, IMG submission 139574) | White microbial mat communities from a basaltic lava cave in the Kipuka Kanohina Cave System on the Island of Hawaii, USA - MA170107-4 metaG ...
CGGGAGCCGACCGCCTGCGCCTGGAAGCGAAGATGGCGGAGTGGCCGCTACGCGTGCAGGCAGCTAAGGATCTGCTTGGAGCGCTGGCGGGATGAGGCTTATCGCCCTGCTGTCCTTTCTTTTCCTCACGCCGGCGCTGTCACAGCAGGAAAAGGAGAACTTCGACCGGCTCATGCCGGCGATGGGAGCGCTCGAGCGCGGCGATTTTGCGCAGGCGATCGACTCTCTGAAACCCCTCGCCGCGGACGGCACCGTGGAAGCGCAGTACGCGCTCGGCACGGTGCTCGAGACCGCGCCACCGCCGCTGCGCGACCTGGGAGCCGCGTACGCCTGGTACCTGCGCGCCGGCGAAGCGGGACACGCCGCGGCGCAGAACAACCTTGGCGCGATGCATTACGACGGCCGTGGCGCGCTGCGCAATTTCGACGAAGCGGCACGCTGGTACCGCCTTGCCGCCGACCAGGGCCACGCGGTGGCCCAGACCAACCTCGGCCTGATGTACGGCATGGGCCTGGGCGTGCAGCAGGACGTCGGCGCGATGGCGCAGCTGCTGCTGAAGGCCGCAGAAGCGGGCGAAGTGCGCGCGCAGGCGCAGCTTGGCCGCCTCTACATGGACGGCGAAGGCGTCTCGCAGAGCTTCGGGGAGGCGGTGAAATGGTTTCGCGCCGCCGCCGCGCAGGACAACGACGACGCGCAACTGCTGCTCGCCATCATGATGCAGAAAGGCATCGGCGGGCCGCGCGATTTCGAGGCGGCGATCGCGTGGATGCGCCGGGCTGCCGAGCGCGGCAACCGGCTCGCCATGCTCGAGCTGGCGAAGTCCTATGAAATAGGGTTGGGCGTCGCCGCCGATCCCGCCCTGGCAAAGCAATGGCGCGAACTCGCCAGGGCAGCGCCGGATCCGGCCAGCCGCAAAGATCCGCTTCGCGCCGACCAGCGTGTCGATCCTCGTCGCTCAAGGCCCTGAGGCCAGCTTGCGGTACATCGACGAGCTCGCCGCGCTGAGCGGCGCGATCGCGCGCGAAGCCGTCAGCCCCACGGCCTGGAGGCTGCACGGCGCGAAGCGCGGCGACGGCATCGCGGCCTGGTGCGAGGCGCACCGCCTCGATCATGCGTGGGTACCCGAGACCCGGCGCTTCGACCGCCTCAGGCTCCTTGCCATGGACATGGACTCGACGCTCATCACCATCGAGTGCATCGACGAGCTCGGCGGCTTTGCCGGCAAGCAGGGCGAAATTGCCGCGATCACGGCAAAGGCGATGCGCGGCGAGATCGACTACCCGGCAAGCCTGCGGCAGCGCGTGGCGCTGCTCGCGGGGCTGGACGAAACGGTGCTGCAGGACGTCTACGACGAGAAGCTGCGCCTCTCCCCCGGCGCCGAGCAGCTCGTTGCGAGATGCAAGCGCCAGGGCATCAGGCTGCTGCTCGTTTCCGGAGGCTTCACTTTTTTCACCGAACGCCTGAGAGAGCGGCTTGGCCTGGACGACACCCTGTCCAACGTTCTCGAAATCGACAATGGAAAGCTGAGCGGGCGCGTCCTCGGCGCCATCGTCGACGCGGACGCCAAGGCCGCGAAATTCAAGCAGATGGCGCAGCGCCTGGGCGCCACGCGCGAGCAGACGGTCGCCATCGGCGACGGCGCCAACGATCTGAAAATGATTGCCGAAGCCGGCACCTCGGTCGCCTGGCGCGCCAAACCCGTGGTGCGCGCCAAAGCCACGCACGCCCTCGACCACGCCGGCCTGGACGGAATCCTGCATCTCTTTGTTTAGCTCTATGGCAACGCTAAGCGAAGCCCTCGCCTTTCTGCTCCTCGAACTCGAATCGGAGCTGTTGCATATCGGCCGCGCCGGCATGGTGGCGCAGTTGCGCGAAGCGACGATCGAGCGCCGGGCCTACGACGAGCATGCCGGCACAGCCTACCTGCACCCGCCCTCTCCGCGCTCGCAGCAGCGCATGCGCAACCCGGGCGCGGGCGAGCCGGGCGGGAAGGCAATCGTCACGCAGCTGGAGGAGTACAACTCATGATCGACAGCAAGGAAAGCCTGCGGGCGCTTTATCCACCCGCCAAGGAACGCTCGCTTAGGAAGCAGATCGGGCATCTCGACAAGCACTGCCTGCGCTTCGTCGAGCTGTCGCCGTTCGTGGTTCTGGCCGCTGGAAAGCATCGTCAGCAGCGGCCGCATCGGCCTGCTGTTCCTGATCCCCGGCGTGGACGAAACGCTGCGCGTCAACGGACGTGCACGCCTTCAGGATGACATTTCCCTGATTGAGAAATTCGAGAATGAAAAACGCATACCCAAGCTCGTCATCGAGGTGCAGGTCGAGGACGTGTACCTGCACTGCGCCAAGGCGCTGATGCGCTCCAGGCTCTGGAGCGCGAAAAGCCAGGTCGAGCGCGAAGTACTGCCGACCATGGGCCAGATGCTAAACGACCAGACCGGTATTCAGGCCCCCGCCGAAAGCCAGGAGCAGATGCTCGAGCGCTACAAGGCGGACCTCTAGAACCTGTCCGCGGCTACTTCGCCGCGGTCACCATGATCTCGACCAGGCAGGCGGGATCGGCGAGTTTCGCCTCGACGCAGGCGCGCACCGGCAGGTTCTTCGGGTCCACCCACGCGGTCCAGACTTCGTTCATCGGCGCGCGGTTGCGGATGTCCGTCACCCAGATATGCGCCGCGAGCACTTTCGATTTGCTCGTCCCCGCCTTCGCCAGCAGCCGGTCGATCTCGGCCAGCACTTCCGCGGTCTGGCCCTTGATGTCGTTTTTCAGGTTCTTGGGAACGATGCCCGCCAGGTAGACGACGCCGGCGTTCTCGACGGCAAGGCTCAGGATCGGTCCGGATTCGTGGCGCGTGATGCTCATTTGCTTTCTCCTTTTTCTGCCAGCAGGCGTTCGATTTCTTTGACGAATTTAGGGTCGTTCGGCTCCACCTTGGTGTCGAAAGAAAGCGCCTTCGCGCCATCGCGGCCGACCAGGTACTTGTGGAAATTCCAGGCCGGGCGCGCGCCGGCCGACTTGATGAGATTCTCGTAGAACGGGTTGACCGCGCCCCTCGCCACGCTGGTCTTGGTGAACATCGGGAACGAGACGCCGTAGTTGACCTCGCAGAATTTCGCGATCTCCTTGTTCGAACCCGGCTCCTGGGCGCCGAAATCGTTCGACGGAAAGCCGACCACGACGAGGCCGCGATCCCTGTAGCGGCGGTAGAGCCTTTCCAGCCCTTCGTACTGCGGCGTGTAGCCGCACTGGCTGGCGGTGTTCACCACCAGAAGCACCTTGCCCTTGTACTGGCACAGCGATGCGGGCCGGTCGTCCGCCAGGGTCGGCAGCGCGGCGTCCAGCAGCGGCGGGCAATCCGCAGCGTGCACGTAGCAGGCACTCAGAAAAAGCAGGAACGCGAAGTATCTCATCTTCAGTCCACCCATCTGCGAGCGTTATAGAAAATCTGCATCCAGGGAGAATCCTCGCCGGCCCGATCCGGCGCCCAGGACATTTGCGCCGTCCGGAATACCCGTTCGGGGTGCGGCATGACTATGGTAAAGCGCCCGTCTGGCGTTGTCAGGCCGGTGATGCCGGCGGGCGATCCGTTCGGATTCAGCGGATGCAGCTCCGTTGCGCGGCCGTGGTTGTCGACAAAGCGCAGCGCGACCAGCGCTTGCTTCATGTCTTCGGGCGAAGCGAACTGCGCCCTGCCTTCGCCATGCGCGGTCACGATCGGCATGCGGCTTCCCGCCATGCCGCGCAGGAGGATCGAGGGACTCTCCAGCACCTCGACCATCACGGAGCGGGCCTCGAATTGCGCCGAGCGGTTGCCGCCGAACACCGGCCAGTGCTGCGCGCCGGGAATGATCTCCTTCAGCGCCGCCATCATCTGGCAGCCGTTGCAGGAACCGAGCGCGAACGTATCGCCGCGCGCAAAGAAGCTCTCGAACTGCCTGCGCGCCCTGGCGTTGAAGAGGACCGATTTCGCCCAGCCCTGGCCGCCGCCGAGCACGTCGCCGTAGGAAAAGCCGCCGCAGATCGCCATGCCTCTGTAGCCCTCGAGCGTCATGCGCCCGGCGATGACATCCGACATGTGCACGTCCACCGCCTCGAAGCCGGCACGCGTGAATGCCGCCGCCATTTCCACCTGGCTGTTGACGCCCTGCTCGCGAAGAATCGCGATACGCGGTCTGGACTTTCCTGCTCCCGTACCTTTAAAGCCGGCAACATCAAAAGACAGCGCATACGACAGGCCCGGGTCGGAAGCGTCCAGGATCCGGTCGTATTCCTCCTGCGCGCAGGCCGGGTTGTCGCGCAGTTGCTGCATGCGGAAGCTGGTTTCCGACCAGGCGCGCTGCAGCTCGACGCGCCTTTCCTTGAGTAGCGGCTTCGCATTCCTGGTAAACGCAACTTCGTCCCGGTCATTGATGAAGCCAATCATGCACGCACAGTCAAACAGCCCGTGCCCGCGCAACAGCGCCATCACGCGCTCCCGGTCGGCGCTGCAGATCTGGATCACGGCGCCCAGTTCCTCGCAGAACATCGCCTGCAGCAGCCTTTCGCGTATCCGCCCCGCCAGCTGCTCTTCGTTGGCGCGCTTGAAGCCGTCGACGTCGTCGGTCCACTGGTCGAACACCAGGGCATCCAGGCCGACGGTTACGCCGCAGCGCCCGGCAAACGCCATCTCGCACACGGTCGCGAACAGGCCGCCGTCGGAACGGTCGTGGTAGGCCAAGACCAGGCCCTGGGTGTTCAGGTCTTGCATTGCATTGAAGAAATTCTTCAACAGCGATGCCGAGTCCACATCAGGACAGGAATTTCCGAACCTCGAGTACACCTGAGCCAGGATCGACCCGCCCAGGCGGTTCCTGCCCGCGCCAAGATCCACCAGCAGCAGCTCGGTGTCCCCCGCATCCGTGCGCAACCGCGGCGTGAGCGCCGCGCGCGCATCCTTTAGCGCGGCGAATGCCGAGACCACCAGCGACAGGGGCGCGATCACCTCCTTGGCGGCGCCTTTCTCCTGCCACGCGGTGCGCATGGACAAGGAATCCTTGCCCACCGGGATGGAAACGCCAAGCGCCGGGCACAGTTCCAGCGCCACGGCGCGCACTGTGTCGAAAAGCGCGGCGTCTTCTCCGGGAGAGCCGGCCGCCGCCATCCAGTTGGCCGAGAGCTTGACGCGCTGGAGCGACTCGATGCGCGCCGCGGCCAGGTTGGTGAGCGCCTCGCCCACCGCCATCCGGCCCGAAGCCGGCCCGTCGATGAGGGCCAGGGGCGTGCGCTCGCCGATCGCGAATGCCTCTCCCGCGTAGCCTTCGTAATCGAGCAGCGTTACTGCGCAGTCGGCCACCGGCACCTGCCAGGGTCCGACGAACTGGTCGCGCGAGCACAGGCCGCCGACACTGCGGTCGCCGATGGCGATGAGGAAGGTCTTGTCCGCGACCGCCGGATGGCGCAGCACGCGGTAGGCGGCTTCCCTAAGCTCGATCCCGGCCAGCGACAGCGCCTCCAGCCGCGTCGCGATGCGCTTCACGTCGCGCAGCATCTTCGGCGGCTTGCCGAGGATGACGCAGAGGTCCATGTCGACCGGGCTGTTATCAAACTTCCGGTCAAAAACCGAAAGACGGCCGTCGGCGGTCGCGCTTCCCAGCACGGCGAACGGACAGCGCTCGCGCTCGCAGATGGCCGTGAACGCCTCCAGGCTTTCCGGCCCGATCGCCAGCACGTAGCGCTCCTGCGCCTCGTTGCACCAGATTTCGCGCGGCGACATGCCGCTGTCTTCGGAAGGCATGGCGCGCAACTCAAGCCGCGCGCCGCGGCCCGCGGCATGCGCGAGCTCGGGCACCGCATTCGACAAGCCGCCCGCGCCGACGTCGTGGATCGAGAGGATCGGGTTGGCCGCGCCGAGTTGGCAGCAGCGGTCGATCACCTCCTGCGCGCGGCGCTGGATCTCGGCGTTGCCGCGCTGCACGGAATCGAAATCGAGGTCTTCGGTATTGGCGCCGGCGCGCATCGACGACGCTGCGCCGCCGCCCATGCCGATCAGCATGCCCGGACCGCCCAGCTGGATCAGCAAGGTGCCGGCGGCGAAGTTTTTCTTCAGGCAAGCCTCGGCGGAAATGTTGCCGACGCCGCCCGCCAGCATGATCGGCTTGTGGTAGCCGCGCTGGACGCCGCCGACCGACTGCTCGAAGGTCCTGAAATAGCCCGCAAGATTGGGGCGGCCGAATTCGTTGTTGAACGCCGCGGCGCCGATCGGCCCGTCGAGCATGATCTGCAGCGCCGACACGATGCGCCCGGGCCGCCCGTAGTCGCTCTCCTCCCAGGGCTGCGCCATGCCCGGGACGCGCAGGTTGGAAACCGCGTAGCCGACCAGTCCCGCCTTGGGTTTGGCGCCCCGCCCGGTCGCGCCTTCGTCGCGGATCTCGCCGCCCGCCCCGGTCGCCGCGCCCGCGAACGGCGCGATCGCGGTCGGATGGTTATGGGTTTCGCATTTGACGACCAGGTGCGTCCGTTCGGCGTGCGCCCGGTAGACGAAATCCCTGCCGGCATAGAAACGCTGTGCCTCGGAGCCTTCGAGAACGGCAGCGTTGTCGGTATAGGCCAGCAGCGTGCCCTGCGGAGTGGCGGCGTGGGTATGCCGGATCATCGCGAACAGCGACGCGTCCTTTTTCTCCCCGTCGACGACCCAGCCGGCGTTGAAGATCTTGTGGCGGCAGTGCTCGGAATTGGCCTGCGCGAACATGCTCAGTTCGGCATCCGTCGGATCGCGGCCGAGAGGCTTGTACGCGGCGCGCAGGTATTCGATCTCATCCTCGCTAAGTGCGAGGCCCAGGCGCGTGTTCGCCTCCTCCAGCCCCGGCAGCGGCACGCGGCCCAGAGCGCGCGGCGCCACCTGCCGGAACAGGTCCTGCGCCTCGTCTAGCGAAGCGAGCACGCTCTGCGTCATGCGGTCGTGTAGGAGAGGAGAAATGCGCGGCGCAATGCGGGCATGCGAATCCGCGGAGGTGGCATCGAGCGCGAGGTAATAGGCGACGCCGCGCTCGATGCGCCGGATCCCTTTCAGGCCGCAGTTGTGGGCGATATCCGTCGCCTTGGAGGACCAGGGCGAAATCGTGCCCAGCCGCGGCACCACCAGGAACAGCGTGTCGCGCGCCCGCATCTCCGGCGGCGGCGCGCCGTAGCGCAGCAGTCGCTCCAGCAGGCGCTGCCCCTCGGGCGTCGGCTCGGCGTCGGCATCGACGAAATGCCAGAACTCGGCCGCGACCGAGCGCACCGGCGGGTGCGCTTTCTTCAGTTCAGGCAACAGCTTGGCGAGGCGGAACTCCGACAGCGCGCGCGCGCCGCGGTACCTGAGTACGGTGGACTTCACTTCCTGATCACGGGATCCTGAATCTTGCCCGATACGTTCAGCGTGGCGCGCAGGGTCTGGTTGGGGGTCTTCACGTCCGCGACGACGCGGCCCGCAAGCCCGCCGCTGGCATCGATATCTAGGTTCGCGCCCGCATTCATCGCACCGGCAGTGACAGCGACGTTGCTGATCCGGACCGCGCCCTTGTCGTAGACGGCCTGCCCGGTCAATTCCGAGAATTCGGTCCTGCCCCCGCTCTGCGCGCCGCCGGTCTGCAGCGCGCGCGTCAAGTCGAAACTGCCGAGCACGCCCTTCTCGATCTTGAATTCGCCCTGCACGCGCGCGCTCTGGAACAGGGTCGCCGGATCCGCACCGCTCATCGCGTAGGCGCCTCGTGCCTCCACCTTGCCCTCGGAAACCAGCGCCGGCGCGAACACCGCGACCTTCACGCCGCGCATGCGCGCCTCGCCCTCCACGACCCAGCTCGCGCCCCAGCGCATCTTGGCCGTGCCGAAGATCACCCCGTCGTAGGCACGGCCCGTGAACTCGGACTGCGTCACGCCGCCACGGTTCGCGCTCCCCTTCATCTCGAAATCCGACAGGTTGAGCGCCGGCGCGAACGGCACCGCGAGGCTGGCGGCGGTGATCTCGAAGCCGATGTCCTTGCCTCTGGGCGCGAGCTGGACGCTCAGCTTGTCGCCGCCGCTCAGCTTCACCGATTGCACCGAGCCGTCGCCCGCAACCACGGCCTCCACGTCGAGCGGCGGCAGGTTGAGCGGGCCGTCGAATTTCGCCTGCTTGATCGCGATGCGCGCAACACGGAAGTTGTCGCCCGCGACCTTGCCCGTCACGGCATCGCCGAGCTGCGACTGCGCAAGCGAAACGCCCTCCAGCTCAATCCGGTTGAACGCCTTCTTCTCGCCGAACAGCGTGCCGACTTCGGGAAAGCCGCGCACCGCGCGGATCTTTACCGTGTCGCCGATCGCGACGCCTTCGAGCTTGATTTCGATCCCGGTGATCACCGAGAGCCGCGCGGAAGCGATTCTTACCGGCGTACCCATCGCATCGGCAGCGGCCTTCTCGTATTCCGCGGTCGAGAGCGGCATGACGTGCAGGACGCCGACGCCGCCAACAAGGAGCACGAACAGGACCATCGCCGCAGGCCTGCCCCACTTCCTCGGCCGGCGCATTGTCACCGTGGTCAGCGGCGGCGATTCCAGCGCCGCCTTGCGTGCCCTGGCGGCGAGTGCCTTCTCGTCCTTCTTGATGTCGTCCATGTCGAGGTCGTCGTCCGTGACCTCGATGTCCTCTATGTCCTTGCCCGCAGCCTTCGCGGCCGCCGCCCGTTGCGCCGCCTTGCGCTCCGCATCCTTGGCGGCGAGCGCTTCCTTCGCTTTTTGCTTGCGCTCGGCCTCTTCCCGCTTTTCGCGTTCCTCTTCCTCGCGCGCGCGCTGTTCGGCTTCCTCGGCCGCCCTGCGATCTTCCTCCTCGCGCCGCTTCCTGTCGGCTTCGTCCCTGGCCTTGCGCTCCGCCTCTTCCCTGGCCTGGCGCTCCGCGGCTTCCTTCGCCTTGCGCGCGGCCGCCTCCTTCGCCTTGCGCTCGGCCTCTTCCTTCTCCCTTTGCTCTTCCTCCTCGCGCTTGCCGAACGATTCAAGGTCGGCGAGCAGAGCATCGGCGATGCCGCCGCCCGATGCAGCCGGGGGCGGAGGCGGCGGTGGTGCCGCCGCGGCAGGCGGTATCGCGGAAATTGAGGCCGAGGCGGCGGCGCGGGCCTTCGCTTCGGATTCTTCCTTCGCGCGGCGGTCGGCATCTTCCTTCGCCCGGCGATCCGCATCTTCTCTCTCGCGCCGGTCCGCATCCTCTTTCGCACGGCGATCCGCGTCTTCCTTCGCGCGCCGCTCCGCATCCGCCTTGTTGCGCCGATCCGTGTCTTCCAACGCACGGCGCTCGGCGTCTTCCTTTGCGCGCTGGTCAGCCTCTTCCCTGCGGCGCTTGTCTTCCTCGGCGCGCCTGCGGTCCTCTTCTTCGCGCCGCTTGCGGTCTTCCTCGGCGCGCGCCTTGCGTTCCGCGTCTTCCTTCGCGCGGCGCTCCTCGTCCTCCTTGCGCCGGCGCTCGTCTTCCTCGCGCCGCTTGCGGTCCTCTTCGTCGCGCGCGCGGCGCTCCTCCGCCTCCTTCGCGCGCCGCTCCTCCTCCTCCTTGCGCCGGCGTTCGTCCTCTTCCTTGCGCCGGCGCTCGTCCTCTTCCTTGCGGCGCTTGTCTTCCTCGGCGCGTTTGCGGTCCTCTTCTTCGCGCCGCTTGCGGTCTTCCTCTTCGCGCGCCCTGCGTTCCGCCTCCAGCCTGGCCTTCATCTCCTCTTCGAGCCGCTGGCGCAGCTCCTCGGCATCGCGCTTCGCCTTCTCCTCCATTTCCTTGCGCGCGCGCTCCGTCGCCTCGTTCGCACGCCGCTCGGCTTCCTCGCGCGCCTTGCGCTCCTCCTCGAGCTTGCCCTTCAACTCGGCTTCGAGCTTCGCTTTCTCCTCGGATTCCCGGCGCGCTTTTTCGAGCGCTTCGCGCTCGCGCTCCGCGGCGGCATCGGCCTTCGCCTTGCCTTCGGCCTCGGCCTTGGCCTTTACCTCCGCCGCCATGCGCACCGCGGCCTCGCGCGCCGCCTTCACCTTGGCGTCTGCCTCGGCGAGCGCCTTGGCCTCCGAAGCCGCGCGTGCTTTCGCTTCCAGCTCGGCCTTCGCCCGGGCATCGGCCTCGGCCCTGATCTTTGCTTCGGCCGCTTGCCTCGCCTTGGCTTCGGCCTCGGCCTTCGCCTTCAGCTCCGCTTCCTGCCGCGCCTTGTAATCGAATGCCTGCTGTTCCTTCGCCTTGCGCTCCGACTCGGCGCGCGCAGCCGCTGCGAGGTCTACGGGTGGCGCCTTTGGCGCCGCGGCTGCCGGGGCCTTCGGCGGCAGTTTCAGCGCCTGGGTGAAATCGAGTCCGTCGTCGTCACCGGAGGATGGTGGCGGCGCTTTGGGAGGCGGCGCCTTGGGCGCCGCGCCGCCGCGCGCCGCGGCCGCGCTGCCGCTCGATGCAACGCCGGAGGAAACCTCGCGGATGAAGCCATCTCTGTCGAGCTGCTGGATCAGGGCGTCGAATTTCGGCCCTGCCAGTTTGTCGAATTTTTTCTGCACCTCGGCGAGCGTGGTCTTGCCGTCGATGGCGGATAGCACCGTCCGGTCGGCGCGCGACAACTGGCTGGTCTTGCCGGACGCTTCCTGCACGCCCTTGCCGGTCTTGGAGAATATCGCGGAGAGGTTCAAGCGCCTGGGGCTCTGAGGGGGCGCGTTATTATAGCTAGAAGTGGCAGCTCCTTTGACGGCCCATGGATAGGGTCGAGTGCGTGGTGATCGGCGCCGGCGTAGTCGGTTTGGCCGTCGCGCGTGCGCTCGCCATCGCGGGCCGTGAAGTGGTGATCCTCGAGTCGGAGGACGCCATCGGCACGCATACCAGTTCGCGCAATTCGGAGGTGATCCACGCCGGCATCTATTACCCGCCCGGCTCGCTCAAGGCGCGTTACTGCGTCGAAGGCCGCGCGCGCCTCTACGCGTATTGCGAAGCGCACGGGGTGCCTTACCGGCGCTGCGGAAAGCTGATCGTCGCCACGCAGCCGGGCCAGGTGCCCCAGCTGCAGGAGATTCTGCACCGCTCTCATGCCAACGGCGTCACGGACGTGGTGGAAATGCCGGCGGCGGAAGCGATTCGCCTGGAGCCGGCGCTGCACTGCGTCGCCGCGCTGCACTCTCCGTCCACCGGCGTCATCGACAGCCACGCGTTGATGCTGGCTTACCTCGGGGACGCCGAAGCCGCCGGTGCCAACCTGGCGCTGAAAAGCCCGCTGGGACGCGCAGTTGTTACGCCGGAGGGGTTTGAACTTGAGATTGAGAAGACAAGAATAAATGCAAAAATACTTGTCAACAGCGCTGGACTTCGGGCGCCCAGCACCGCGCGCCTGATCGAGGGGTTCCCGCCGGAGCGGATTCCGCCGGAGTTTTATGCCAAAGGCAATTACTATGCGCTTGCCGGCCGCGCGCCCTTTTCGCGCCTGGTCTATCCGGTGCCGGAACCCGGCGGGCTCGGCGTGCACATCACGCTCGACCTGGCCGGCCAGGCGCGCTTCGGGCCCGACGTCGAATGGGTCGAGCGCATTAGCTACGACGTCGACCCGCGCCGCGCCGAGGATTTTTACGCCGCGATCCGGCGTTACTGGCCCGGACTGCGCGATGGCGCGCTCTCCCCCGGCTACGCCGGGATCCGGCCGAAGATTTCCGGGCCGCAGGAAGCAGCCGCCGATTTCCAGTTGCAGGGTCCCGCGGAGCACGGCGTACCGGGCCTCGTGAACCTGTTCGGCATCGAGTCGCCGGGGCTCACGGCGAGCCTCGCGCTCGCCGATGGCGTCGGCGCTCTGCTAGCTGCGCACTAGCAGGCCTTCAAGGCTGATCTCCGGTTCGCGGCCGCTGACGAGGTCCGCCGTGACTTTGGCCGCGCCTGCGGCCATGGCCCATCCCATGTGGCCGGCACCGACGTTGAACCACAGGTTCGCATGGCTGCCGCGGCCGAACTTGGGCGTGGATTCAGGCGTCATCGGCCGCTGGCAGACCCAGGCTTCGGCGCGCGAAAAATCCGCCGCGCCGGGATAGATCTCCTCGAACGCGCGGTGCATACGCGCGAAATTTTCCGGCACGCTGGTTCTCGTGTAACCCGCGAACTCGGCGCCGCCGGTAAGACGGATGCGTCCACCGAGCGGGCAATAGGCCATCGCCTTCGATTCGTCGATGCCGGCGTGGCGCGGCGCGAGCTCGGGCCGGAGGATGCGGCCGGTCGCGGAAAATCCCTTCACGGGATAGATGGGCAAGTCGGCGCCGAATCGGGTACGCAGACCGGGACCAATAGCACCCAGCGCGCAGACGAACGCATCGGCGGTGAAGCGCTCGCCCCGGGAGAGCACGGCCTTCAATCCTCCGCCCGCCGCTTCCACGGCGCCGATCTCGGTTCTGAACCGGAAAACCACGCCTTCGCGTTCGCAGCGTTTCGCCAGTTCGCGGCAGAAGAGCGCCGAGTCTCCAGCCTCGTCGCCGGGGGCGAGGATCGCCCCCGCCAGGCGCTGCGCCGCGATGCCCGGTTCGAGGGCTGCGATCTGCGCGGCCGAGAGCCGCTGGGTGGTGATATCGAGCGCGCGGGCGCGTTCGGCGCGCGCCCACCCCTTGTCCAGCGCGGCGGCATCACGGTACAGGTAGAGGACGCCGTTGGTGAGGCGCTGGTACTCGAGGCCGCTCTGCTCGACCACGCGCCCGAGCACCTGCTGCGAATAGCTCACCAGGCGCGATTTGTGGCGCAGGATTTCCTCATAGCGCGCCTGCGTGCAATTGGCGAGAAACCGCAGGCTCCAGATCCAGAACCAGGGATCGAGCTGGAGACGCAGGCGCACCGCCTGGTCGTTGCGCACCAGGGCCTTCAGCACTGTGGCCAGCATTTGCGGGCTCGGCCAGGGAAACGGGCGGCTTGCGGCGACGATGCCGCCGTTGGCGAAGCTTGCCGCCGCAGCGACTGCCGGTTCGCGCTCGAGAACCGTCACCTCATGGCCGTCGCGCGCGAGGAACCACGCGGTGGTGACCCCGGCGAGGCCGGCGCCCATGACGAGGACTTTCATCCGTTCCATCGTGCCAGAAAACGCTGCCCCTAGAATGGCGCATGAAGCTCGGCGTCCTCATGCTCGATACACGCTTTCCGCGCCTCCCGGGCGATATCGGCAACCCGGCCAGTTTTGCGTTTGCGGTTGAATACGCGGTGGTGCGAGGCGCGAGCGTCGCGCGGCTGGTGGCCGCGGAACCCGATCCCGTCCTGCTCGGACCGTTCGTCGAGGCCGGCCGCGACCTGATCGCGCGCGGCTGCGACCGCATCACGACCTCGTGCGGGTTTCTCGTGCTCTGGCAACAGCAGCTCGCGAGCGCGCTCCGGGTGCCGGTGCTGAGTTCCAGCCTGCTGCTGCTGCCTCGACTGCCGGACGCCGGCGTCCTCACTTTCGATCCGGCCGTGCTCGGCAGCAGGCACCTCGCCACAGCGGGCGCGAGCGCCGATACCCCGCTGGAGGGCCTGCGTCCCGGGGACAGCCTCTACCGCACGATCGCCGAGGACCGCGGGGAACTCGACCGGATCGCCGCGCAAAGCGAAGTCATTGCCGCCGGCCTGCGCCTGCTGCAGCGTGCACCTCGAACGAAGAGCATCGTCCTCGAATGCACGAACTTCGGGCCCTATCGCCGGGCGCTCGCCGATCGCCTGCGCCTGCCGGTGCACGGGATCGTCGAAGCCCTGAGCGATGCGGCTTTCCAGTAGAATTCGGCTTCCCCAGCAAAGTCCGACCCAAGGAGGAAAGATGCTTCGTTTCACCGCCATTGCCGCCGGAGCGCTCGCCGCCGCGAGCGTCCAGGCGCAAACCAAGTGGGATCTGCCCACCGCCTATCCGGCGACGAATTTCCACACCGAGAACATCCAGACTTTCGCCAACGACGTCGAGAAGGCCTCGGGCGGCAAGCTCAAGATCCAGATTCACGCCGGAGCCTCGCTCTTCAAGGCGCCGGAAATCAAGCGCGCGGTGCAAGGCGGCCAGGCGCAGGCGGGGGAAATCCTGCTGGTCAACTTCGAGAACGAGAATGCGCTCTACGGCCTCGACGGCGTGCCCTTCCTCGCCACCAGCTACGCCGACGCATCGAAGCTCTGGAAAGCCTCGCGCAGCGCGATGGAGGCCGAACTCGCCAAGCAGGGCATGGTGGCGCTGTTCACCGTGCCCTGGCCGCCGCAGGGTCTGTACTCCAAGAAGCCGATCGCGAGCGGCGCCGACATGAAAGGCGTCAAGTTCCGCTCCTACAGCCCGGCAACGGCGAAGATCGCCGAGCTGCTCGGCGCCCAGCCCGTCACCATCCAGGCCGCCGAAGTGCCGCAGGCGCTCGCCACCGGCGCGATGGAATCGATGATCTCCTCCGGCGCCACCGGCTACGATTCCAAGATCTTCGAGCACGTGAAGAATTTCTACGACACGCAGGCCTGGCTGCCGAAGAACGCCGTGATCGCGAGCAGGAAATCGCTCGATGCTCTCGACCCTGCGACGCGCAGCGCCGTGATGGCGGCGGCCCAGGCCGCCGAGCCGCGCGGCTGGAAGATTTCGGAGGAGAAGACCGGCTGGTACCTCGATCAGCTCAAGGCCAACGGGATGACCATCGCCAAACCTTCGCCCCAGCTCACCGCCGACCTGAAGAAGATCGGCGAGCAGATGGTTGGCGACTGGATGAAGAAGGCCGGTCCGGAAGGCATCGCCGTGGTCGACGCCTACAAGAAGATGTGAGGGGGGGGTTTTTCGAGAACCCGAACCGAAAAGGGGGCCCGCCGCCCCCTTTTCTTTGCAGCGTGAGGCGCACCCTCGACGCGGTTTACGACGCGGCCGCCTGGCTCGCGGCGGGTTTCATGATCGGCACCCTGGTCTGGGTGCTGCTCGGCATCTTCGGCCGCACCTTCAATTTCCACATACGCGGGACCGACGCCTACGCCGGCTATTGCATGGCCGCCGCCGGGTTTCTCGCGCTCGCCCACACGCTTCGCCGCGGCGAGCATATCCGCGTCACGCTGCTGCTTGAGCGCGCGGGCGCGGCGCGCCCCTGGATGGAACGGCTGTGTCTCGCGCTGGCGCTGTTCGCGAGCGGGCTGCTCGCCCTGTACAGCGTGCACCTCGCCTGGCAGTCGCATGCCTTCAACGATGTCTCTACCGCGAACGACGCAACGCCGTTGTGGATTCCGCAGATCGGCATGGCGCTGGGCACGGTGCTGCTCATGATCGCGTTTCTCGACGCGTTCGTCGGTTCCTGGCGCGCGGGATCCGCGCTGCCGGCGAACCCGGCCGCGCCGAGCCACGTCGAATAGCCGGATGGACATCGCCGCGGCCGCGATTCTGATGCTGGCGCTCTTCGCGCTGCTCGGCGCCGGCGTGTGGATCGGCCTCGCGTTGCTCGGCGTGGCCTGGATCGGCATGCTCACCTTCACCACGCGCCTGCCCGGCGACGCCATGGCGATCACGGTCTGGGGTACCGCATCTTCGTGGACGCTGACGGCGCTGCCGCTTTTCGTCTGGATGGGCGAAATTCTGTTCCGCACGCGGCTTTCGGAGGACATGTTCCGCGGCCTCGCGCCCTGGATGGAACGCCTGCCCGGGCGGCTGTTGCACACGAACATCATCGGCTGCACCATCTTCGCCGCGGTGTCGGGCTCCTCCGCCGCCACCTGCGCCACCATCGGCAAGATGACCTTGCCCGAACTCCTCGGCCGCGGCTATCCCGAAGGCAAGGTGATCGGCACGCTGGCCGGCGCGGGCACCCTCGGCCTGCTTATCCCGCCCTCGATCATCATGATCGTCTACGGCGTCACCGCCGAGGTTTCGATCGCGAAGCTCTTCATCGCCGGCGTGATTCCGGGCATCCTCGTCGCGGCGCTGTTCATGGGCTACGTGATCGCCTGGTCGCTGGTCCATCCGCAGCTCATCCCGCCCATCGAGCGCTACACGACGCTGCGCGAAAAATTTACCGCCTCGAAGAACCTGATCCCGGTCGTGCTGCTGATTCTCGCCGTGCTCGGCTCGATCTACGCGGGCGTCGCGACCGCGACCGAGGCGGCGGCCTTCGGCGTAGTCGGATCACTCGTCGTCTCCGCCCTGCAGGGTTCACTCACTCGCGAGACCTTCACCGGCAGCCTGATGGGTGCGACGCGCCTGTACTGCATGATCGCGCTGATTCTCGCCGGCGCATCCTTCCTCACCCTGTCGATGGGTTATATCGGGCTGCCGCGCGTGCTCGCCGAGTGGATCGCGGGCCTCGGCCTGTCGAAATTCCAGCTCATCGTGGCGCTGATGCTGTTCTACATCCTGCTCGGCTGCTTCCTCGACGGCATCTCGATGGTCGTGCTGACGATGGCGATCATCATCCCCACGGTCCAGAAGGCCGGCATCGATTTGCTCTGGTTCGGGATCTTCATCGTGCTGGTGGTGGAGATGGCGCAGATCACGCCCCCCGTGGGATTCAACCTGTTCGTCCTGCAGGGCATGACCGGCCGGCAGATGACGTTGATCGCGCGCGAGGCGCTTCCCATGTTCATGCTTCTGGTGCTTGCCGTCTTCCTGATCTACGCGATGCCGGAACTCGCGACCTGGCTGCCCGAGAAGATGCTGAGGCGCTGACGCGGCCGCCAGTTCCCGCAGCCTGCATGCTCACCGTCCACCACCTAAACAATTCGCGTTCGCAGCGCATCCTCTGGCTGCTGGAAGAGTTGGGGCTGCCTTACGAAATCAAGCGCTACCAGCGCGACGCCAAGACCATGCTCGCCCCGCCGGAACTGCGCGCTGTGCATCCGCTCGGCAAGTCGCCCGTGATCAGCGACGGCGAGCTCACCATCGCCGAATCGGGAGCGATCGTGGACTATCTTGCTTCCCGTTACGGCAATGAAATTCTCATTCCGAAAGCGAATACCCCGGAACATCTTCGCTATACCTACTGGATGCACTTCGCCGAGGGATCGATGATGCCGCCCCTCCTGCTCAAGCTGATCTTCGACCGCATCGAGTCCGGACCGATGCCGTTCTTTGTACGTCCTATCGCACGAAGAATTTCAGGAACTGCAAAGAATCTCATGGTCCTGCCGAACCTGAAACGCCTTCTCGATTTCATGGAAGACGAACTCGGCAAGCAGGCATGGTTCGCGGGCCCTGCATTCACCGCCGCCGACATCCAGATGAGCTTTCCCCTCGAGGCCGCGTCGATCCGCGCCGGACTGAACGAGACCCGGCCCAGGCTCTGGGCGTTCCTGAAAACGATCCACGCGCGGCCCGCCTACCTGCGCGCGCTGGAAAAAGGCGGCAGGTACGAACTGCTGCGCTAGCGCGCTGGCAGTGCTGGCCTGCGCGGCGCTCACCGGCCTGGCGCGGGCGCAACCGGCCGCGCCCGCGCCGCAGGAGCTGCGCTGCTTCGAGCGCGGATGGGCGCGCCTGGTGGTCGGCGCCGCCGGGCAGCAGCGCCTCGCCTTGTGGAAGGCGCCGCGCGTCTGGGCGAAGGGCGCGATCCTCGTCATGCACGGCGGCGGCGGCCGCCATTTCCAGTGGTGCGCGGCGAACGCGCCCATCGTCGCGTCGCAGGCGCGATTCAGCGAGCTCGCGGTCGAGAGCGGGTTCGCCGTCTTCCTGCTCGAATCCACCGACCTCGTGACCGACGCCGAGGGCCGCTCCTGCGGCAAGGTCTGGGACGACGAGCCGCACGCGCGCGCCAACCTCGATCTGCCCTTCCTCGACGAGATGCTGCGCGGCGTCCTGCCGCGCCGAGGTCTACGCGCGCGAGCATCCCTGGGACTCGACCGGCGCCAGGCCGCCCTTCCGGCGCTTTCACCACCAGGACGACGGCGTGCACGACGCCTCCTGCGGCGAGAAGCTCGGCCGGCAGCTGCGCCTGCACGGCTACCCGGAAACGGAACCCATGCTGCCGCGCGGCGATGGCCGGCGAAGTTTCGCGAACCACCTGTGGCTCGACGCCTACAGCGCTCCGCTGCTCGAGTTCTTTGCACGCCAGCTCGGATCGCGAGAATAATGGCGCCATGCCCCGGCCGATCTACCTGTCGCAGGACATCCGCCGCATAGAGCAGGAAGCCGCAGGCGCAACGCCATCGCTGATGGAACGCGCCGGTGCGGCTGCAGCCGAGCTCGCCGCGACCCTGCTCCCGGATACCGGCAAGGAAGTGCTCGTGCTTGCCGGCCCCGGCAACAACGGCGGCGACGCGAAGCTCGTCGCGGAGATATTGCAGGGGAAGTTTTTCCGGGTCACGCTTTGCGAGCGCTCTACCCCTCCGCCGGAAAAGAAATTCAACCTCATCATCGACGGCCTGTTCGGCATCGGCCTCGCGCGGCCGATCGAAGGCGAGTACGCAAAGCTCGTCGCCTACGTCAACGCGCAGGCCTGCCCGGTGCTCGCGCTGGATATTCCCAGCGGACTGCATGCGGACACGGGGCGGATGCTCGGCTGCGCTGTGCGCGCGACGCACACCCTCAGCTTCATCGGCCTCAAGCCCGGTCTGCTCACCCTCGATGGACCGGACCATTGCGGGCATGTTTCCGTCGCCGATCTTTCCCTCGACCAACCCGGGACGGCAACGGATCACGGCTGGGTCGCGGGGCCGGAGCTGTTCTCCAGCATTCTCAAACCGCGCCCGCGGAACTTCCACAAGGGCATGGCGGGTTCACTCGCGGTCATCGGGGGATCCGCCGGCATGGCCGGGGCGGCCCTGCTCGCCGCCCGCGCCGGCCTGAAGCTGGGTGCGGGGCGCGTTTACAGTGGCCTGCTCGAGGAGCACGCCCTCGATGCGGGGGCGCCCGAGTTGATGCTGCGCCATCCCGACGACGTGCTGGGCCTCGACCTCGATGCGATCGTGATCGGCCCGGGACTCGGCCTCGGCGAGCGCGCCGAGACGCTGCTCGGGGCGGTGCTCTCGAGTGAATTGCCCTGCGTGCTGGATGCCGACGCGCTCAACCTGATCGCGGAGAACGAAGACCTGCGCAAAGCCTGCGCCCGGCGCGGCGCCGAAACGCTGCTGACGCCGCACCCGGCCGAGGCCGCGCGCCTGCTGGCAATAAAAACGGCGGACGTCCAGGCCGACCGTCTCAAGGCGGCGCGGAACCTGTCGCAAAACATGAACGCACACGTGCTCCTCAAGGGCAACGGCAGCATCATCGTCGCGCGCGCCGGGCACTGGTTCATCAATACCTCCGGCAATCCCGGCATGGCCTCGGCCGGCATGGGCGACGTGCTGGCGGGAATCCTCGGCGCCCTGCTCGCCCAGAAGTACAGCGGCGAAACCGCGCTGGTCCTTGGCACCCACCTGCATGGCTGCGCCGCCGACGACTGCGTACGCGCCGGCGCCGGGCCGGTGGGGCTTGGCGCGAGCGAGTTGATCGGCCCCGCGCGGAAACTCTGGAACACCTGGCTAGAGGGAGAGCGGTAGGGCCAGGTGCTTCGCGTACAGCATGTCGCGGTGCTCGAACAGGATCGGATCCAGCGCCGCGTCGGTCTGCGCGTCGCGCAATTCGAACGCCGCCCGGGTGCTGGCTTCCATGGCGCACTGGTCGGACGGCAGCGGACGGAACATCGCGGCAAAAGCCGCACTGTAGATATCCGCCGCGGTCACGGAGTGGCCCACGTAGTAGCGGCTGCCGGCCTTCTGCTGCGCCTTCAGCCGCGTCACAAGCGTTCCAGTCAACTCCGCCACGCGCCGGCCGGCCATCGCGCCCTTCTCCGGGCTATAGCCGTACTTCTTCGCCAGGTACTTCGACACGCGTTCGGGAAAGCCGCCGGCATTCTGCAAGCCTGCGTGCACCATCTGCAGGCGCCGCGACCACCCGAGGCCGCCTTCGCCGCAGATGTTGCTCGCAAGGCCCATGACCACGACCCGCTCCGCCGGGTCCCTGGGCAGCAATGCCGGCGCGGGCGCAATGCGCTCGGCAAGCTCCAGGATCTCCGCCCAGCCGCTGCGCGGCGGTTCCTGCTCGTACATCGCCACCGGGCCGCTGCGCTCGCCGGCCCAGTTCTTCAGCGCTTCGCTGTCATACACCAGGCGCACCGCGACCCACTCGATGCCCTTGATATGCAGGATTCCCTTTGCCGCTTCACCCCAAGGGCTCGGCACGCCGCCGACGACCACCATGCGCAAGCCGCCGCGCTTGATCGCCTCCTCAACGCTCAGGTATTGAAAGGTCATTGCTTGCGGTTAGGCGCACGCTCGCGCCAGAACCACCAACCCACAACTGCAGACAGGACAGCGGCGTCCGTCAACGCGTATACGCCGAACTTCCAAGTGTCCGAGTCGAGCCGGCCGGGTACGTACGACTTGCCGCCGAACAACGTATCCAGGTAGTCGGGCGCAAGCATCCAGCCGAGTATCCAAGCGCCGCACACCGGCGCCACGATGAGCAATGCCGCAGCGAGATACAAGATCCGCTTCCCGAGCAGGCGCCTCATGATCGGTTCGAGCGTCTAACGTCCCGCATTCCGGCGCGCGCAGCCTTTGCGCGCGTGCGTGTAGATCCGGTGGTTGGACCGCAACCTACAATTTGGACAGCAGTCTCTCGTATTCGCTGTGCGGCCCGATCCAGAACCAAATCACAACTCCGTCCTTGAGAACGCCCACGGCCCGCCAGTCCAGGTCGATCCTCACCGAATAAACCGGAAGCGTGTTGTGGACCTTCTTGAATCGAAGTGACGGATGGGCCGGATTGTCCGACCACAGCTGGTAAGCATTTTGGGCCTTCGCCTGCACCGCAGCAGGCGCTGCGGCGAGGAGCGCGCGGAACTCCTCGGTGGTTTGGGACTGCACTGCCGCTAGAGTGGCTTCGTGCGCCCAGCGCCGTGATCAGCCAGGGCTTTCCCGGCGAGCTTGGCAAGGAGGTCTTGAGATTTAGCAAAGGACTCCGCCCACCGCTGCTCAGACGCAAGCTCCTCGAGGAGGATAGCGGCCACGGCGTCCTGCTCGGACGCTGGCAGCTTTGCGACCTGGCCTAGCGCTTTCTCGAGAAGCTGAGTCATGGATCGAATCTTACCCCTCGTGGCGATTGCGGTCTAACGTGTTGTTCTGGGGCGGGCCACGACAACCATTAACCTGGCACGAAGCCAGCCGCCCGTCCCCAGCAACAAAAGGTTAGGCATCATACGGCGCGAATGCTTTGCCAGTGTTGCTTCGCGAACACCGCGACTTTTGTTGCCATTTGAGCCACCAGCTCTGGCGGATAGTGCCGCGGGAGCTTTCCGTACCGTACTTGGTGGGGGTAATGCGATGCGCCTTTGCTTTCGGCATCGATGAGTTCGCCAACCGTGGGCTCTGCAGGAAGGTGATCAAGCGTGCATGCCCGAAGACGAGATGCAGGGACATGTTTAGGTGTGCCAGGCGTTACTTGGACTGCCACCGTACACCGTCCAAGATCGTGCATGAGGCCACCCAAGTTGTGCGACCGCCTGCGAATCTTTGAAAATGGCACTCCCGCTTGCTCAAGCATGGCCTTTAGGGAGATTTCGGTCGAGAGAAGGCCAAGATAGAGAACCGTGCGTTGCGCGTCCGGCTCGGAGAGTCCATCCGCTGCGACGCGTGTGGCGATCTTTGCAAGCTGCTCGGCGAAGGCGCGGCTGTATTCGGGCATTGCATTTCCCCTCCGACGATCGACAAGCGTTCCTTATACAATTCTCATTGAGATTCAAGCAAGCCGACCGCGTCAGTAGGGAGGAGGAGTTCAATGAATTTCACACCCCGAATTCACTTGTTATTGCCAGCCTTGCTCGGACTGGCTGCCCTGGGGATCTCGACATCAAATCAAGCAGGTCGGCCAGAGGCAATAAGTTGGCAGACGATGCCGGGGACCTCATTTTTCCCCGGAATTAGTAACGATCTATTCTTCGATGCAAACTCACTCCGAACGTCAAAGGAAAACGGTACCGTAAGCGGATGGTTCTTTTCGTTCCACGTTGAGATTAGCCCGAATGTGCAATTGGATCGAACTAATGGTAGCGCGTATAGCGCCACATATTTTTGCCGCGAAACGGCGATGATGTTTCGAGAGTCATGCTTCACCAAGACAGGTACAAATAAATATTTCTGCTCAGATCCGCCTTCCAAGAATAAGCAGACGCCTCAACTTGGCACCATACGACATCGAGCTTGGGAGAGAGCATGTCTCTTGCTTAACCGGTAGCGCCGCAAGCGACACGAGGCACTGTCATGATGCCGAACGTGAGGCGTGAAATCAGGCGGAATGCAAACCGCATATTTGTAACAAGCTCAACGCTGCAAAAACTAACTCAAGCGGCGCGGATTTTCGCCTTGAGTTCCGGGTACGGATACAGCATGTTGAAGGCGATCGACTGCTGGTTGGCCTGCACGATGCGCACGTGCTCGCGCCGGAGTTCACGCGCATGCCGCACGCCGCAGGAGTGCGCGATCATGTCGATCTCGCGGTTGATGCCGTTGCAGTAGTTGGCGACGCGCAGGTATTTCTCCTCGACCACCAGGGCGCGCTGCAGGCGCTTGTTGTGCGTGGTGACGCCGGTCGGGCAGGTGTTCTGGTGGCAGCGCAGGGCCTGGATGCAGCCGAGGGAAAACATGAAGCCGCGCGCGGTGTTGACGAAATCGGCGCCGGCCGCGAGCGCCCAGGCGGCGCGCGCGGAGGTGACGATTTTGCCCGCGGCGATGACGCGGATGCGCTGCCGGAGGCCGGATTCGATGAGCGAATCGACCACCCGGGGCAGCGCTTCGTCGATCGACAGGCCCATGTGGTCGGCCAGCGCCTGGGGCGCGGCGCCGGAGCCGCCCTCGCCGCCGTCGCTGGCGAGGCAATCCGGCGCGAACGCCAGGCCGCGGC
>Ga0187893_10005461_pt1 | contig 22779 bp, 13 predicted proteins | sample MA1701074metaG_FD_139574 | JGI IMG/M metagenome (GOLD analysis project Ga0187893, IMG submission 139574) | White microbial mat communities from a basaltic lava cave in the Kipuka Kanohina Cave System on the Island of Hawaii, USA - MA170107-4 metaG ...
CGGCTGAAGCCGGGCGTGACGGCGGCGGCGGCTGAACAGCAATTACACACACTTCATCTGGAAGTGGCCAAGAATCCCGCAGCCCGATTCCCGAACGAAGAGTTCACCTCCAAACTGACGAACTACCTGGACATCACCGTCGCCAGCGGCGAGATGCGGCAGAGTCTGCAACTGCTGTTCGGCGCCGTTGCGTTCCTATTGCTGATCGCCTGCGCGAACGTCGCCAACCTGCAACTGGCTAAAGCCACGGCGCGGGCGCGCGAGATTTCCATCCGGCTGGCATTGGGCGCCAGGCGCGCGCAGATCATTCGGCAATTGCTGACCGAGAGCGTGTTGCTGTCAGTGCTGGGCGGGCTGCTGGGCTTGCTGTTCGCGTACTGGATTACTGATTTGATGGTGACGTTGATGCCCAGCAACTTCGTGCCCAACGAATCGCGGATCGAAGTGAACAGCCTCGTGCTGTTCTTTTGTCTGGGCGTTTCGGTGTTGACCGGAATTCTGTTTGGGCTGGCGCCTGCGCTGCAATCGTCGCGTCAGAATCTGGTTGATAAGCTGAAAGAAGAATCGCGCGGTACAAGCGCATCGGCGGGCGGAAAGATGCGCGCGGCGCTGGTCGTGGTCGAGGTCGCGCTGGCCGTAGTGCTGCTGGTCAGCGCCAGTCTGACGATCCGCAGCTTCGTCGCGCTGCAAAATGTCGAGCTAGGTTTTCAGCCCGAGAACGTCATTGGCGTGGGCGTGCCGCTGCCGCCTAAACGATACGCGACTTGGGAGCAGCGGAACCGCTTCGCCCGTGATTTGTTGGAGCGCATCAAAAACACGCCCGGCGTCGTGGCTGCGACCATCGGCAATGGCGGATTGCCCTTCGGCGGCCCGGAATCCATCTACGCCATTGACGGCCAATCCGGCGCCGAGGCGCGCCGAATCAGAATGCACGCGGTGGCTGCGGATTATCTGCGCACGCTGGGAATTCCGTTGCGGCAAGGGCGAATGCTGACCGAGCAGGAGGTCAACGCCGGAGATCGCGTCGCGGTGATCAATGAAGCAGCGGCAAAACTGTGGCCGGCGGGAGAGAATCCGATTGGCCGGCGCATCCGGTTGAACGAACTCGAAAAGCCTGGCCGGGCGGATTGGTTGACGCCAACGAATCCCTCGCCTTACGTCACCATCGTGGGCGTGATTGGCAATACGCGGAACGACGATCTGCGCGCCGAGACCCAACCTGCGATTCTTTTCCCCTACACCTTGCTGGCGCTGCCGGGGCGCACGCTCGCCATTCGCGCCCAGGGCGATCCGACGTCGCTCATCAATTCATTGCGGACGCACGTCAGAGAGCTTGATAGCGAGCAGCCTCTCACCACCCCAATGACAATGGAAGAAATCCTGGGTTTCCGGACGGCGCAACCTCGCTTCACGATGACGCTGTTCAGTCTGTTTGCGGCGCTCGGCCTGGCGCTGGCGCTGGCGGGCATCTACAGCGTGCTGTCCTACCTCGTCACGATGCGGACGCGTGAGATCGGCGTGCGGATGGCGATGGGCGCGCAGCCGTCCGATATTCTGCGGTTGATTATGCGGACGGGCGGCAAGCTGGTTGGCGCGGGGCTGATCATCGGAATCCTCGCCAGCTTCGTTGCGGCTCGTCTGCTGGGCAGCCAGTTGAATTTGTTCCAGGTGGCGAACACCGATCCGGTTTCGTTCTTTGGCGTAGCGGTTCTGATCGGCGTGGTCGCGGCGGCGGCCTGCTTCATCCCCGCCCGCCGGGCGACGAAGGTTGATCCGATGGATGCGCTCCGTTACGACTGAGGAGGAACAATTATGCGATTCACAAAGATGATGTTGGTCATCCTGAGCCTGCTGGGCGTTTGCGCGCAGGGGCAACAGATTTCTTCACAGACGCCCACGCGCGGCAAACGCATCGTGATTGCCGCCAGCGTGATACTTGATGGCAAAGGCCGCGTGTTGCGCAGCACGCGCATTGTGATCGAGGGCGCAAAGATTGTCGCGATTGATCCAAAGGCTGCGCCCGTGGATTACGACCTGCGCGGCCTGACCGTGATGCCGGGCTGGATTGATGCGCACGTGCACATCACCTGGGGTTTCGGCAAGGATGGAAAAAATGCGGGCTTTGGAAAATCAGACCAGGAGACCGCATATCTGGCCGCCTCAAATGCCTGGGCGACGCTGAGAGCGGGTTTTACAACAGCGCAAAGCGTAGGTTCGCCTCTCGATGTCCCATTGCGTGATGCGATTGCGCAAGGCGCGATTCCTGGCCCGCGCCTCCTGACCGCGGCTGAGGCGCTCGTGGGGCGCGGCGAACAAACCGGGACGCCGGATGAAATCCGCGCGTTCGTGCGGAAACAAAAAGAAGCGGGCGCGGACTTGATCAAAATCATGGCGTCGGGCGGCATCCGTCAAGGTCTCAAAACACTTTCACAAGAACAACTGAATGCAGCGTGTGATGAAGCGAAGAAGCTGGGGCTGCGCACGCTCGTGCATGCGTACAGAGATGCTGTCCCCGCCGCCATGCTGGCCGGTTGCGCACAAATCGAGCACGGTCTGGAAGCAACGGACGACGATCTGAAATTGATGGCCGAAAAAGGGACGTATCTCGATCCGCAAGCTGGGGGGGTGCTGAAAAATTATCTTCTGAACAGGGAAAAGTTCCTCGGCACACCCGGCTTCCCTACAACCCTTGAAGGGTTTACTTCAATGGAACAACTCATCCCAATGCCCCAAGAACTGCTGCGGCGCGCGGCGAAAGTTAAGGGGCTGAAGATCGTGTTTGGCTCCGACGCGCTGGCGGGTCTGCACGGGCGCAATGCGGAGGAGTTTATTGATCGCGTGCGCGATTGTGGCGTGGAGCCGATGGCGGCGCTGGTTTCCGCAAATTCACTGGCGGCGGAAGCGATGGGCATGGCTGATCAAATCGGCTCAATCGCGCCGGGCTTGCAGGCGGACATCATCGCGCTCGATGGCGATCCGCTGAAAGACATCACCGCTGTGCGGCGCGTTGTTTTTGTGATGAAGGGCGGGGTCGTTTACAAACACGCGGCGCGCGGCGCGATCCCTTAACCGCGCAGTGAATAAAATGAATCAATCACCTTGCTGCCGGCGCTTCACTCGTTCTTTCCAAAGATCGAATGTGACGACAATTTTTTCAAGGTCTCTTCTTCGCGGCTGCGCCGCCCGATGTGCGGAAGCGGCTATGCCCTTCCGGAAGCTCTGGAATTTTTCTGGGGGCTGCGCCCCGACTGTTTATCGCACTGAAAATTGTCGAAGCTGAGCCGAAACGAGGCGCCTGGAAGGTTGCTTTCTGCTTGACCCCGAAGCGATGGGGGGCGTAGCCCCGAAGAAAAAGGGCGCCGTTCACGGAAGGGCATAGCCTCTTCCGCACATCAGGCGGCAAAGCCGCGAAGAGCAACAAGTGAAATTGATGGCTGATGCGACGCAAACAACTCGCTTTCGCTTCTGGCTCTGGCTGATCACGATCATCGGCGTGATCGTCCCGCGCCGCTTGCGCGCTGACTGGCGGCAGGAGTGGGAAGCGAAGTTGCGGCGCCGCGAGGCAATGTTGGCAGAGTGGGACAAACTGAATTGGCAAAACAGACTTGATCTGTGGCGACGCAGCCTCGGCGCGTTGTGGGATGCGCTGTTGTTGCAACCACAAAGACTGGAGGACGAAATGATTCAAGATTTACGCTTTGGCGCGCGAATGTTGCGAACACACAAAGGCTTCACGTTAATTGCCGGGCTGACGCTGGCATTGGGCATTGGTGTGAATACAACTCTGTTCACCGTTTACGATGCGTTCGTGTTGAAGCCGCTGCCGCTCAAAGACCCTGACAGCATCGTGAGCGTGTATGGATTCAACTCCGAAGCCAGCCGCCAGCCGCTCTTTTCTTATCAGGATTATCTGGATTACCGCGACCGCAACACAGTGTTTGCGGGGTTGTTGGCGATGAATAAATTTGCCGCGCCGTTCGGCGAGTATTCCGACACCGTATCGGAATCGTCCTTGCTACCCGGCAATTACGGCTTAGGTCGCCTGGTGTCGGGCAATTACTTCGCGGTGCTGGGCGCGCAGATGGCGCTCGGACGCGGCTTTACGCCTGAAGAAGATCGCACGCCGGGTACGCATCCCGTGCTGGTGTTGAGCCACGTTTGCTGGGAGCGGCGCTTCGACTCTGACCCGCACATCCTCGGCAAGACGGTGAGAGTGGCGGGGCTGCCGTTCACCATCATCGGCGTTGCGGCGAAAGACTTCATCGGTCTGGAACCGGACGTGCCGCAATTCTGGGTTCCGCTGATGATGCGCGATCAGGTGGTGGGCAATTGGCAGCGCAAAGTGTGGCTGACTGAACGCAAGGCGGATGCGTTCAATCTGTTTGGCCGTTTGAAACCGGGCGTCACGCGCGAACAGGCGCAAGCCGAAATGAACATCCTCGCGCAACAACTCGCCGCCGCTTATCCCGGCCCGCAACGCAAGACTTCGGCGCAGGTCAGCCCTCGCGGAACCTTCATTCACCTCGACGCCGAAACGCGGTTGCTGGTCGCGCCGATGCTGATGGCGGTCGGACTGATTTTATTGATTGCCTGCGTGAACGTGACGAATATGTTGCTGGCGCGCGCGGCAGGACGGCAACGCGAAATCGCCGTGCGCCTGGCGCTGGGCGCAAGCCGCGTGCGCGTAGTGCGGCAACTGTTGACCGAAAGCGTCATGCTCGGCGCGTTGGGAGGCGCCCTGGGTTTGCTGTTGGCGGCGTGGGCGATACGACTGATTTATCCGTTGTTGCTGGCGCAGCTTCCGGTTCCACCCGCGATGATCGAAGGCTTCGCGCTCGACCTGTCGCCGGACTATCGCGTGTTCGGTTTTGCTTTGCTCATATCGTTGCTCGCAGGCATGGCCGCAGGACTCGCGCCTGCGTTGCAATCTTCGCGGCCCAATCTGAGCGGCGCTTTGAAAGACGAAGGCTCTACGTTCGGCGCGCAATTCAGCCAATCGCGCATGCGCAACGCGCTGGTCGTGACGCAAATCGCCGTGTGCCTGACCTTGCTGATCGCCGCCGGATTGCTGACGCGCAATCTGCAAAAGCTGCAAAGCCTGGATACCGGCCTCGTCACGCGCAATGTGTTCACGCTGCGGGTGAGCGAGGAAGTCGAACAGAAGGATCCGTACCGCGTGAACGAATTTTATCGCCAGCTTGCCGCGCGCTTGCGGGCGCTGCCGGGCGTGAAAAACGTCAGCCAGGCGCAGAGTCAACCGCTGGATGGCGCAATGAGTACCACGCCGATCACCATTGCCGGACACGAAGCGCCGAGCAATCGTCCGTTGCAGGCGAACTACAATTTCGTCTCATCGGATTTCTTTCAAACGCTCGGTTTGCGCATCACGCGCGGGCGCAACTTCACACCGCAGGAAGAACAAGCCAACGCGCCGGCGCTGCTCATCAGCGAATCCACCGCGCGGCGCTTCTGGCCGAACGAAAACCCGCTCGGCAAACACATCGGCGTCGGCGTAGCGACGCTATCGCCCCACACCGACAACACCGCGAATTTTCCGCGGTACGAAATCATCGGCCTGACGAATGACACGCGGCAAGGCCATATCTGGCGGCGCGATGAAACCTTTCTTTACCTCCCGCTGCCGCCTGCCCCTGCGGATGCGCAAAGCAAGGGCGAGTACCTCATCGTCAGCGCCGCAAGCGACGCCCGCGCCGTGATGAAAGCTGCGCGGCAGGAAGCGACGGCATTGGATGCGCAGCAGATGGTGTGGCTGCGCCTCGTGGATGATTCGCTCGCCTTGCAGATGATCCCGTTTCAATCCGTAGCCTTGTTGGCAGGCGCGCTGGGCGCGCTGGCGTTGCTGCTGGCCGCGATTGGTTTGTACGGCGTGATGTCGTTTGTCGTCAGCCAGCGCACGCGCGAGATCGGCATTCGCATGGCGCTGGGAGCGAACGCGCACGATGTCATCAAGCTGTTCTTACGGCAAGGCGGCAAGCTCATCGCCATCGGCGTCGCCCTTGGATTGGCGGGTGGCGCAGCGATTTCCAGCCTGTTGGCCGTCGTACTCATAGACATCAGCCAATTCGATCCGCTGGCGTTCGGCGGCGTCGCCGTTTGTTTGACGCTGATTGCGTTGATGGCCTGTTACATTCCCGCGCGCCGAGCGACCAAGATTGATCCGATGGCGGCGCTGCGACACGACTGAGCGATGAATTGGACAATGCCCTTTCCAGGAGAAAGACCTATGAACAAATATCGTTGTTACTTTGTCATCATTGCCTTGCTGGCGGCGCCTGTCTGTCTGCGACCAATCACAAACGCACAGGAAGAAAACCTCGACAGCCCGCGTCTGGCTGCGCTGGCGAAAGACATACGAGCAGGGAAGCAGGATGCGCTGACGGCCTTTTGGGAAGAGATGAAAGGCAAAGCGCCATTGATCGAACCCGTCAGCGGCAATGACAAAATGAGGTGGGTGAGTTACATCTGGCGAGGCGATGGGGCGACGCAGCGCATGGGGATGGTCGGCGGCCTGCCTGGGGGCGACTTCCCCATCAAACCGCTGGCGCGCCTCGGCGCGACTGATCTGTGGTACCGCACCGAACAGTTGCCGGTGGATGCGCGCTTCATCTATACGTTCATGCACAATTACGTCAAACCGGCGCCGGGCGAAAAAGAGGAAGAGCGGGTGCAGAAGATGATGAATCAGGCGCGTCGCGATCCGTTCAACCCCGCTGCGTTTCCTCCCGGCTCCATCTTCGCGATTGCCGAATTGCCCGCTGCGCCGCCACAGCCCTGGTTGAAACCCAACCCCGATGCGCCGCGCGGCGAGTTCAAAGCAGAGAAATTCAAAAGCGCTGTGCTGAACGAAGAGCGCTCGATTCAGATTTACACGCCGCCCAGATACAACGAGAACTACAACGCGAACGGCAAACCATATCCATTGCTGATTTTTCTGGATGGCGAAACGGCGCCGCTGCTGTTTCCGCTACCGGTGATTCTGGACAATCTGACGGCGAGCGGAAAAATTCCGCCCCTGATTGCCCTGACGATTGCCAGCGGCGCCACGCGCTCGCGTGATCTGCTCTGCTCGACCAACTTCGCCGACTTCATCGCCAATGAACTCGTTCCCGGGTTGCGCAAGCGCTATGCGATCACTGCCGACCCGCAACAAACGGTCCTCAGCGGATTCAGCGGGGGTGGACTTACGGCGGCGTGGGTGGCCCTGCGGCATCCACAGGTCGTCGGCGCCGTGCTGTCGCAATCGGGCGCATTCTGGTTTTATGAAGGCGCGACGACAACTTCGCCTGAGCCGGCCTTTATTGAAACCGGCTGGCTCACGCGGCAATACGCCACCGCGCCGCGTCTGCCGCTACGATTTTATCTCGAAGTCGGCACACTCGAACAAAGCGTGTTCCTCAATCAGGTGCTGGAAAACCGGCGCATGCGCGACACGCTGACGGCGCGCGGTTACCCGGTCACGTATTCCGAATACAACGGCGGCCACGATCCTTTGTGTTGGCGCGGCTCCATTGCCGATGGCCTGATCGCCCTGCTTGGCGCGCCACAAAAGGGCAAATGAGTTTTTGCTTTGCGTAAATCCTGACACAAGACAGGAGAGTGAAACATGAAATGGGTGTGGCAACGCAAAGAAGACGAACTCAACGCCGAGATTCAAAACCATCTCGATGAAGCCTTGCGTGACCGGATGAAGCGCGGCGAATCCGCCGAACAAGCGCGACTGAATACCCGACGCGAATTCGGCAACGTCGGCTTGGTCAAGGAAGTCACGCGCGAGATGTGGGGTTGGGCTTCGCTCGAACGCTTGTTACAAGACCTGCGCTATGGCGCGCGAATGTTATTCAAACAACCCGGCTTCACCTTGATTGCCGTGCTGACGCTGGTATTAGGTCGAGCCAGGGCTGCCTTGTGTCTTGAAAGAGGGGCTACTATGAGCAGGAAGAAACAGACGAATCTGCGGTGGCAAGGTTTCCTGATGCTGATCGTGCTGGCTTCACTCAGCCCATCTCCCGGTACTTGCAATGCTCAAAGTCGTGACAGGCAACAACTGGCAAGCTTTGAAAAACAGCTCGAAGAAATGAATGTGTCCCTTCGGTGAGCCGGCAAAGTTTAGAAAAAAGCGCGTGCGGCTGAAGAATCTTCCTGATTAATCGCAATCTGTGGTAATAGTTGGCCGAAGTATTTGTCATTCCAGACGAGGAGTTGAGCGATTGACAATGGCTAAAGAGATACTGGTCAGAAAGGCAAGCGTAGACGATGCCGAGGCGATTGTCGGCATCTTCAATCCAATCATTGAAGCCGGCGTGTACACCGTTTTTGATACGCCATTCACTGTGGAGGCTGAGCGAGAGTATATCTTGAATTTGCCCCAGCGTGGAATTCTTCACGTTGCGGTATGCCAGCCAGATCAACGGGTCGTCGGGTTTCAAGGTCTGGAACCATTTGGCGCCTACACGCATGCATTCGACCATGTGGGAGTAATTGGGACATACGTTGACCTCTCATGCCGACGCCAGGGCATAGCCTCACGTCTTTTCGAGGCCACGTTTGAAACAGCTCGACTCAAAGGATACGAGAAGCTATTCGCGTATGTACGCGCCGGCAACATAGCGGCGCTGGCAACCTACCTCAATCAAGGCTTCCGTGTCGTAGGGACGGCGCAAAGACATGCCAGGATCAACGACAAATATGTGGATGAGATTATGATTGAAATGTTCTTGTGAACGTCATCGAAGCTGGCAGCCTCTTTGGGGCTGGCCTCTGCCTAACTTGATGTATGGCGTCGCTGCCTGGCCTTTGTCAATGGGGTCCCGTCGGTAAGCCGACGCAGTTGAGAAAATCACGTACACAGCTGAAGAATCTTCCCAGGCAATCGCGATCTATGGTAATGGTTAGCCAACATAATTGGCGCCCCGAGAATGAGAAGGTGATTGATCCAGAATGGCCAAAGGGGAAGAAATTCCGACAGAACTATCAAGGGGTGAGGTTGATCTGGCACTATGGCTACGAAGACTTTTTCTCCGCCATGTTGCTCAAAGCGCCAGAGAAGAATCTGACTTTCATCTTACTCGCCAACAGTGACGCATTGAGCGCCCCATTCTATCGAACGGGAGGTGTGCAGACCTCCGCCTTCGCGTGCAGTTTCTTGCGAACGTTCGTCCTGGCCAGTCCCGAGGACAAATGTGAGATGGATTCTCGAACGGCGACTGAGCAATGGCTTACTGAGCGTCGAACACAGGCACGCACCGCTATCAACATAGACCCGAAAATCGCTGAAATCTATGTCGGGCAGTATCAGAGTCTTTCCAAACGCATTTTTACCGTGACGAAGCAAGGGAACAGGCTGCTGTGGCAATCACCTGGAAGGCCTGCGTTCGAGATGTTCGCCGAAGCCGAGAACAGATTCTTTCTCAAGGCCAGAGAGTTGCGCGTGACATTTCTCAAAGATGAACGGGGACAAGTAACGCGGATGGAAATTGATACCGGTGGGCAACCCGTAACTGCGGAGAAAATCAGATAACCTGCCCGCGATGCCTAGTGGTTATCGGCGTAGTAGCACGAAGAAAATACAGTCGTTCTGGGGGAACTATGCAAACACTCTGGCAAGACCTGCGCTACGGCGCGCGAATGTTGATGAAGCAACCCGGCTTCACCTTGGTTGCCGTCCTCACGCTGGCGCTGGGCATCGGCGCGAACACGGCGATTTTCAGCGTCGTCAATGCTGTATTGCTCAATCCCTTTGCCTACCCGGAAGCCGAACGAATTATGTTTTTGTCGTCGTCGAGACTGAGCGAACCCGATAGCTCGAATGCGATTTCGTATCCCAACTTTTTGGACTGGCAGAAACAACAAACGGCGTTTTCGCATCTGGCGGCGGCGCGTAATCGAACGTTCAACCTGACCGGCGGCGCCGAAGCCATCCAGGTCAAGGGCGCGATCATTTCGCCCGAAGCCTTTCCCTTGCTGGGCGTCGCGCCGCAACTCGGGCGCGTCTTTACCGAACAGGACAATCAACTCAACGCGGCGCGCACGGTCGTGTTGAGCCACGCTTTCTGGCAGAAGCAGTTCGCGGGCGCCGCCAATGTCGTAGGGCGTCAGTTGTTGCTCGATGATCAGTCTTACACAGTGATTGGCGTCATGCCGCCGCGGTTCAAGTTTTGGGCGGGCGAAGTCTGGGTTCCCTTCGGTTTGTTTGGCGCTGAAGCCTTCGCCACCGATCGTACAGTCATCGTTATGATTTTTGCCGTAGGCCGTTTGAAACCCGGCGTCACGCTGGAACAGGCGCGCGCCGAATTCAACGTCATCGCCGCCAGGCTCGCCGCACAATATCCCGAAACGAATCAGGGCAGCGGCGTGCGCATCGTTTCGTGGAGCGAGTCGGTTGGGCGAAAAATTCGCCCGACCTTGCTGGTGTTGATGGGAGCCGTCGGCTTCGTGTTGTTGATTGCCTGCGCCAACGTAGCCAGCCTGTTGCTGGCGCGCACGGCCACGCGGGAAAAGGAGTTGGCGATTCGCGCGGCGTTAGGCGCGGGTCGCGGACGGCTGATGCGCCAACTCTTGCTGGAAAGCCTGCCGTTGGCAACGCTTGCTAGTTTGGCCGGATGGTGGTTGGCGAACTGGGGGCTGAAATTGATTTTGGCTTTGCTGCCTGACGACCTGCTTCCTGCCGAAGCCAGCGTGCGTCTTGACGCGCGCGTGTTGTTGTTTGCGTTGGGCTTGACGTTGCTGACTACGTTGCTGTGCGGGCTCTTGCCTGCGCTGCGGTTTTCGCAAGGCCGCGTCAACGAAAGTCTCAAAGACGGCAGCCGCTTTTCGCTTACAGGCGCAGGCGGTCAACGGATGCGCAGCGCGCTGGTGGTGTTGGAGGTCGCGCTTTCCGTCGTGTTGTTGGTCGGCGCGGGCTTGCTCATCAAAAGTTTTTTCCGGTTACAGCAAGCCGAACTGGGATTCAAAGCAGAATCGCTGCTGACCTTGGACCTCTCGCTGTCGCGGAAAAAGTATCCGCAAACGCCACACATTGAAGCCTATTTCAACCGCGCGTTGGAGCAGTTCAAGGCGCTGCCCGGCGTCGAGGCGGCGGCATTTATGAACGGCGGGCCGTTTTCGGGCTGGGGCGCTGGGATGCCGCTCGTTCGTGAAGGGCGTAGTTACAGCCGTGAGGAAATGAGTGGCAGAGGTTGTGGCTACCTGCTTATGCAAGGAGATTACCTCGCCGCGCTGGGGTTGCCGCTGGTGAACGGGCGCAACTTCACCGCGCAGGATACGTTGAGTGCGCCGCCCGTCGTCATCCTCAATCAGGCGGCGGCGGATAAATTTTTCCCCGGCGAAAACGCGCTGGGGCAGCGCATTCGACTGGGTTCGCCTGACAATTTGCTTCCGCCCGGCGCGCCGCTTGCGGAAAAACCCGCATGGCTGACCGTCATCGGCATCGTCAAAAACCATCAGCCTGTCGCTCTGGGGCTGCCTTATTTTCCGGCGGCTTTTCTGCCCGTAGCGCAAGCTCCGCGCAAAGAGTTCTCGCTCTATGGCGTGACGTTAATGCTGCGAACCACGCAAGACCCGGCGACGCTGATGAGCGCGGTGCGCCAACGCCTCCACGAACTCGACCCTGATCAACCCATTCTGCGCATCGCCACGGTGGACGCGCGCATCGCCGAATCGCTCAAACCGCAACGATTCAACACTACACTGATGAGCCTGTTCGCCGCGCTGGCGTTGACGCTGGCGGTGATCGGGCTTTATGGCGTACTGGCTTACACCGTCGTGCAGCGCACGCATGAAATCGGCATCCGCCTCGCTCTCGGCGCGCAATCCGGCGACATCATTGCAATGGTGATGAAACAAGGACTGTCGCTCACGCTCTTAGGCATGGCGCTCGGACTGGCGGGTGCGGTGGCCTTAACGCGATTACTCGAACGATTGCTTTACGGCGTGAGTGTGACTGATGCGCCGACATTCATCGTGATTGCGCTGTTGCTGTCGGTCGTAGCTGCGCTGGCCTGTTATGTCCCAGCCTGGCGGGCAACGAAGGTTGATCCAATGATTGCGCTTAGCCGCGACTGAACCTAATGACCGATTACTGCGGCGCAGCATCGGCGCGTTGTGGGATGCGCTGCTGCTGCAACCGCGAAGAATGGAGGACGAAATGTTTCAAGACTTGCGCTTCGGTGTGCGAATGCTGCAAACACAACCTGGCTTTACTTTGATCGCCACGCTCACACTGGCGCTCGGCATTGGCGCGAACACGGCGATCTTCAGTTTGGTCAATGCCGTGTTGTTGCGCGCGCTCCCGTTTCCGCAAGCGGAGCGGATCATGACGATTTGGGCGGAAGCGCCCGCTGACGGGATCGTCAAGCAGAGCGTCGCGCCGGGCAATTACACCGATTTGAAGGCGCAGCAAACCGTCTTTGCGCAAATAGCTGCATTGACCCGAAGCGAGATGAATCTGACGGGCGAGGGCGAGCCGGAAAAATTGGAAGGGTTCGCCGTGCTTGAACCGGAGATGCTGGACATCCTCGGCGTCAAACCGGCGCTGGGCCGTCTCTTCCTGCCCGGCGAGTACGCGCGCGGCGCCAACAAGGTCGTCCTCATCAGCCACAGCTTCTGGCGGCAGCGCTTCGGCGGCGCGGCGGATGTGATCGGCAAAGAGTTGACGCTCAATGACGAGAAGTTCGTCGTCGTCGGTGTTCTGCCCGCGAACTTTCAGTTTCTCAATCCCGCCGCCAGTTTTTGGGCGCCAGCCGGGTTCAGCCAGCAGATGTCGGCCTATCGTTACGCGCACAACCTGCTGACTGTGATTGCGCGATTGAAACCGGGCGTCAGCGAGGCGCAAGCGCAGGCCGAAGTCAAAACGATCATGCGGCGCATCGCGCAGGATCATCCGGCGGAAGCGGGCAGGCTGAGCGCCTTCGTCCAACCCTTGCGCGAACATCTGACGGGCGATGCGCGGCGTCCGCTGCTCGTCTTGGGCGCCGGCGTCGGTTTTGTGCTGCTGATCGCTTGCGCGAATCTGGCGAGCCTGCTGCTGGCGCGCGCGACGACGCGGCGCAAAGAGATCGCCGTGCGCATCGCGCTGGGCGCCGGGCGCTGGCGCATCGTCCGGCAATTGCTGACGGAGAGCGGGCTGCTGGCAAGCGCGGGCGGCCTGTGCGGTTTGCTGGTGGCGGTGTGGAGTTTTACCGCGTTGCGACAGTTGATTCCATCGGGGCTGGCAGGCTCCGCCGCATTGGGACTGGACGGACAAACGCTCGCTTTCACGCTGGGGTTGTCGCTGTTGACGGGCGTTCTTTTCGGTCTGGCGCCGGCGTGGCAAGCGACGCGAATGGATGTGAACGAAGCGCTCAAACAAAGCGGCGCGCGTTCAGGCGCAGGCCATCATCGGCTGCAAAATGCGCTAGTCGTGGCCGAGGTCGCACTGGCGCTGGTCTTGACCGTAGGCGCGGGGTTGTTGATCCAGACCTTCTATCGCCTGCGCCAGGTTGACGCCGGCTTCCGCGTGGAGAATACGCTGACGCTGCAAACCCGTTTGCCGCGCGCCCGGTATGCGGATCATGCGAAGCGCACGGTTTTCTACCAGCAAACGCTCGAACGCGTGCGCGCGCAGCCCGGCGTTGTTTCCGCCGCCTACGCAAGCAGGCAACCGCTGACGAGCCTGCGTGGGATTTACTCGCTGACCATCGAAGGCCGTTCGGCGCAGGGAGGCGCGGCGCTGGAAGCCGATCATCGCCAGATCAGCCCGGAGTATTTCGCCACCCTCGGCATCCCCCTCCGGCAGGGGCGCGCGTTTGACGAACGCGATACGTTGCAAACCGAGCCTGTCGCCATCATCAACGAGACAATGGCGCGCCGCTTCTGGCCTGATGAAAACCCGCTGGGAAAACGCTTCGCTGTTGACGAAGACGGCAAACCCGCGGCGCATCCGCTTACGATCGTCGGCGTCGTTGGCGACGTTAAGCACAGAGGGCTGGAGAACGACGTCTGGCCGGAATTTTATCTGCCGCATGCGCAGGTGGATTACAACATCTTTTCCATTCCGAGCTTTTTGATCGTTCGCACGGCGGGCGATCCGCTGAGTCTGGCGGCAGCCGTGCGCCAGGCCATTCACTCGGTTGATCCAAATCAGCCCGCCGCCGAAGTCCGCACAGTAGAGTCGCTGCTCGACGAAATGGTCGCGCAACGCCGTTTGCGGATGACGCTGCTGGCGGCTTACGCCGGACTGGCTCTGTTGCTGGCCGCCGTGGGGATTTACGGCGTGCTCGCTTATTTCGTCACGCAGCGCACATCGGAGATCGGCGTTCGCATGGCGTTGGGCGCGCAGACCGGCGATGTGTTGCGGTTCGTGTTGCGACGTGGAATGAGGCTGGCGCTGATTGGCGTCGCGCTCGGTTCTATCGCATCGTTTGCGATGATGCGGCTGATGAAGACCTTGCTGTTTGGCGTGAGCGCGACCGACCCGCTGACATTTGGCGCCGTCGCGCTTCTGTTGCTGAGCGTTGCGCTGCTCGCCTGTTACCTGCCAGCGAGACGGGCGACGAAGGTTGATCCGCTAGTGGCGCTCAAGTGTGAATGAAGCCCTGGCGGGAAGAACCGGGGAAGAAAATGTTGAACAACTCCGTCTAAGTGTTGTGCGGGCAATCAAGCGCGCGTTCCCATCAACCAAATGAACGGAGGTAAGAAAACCGAATGGAAACCTTGTGGCAAGACCTGCGCTTCGGCGCGCGAATGTTGCTGAAGCAACCCGGCTTCACCGTGATCGCCGTCATCACATTGGCGCTCGGCATCGGCGCGAACACGGCGATCTTCACGGTGATCAACAGCGTGTTGCTGCGTCCGCTGCCTTACGACGAGCCGGATCGTCTGGTGATGCTCTGGGAGAGCAATCCGCGCCGGAACATCGAGCAGCAATTGGTCGCGCCGCCGCACCTGGTCGAGTGGCGGGAGCAGAACCGCTCTTTTGAAAACATCGCCTACTGGACAGGCAATGGCGAGTTCAATCTGGTCACGGCTGACGGCAGCGAAAAGGCCAGGTGCGCTTACGTCACGTCCAGCCTCTTCTCGACCTTGCGCGTTAGACCATGGCTTGGTCGAACCCTGCTGCCGGAAGAAGATCAACTCGAAGGCAACAGGGCGGCGGTGCTCAGCCACGAATACTGGCAGCGGCGATTCGCGGCTGATCCGAATGTGATTGGCCGGACGCTTACAGTGGACACGTTTGGCCGGCGCGTTTACACCATCGTCGGTGTGATGGAGCCAGGATTCCGCTTTCCTAACCAGACCGAAATCTGGTTGCCGGTGGGTTGGGACGGCATTCCCAGAGCGCGGCGCGGCCCGTGGCTGTCGGTGATCGCAAGACTCAAGGACGGCGTGACTATCGAGCGGGCGCAAGCGGATTTGAGCACGATTCAGGGAAGCATCGCCGCGAGGAATCCGAATGACTTGCTCAGCTCGCGAGTCGCCATCATTCCCCTGCTCGAACAGACGCTGGGACGAAACCTGCATCTGGCTTTGCTGATTCTTTGGGGAGTTGTCGTCTGTGTGTTGCTGATCGCATGCGCGAACGTAGCGAACCTGCTGCTGGCGCGCGCCGCCGACCGCCAGAAAGAGATCGCCATCCGGCTGGCGTTGGGTGGGAACCGCTTCAGGCTGATCCGGCAGTTGCTGACCGAAAGCCTGTTGTTGGCGCTTGTGGGCGGCGGGATCGGAGTGTTGCTGGCCAGTTGGAGTCTGAAGTTGCTGATCGCTTTCAACGTCGATCACGTTCCACGCTTGAACGAGACCAGGCTCGATGATTGGTCGCTTGGCTTCACACTGCTGGTAGCCTGTTTGACCGGCTTGCTCTTCGGCCTGGCGCCCGCGTGGCAGACGACGAAACCTGATTTGAACGTCGCCTTGAAAGACAGCGGCAAAGGAGCGACTGGTGGTTTGCATCGCAACCGCCTGCGCAGCCTGCTGGTTGTCGCCGAAGTCGCAATGTCAGCCGTGCTGTTGATCGCGGTGGGTTTGATGATCCGCAGCTTCGCGCAAATCTCGCGTGTTGATCGCGGCTTTCAACCTGAGCATTTGTTGACCGCGAAGCTCGACTTCTCCATCACGGGCTTCACCACTTGGGTCAGAGCGGCTGAGACTCGACCGCAAGTGACAATCCGCGAATTGATCGAACGATTGAAAAATCAACCAGGCGCGCAAGCGGTGGCCGCCGTCAGCGACAAGGCCGGCTTCCAGATCACCGTTGAAAACCGGCAGACCGGTGTGGAAGAAGATCATCCGCGCACGAGTTTTCAAGGCGTCACAGCGGATTACTTCCGCGCGATGGGCATTCCGATGCTGCGTGGCCGCACGGTCAGCGAGAGCGATACGTTGGAAGCGCCGCGCGTCGCCATCATCACGGAAACGCTGGCCCGCAGGTGTTTCCCCAACGAGAACCCCATCGGCAAACGAATTTATCCGGGCAAGCTGAATCCGGGCCAGGTCGGCCAGGTTGATCGGTGGACGAACGTGTCAATGTGGACGGAAGTTGTCGGCGTGGTCGCGGATGTGAAGAGCCTGAACCTGGATCCGATAGTCGAACCGAACATCTACGTCCCGTACTGGCAATGGCCGATGCAGACGCCGACGCTGATGGTGCGAACAGCCGGCAATCCCGCCAACTTCGCGGCGATGATTTACAGCGAAGTCAGAGCGTTGAACAAGAACCTGCCAACGCCGAAGGTCCAGACGATGAACGAGCAGTTGTCGGACGTGGTCGCGCAGCCGCGCTTTCAAACCTTGCTGCTCGCGTTGTTCGGGCTGGTCACGCTGGCGCTGGTCAGCGCGGGCATCTACGGCGTCGTCTCGTATGCGGTGGCGCAGCGCACGCAGGAAATCGGAATTCGTGTGGCGCTCGGAGCGCAAGGTCGCGACGTGTTGAAGCTGATCGTTGGTCAGGGACTGAAGCTGGCGGTCGTGGGCGTGGGCATCGGGCTGGCGGCGGCGTTCGGCTTGACGCGGTTGATGAAGAATTTGTTGTACGGCGTGAGCGCGCTCGATCCTTTGACGTTCGTGGCCGTGGCGTTGCTGCTGGCGGGTGTGGCGCTGCTGGCTTGTTATCTGCCGGCGCGGCGGGCGACGAAGGTTGATCCGATGGTGGCGTTAAGGCATGAGTGAGGCTCATTGGCATCTACGCAAATTTTCAAGGACTGCTCTTCGCGGCTTTGCCGCCCGATGTGCGGAAGTGGCTATGCCCTTCCGGGAGCTCGGGATTTTTTCTGGGGCTATGCCCCGATTGTTTAGCGTACTGAAAATTGTCGCAACTGAGCCAGAGCGAGACGCCTGGAAGGCCGCTCTCTAATTGACCTTGGAGCGGCGGGGGCATAGCCCCAAAGAAAAAGAGCGTTCACGGAAGGGCGTAGCCACTTCCGCACATCGGGCGGCATAGCCGCGGGAAAAACACAGTTCAAAAATTTGTGTGGATGCCAATGCTGGCCGAATGGAACAACCTCAACTGGAAAACCAAACTTGATCTGCTGCGGCGCTCACTTGGGGCGTTTTGGGATGCGCTGCTCTTACAACCACAACGACTGGAGGATGAAATGTTTCAAGACCTGCGTTACGGCCTGCGGATGCTGCTCAAACATAAAGGATTCACCATCGTCGCCGTGCTTTCGCTGGCGCTGGGAATCGGCGCGAACACCGCGATCTTCAGCGTCGTGGACGCCGTGCTGCTGCGGACGCTGCCGGTCAAGGAGCCGGAGCGGTTGGTGTTGTTTGAATGGGAAGCCGGGACCGCGTTCAGGACCAGCGGCATGCGCGGTTCTGGCCGTCCGCGAGCGGCGGGGCTGCGCGGGGCCTCGATGTTCCGCTACGACATCATCGAGAAGATGCGCCAGGCGCGCGCCGCCGCGACTGACGACCCGCTCAGCGACTTCTTCGCCTTCGCCCCAATCTTCGGATTGACCGCTGTGGCGAACGAACAGGCGGAGGACATCAATGGGCAATTCGTTTCCGGCGGCTACTACGCAGGCCTTGGCGTACAGCCGATATTGGGGCGCGCGATCACGGATGCGGACGACAATGCGGCCGCCCCGCCCGTGGCTGTGCTCACCCATCAATATTGGCAGGAGCGGTTCGCGGCGAACCCGAACGTCATCGGTCAACAGCTCAAACTCAATCAAAACCCATTCACGATTATCGGCGTGACGCCGCCTGCCTTCATTGGCTCGCTGCAGGTGAGCAGCCGCCCCGCAGTTATGGTCCCGCTGGCGTTCGAGCCGCTGCTGCTCGGCGAGCGAAGCGGAATGGCCAGGGCCGGCAAGCCGGACGTCTGGTGGATAAATTTGATGGGCAGACTGAAACCGGGCGTGCGGCTTGAGCAGGCGCGTGACAGCTTGAACGGCGTGTTTCAGGCGATGGCGCTGGAAGTGATGCCTCCGCCGCGCCGAGATAATGAGCCGGCGAAGCTCGATCCGAAGGATTACCCGCGTTTGATTGCGCGATCAGGCAGTCAAGGGCTGATGGAAAGCCGCCAGAACTATTCGGCCACGATCTACGGACTGTTCGGCGTCGTCGCGCTCGTCCTGTTGATTGCCTGCGCCAACGTGGCGAACCTGCTGCTGGCGCGGGCTTCCTTGCGTGGCCCGGAGATCAGCGTGCGGCTGGCGGTCGGCGCTGGGCGCTGGCGTTTGATCCGGCAACTGTTGACCGAGAGCGTCCTGCTCGCGGCTTTGGGCGGCGCGCTCGGCGTGCTTTTCGCCTTCTGGGGCAAGAGCGCGTTGGTGGCGCTGACCGACCGCGACACGGGCTTCTTGCCTGAAAAGATTGACCCTGGCCTGAATTGGCGGGTGCTGGCGTTTACCCTGGCCGTTTCACTGTTGACTGGAATTCTGTTCGGCCTCGCGCCCGCGTGGCGCGCGACCAACCTTGATTTGACGACGGCAATCAAGCAGGGCCGGCGCAGTACGGGCGCGGTGTCGCGCTTGAGCCAGGGGCTGGTCGTCCTACAAGTAGCGTTGTCGTTGCTGTTGCTCGTCGGCGCGGGGTTGTTCATTCGCACGCTCTACAACCTGCAGCGGGTCAACCTCGGCTTCAACCAGGAGAACCTGCTGCTCTTCGCGCTGAATCCGCTGCAGGGCGGGTACAAAGACGAACGGCTGGCGCAGTTCTACCAACAGCTCTCCGCGCGTTTGGACAATCTGCCCGGCGTGCGCGCGGCGACATTCGGCGCCGTTCCGCTCATCGCCCATTTCGGATGGAACGATCGCGTCCTCCTACCTGGCGAGACGGAGAAGACCGCCGGCGAACACATAGCTAACCGGCAGGCGGCGCGCGAAAACTATTTCACAACGATGGAGATTCCGCTGCTGCGCGGACGCGGTTTCACCGCGCAAGATGACCAGGGCGCGCCCAAAGTCGCCATCGTCAACCAGACGTTCTCGCGCAGATTCTTCCCCAACGATGACGCGCTCGGTAAGCGTGTCAAGGGGGGCGACAGCAGTCCCGAAATAGAGATTGTCGGCGTCGTGGCCGACACCAAATACAACAGCCAGCGCAACGAGATCGAGCCGCTGCTTTACACCCCCTGGCGGCAGGAGAACATAACGTTCGGCGCCACGTACTTCGCCTTGCGCGCCGCGGGCGAGCCGACCGCGCTGGTCTCCGCAGTACGCCAGGCCGTGCGCGAGTTGGACAGCAATCTGCCGGTCACTGAGATCAGCTCGCAGGAGGCGCGTTCGCAACGGAGCTTAGGGCAGGAACGGTTGTACGCCCGGCTGCTGAGCTTCTTCGGCGCTCTTGCGCTCATCCTCGCGGCCATCGGATTGTCTGGCGTGTTGGCCTACTCGGTCGCGCAGCGCACGAACGAGATCGGCATCCGTATGGCGCTCGGCGCTCGAGCCGCCGATGTTCTGCGGCTGGTGATTTGGCAGGGGATGCGATTAGTGTTGCTCGGGCTGGTGGTGGGCGCGGCCTGCGGATACGGGCTGAAGCGGTTGTTGGCGACTCAGTATTTCGCTCCGAGGTCGTGGCAACGCCAGATGGCCAATCAGCTTTATGGGGTGGAAGGAACCGACCCGCTGACCTTCGCCATCATCGCGGCTCTGCTCGCCGTCGTGGCGCTGGCGGCCTGCTGGCTGCCCGCGCGCAAGGCTGCGCAAGTTGACCCGCTGGCGGCGCTTCGCCACGAATAATGAAACCAATGCCTGATCCAACACAGCCACAAGGAGGTTGTTGTGCAAAGAATGATCATCGTTATGCTGGCTGCGCTGTTTGCGCTAGCCCAGCCAACGTCAGGCAGCGTTCAACAGAATGCTGACTACAGCCGGGAATCGCGCGCGGCGATGGGCGCTCATCATCTCTGTTCCGGCTTATGGGTGGTCGGGCGCGTTTACCAGCGCACGCCGGAAGAAGTGCTTGCACAGGACATCGCTCCCTTCGCGGCCTTCGGCTGGGAAGAGAGCTTCAAGTACGACATTGACTCCAAGCGCCGCCGCGTCACCGTCAGCGGCCCTGGCGTTCCGCCGCGCACCGCCCAATACAACGGCGATCAAGGTTGTTCCATCCTGCCACGCGGCGCCAGCGACATTTACTTCAAGCCTGTGCGCGCGCCGCGAAAATTGCCCGATGCGGCGACCCAGCCCTGGCCAACGGGCGACGCGAACGCCACAACGCCGGCGCCCGAAGGAGTGGACGCGACGGCCGTTCAAGCTGCGATCGATTGGGGCATGGCGCAAAAGGAACACAACACGCGGGCGATTGTCCTGGTCTATCGCGGGAAGATCGTTGGAGAGCGATACGCGCCGGGCTGGACAAAAGACACGCCGCAAATCAGTTGGTCGCAGGGAAAAAGCATCACCGCCGCGCTCATCGGCGTGTTGGCGCAGCAGGGCCGCCTGCGGGTGGACGACTTCGCGCCGGTCAAAGAGTGGCAGGGGAAAGACGATCCGCGCCGCCAGATCCGCATCCGCGATCTGCTCAGAATGAGCAGCGGCCTCGACTTCGCCAATCTGGGGCTGACGGGGCCGGCCTCCTTCACGCGGGAAAACGAACACATGCGGATTTACTTCGATGGATTGAATGTCTTCGAGCACGCCGTCAATCAACCCCTGGAGATTCCACCCAACACGCAATGGCGTTACCGCAACAGCGATCCCCTCATCCTGGGCAGGATCATCCGGGAAATGGTCGAAGCTCGCGGCGAGAATTACCTGACCTTTCCGCAGCAGGCGTTGTTCGATCGGATCGGGGCGCGCAATTTCATCCTCGAAACCGATGCCTGGGGCAATTTCATTATGACAGGCTACGACTATGGCTCGGCGCGCGATTGGGCGCGCTTCGGCCTGCTGCATTTGTGGGATGGCTTGTGGGAAGGCAAACGCATCCTGCCTGAAGGTTGGGTGGAATTCATCTCAACGCCCACGCCCGCCGACAGCTCACGCGGTTATGGCGGTCTGTTCTGGCTCAATCGCGGCGGAGCCTGGAAGGGCTTGCCCGAAGACACTTTTATGGCCTCCGGATTTATGGGACAGCACACCGTTGTCATCCGCTCCCGCGACGCGGTCGTGGTGCGGTTGGGACCCAGCCCGAGGGATTCGACCCGATATCTCACTGAACTCGTCACAAGACTATTGACGGGTCTGCCAAAGAAGTGAGGGCTTGAGGCTGATGGCTGAAAACCCGCGGTGAGCGGGTTTCACCAGGGCAGAAAGGTTTGAAGTTGTTGGCTGACCTGTTGCTGATCAGCCGCCGCCAGCCGCCCGATCTTTTTGATCATCAGGCGATTGTCGAGGGTGAACAGTTTAAGCCGCGCCTGACAGGGCGCGTTCAACCCTGCCGCCTTGAGATCAGTCAGATGAACGTCGCCCGGCCAGGGATGATGCCCGGCGGTGGTGATCATCGCCAACACGGTGGCGCCATGCTGATTGAAAGCGCGCTTGCTCAACACCAGGGCGGGACGGCGTTTGTTACCCGGCTGCGCGCTGAATGGGAATGGGACGATGACGACATCCCATTGATCCATTGCTTTCGGCGCTTGAGGAGCGCGCGGCCCGGGGGGTGGTCTGGTCGATTTTTTAGAGGGCATTGAACGCCTCCTCGTCTTCGTCGCTGGCCCATTCGCTGAGCGTGTTGGAGAGCGCCTGATGAAAGGCCGCGTCGAACGGCTCCAGCCGTTTAAGCCGGACGACGGCGCCTTCGACCTCATAGACAATCGTGTCGCCGGGCTTGGCGCCGAGCGCTTCGCGCACCTCTCTCGGCAAGGTTACCTGGCTTTTACTTGAAAGCTTGCTGGTTTGCATAATTTACTCCTTTACACTTTACCGTAAAGCTAGCAAGCGATTGGGGAAGATGTCAATGTCGCTTTTCGGAAAGACGGCTTTTTCGTTTTCTTCTCTCTGGCTGATCCGCGTCATCGGCGTGATCGTGCCGCGCCGCTTGCGCGCCGATTGGCGGCAGGAGTGGGAAGCGGAGTTGAATTGCCGCGAGATGTTGCTGGCCGAATGGGGCAACCTCAACTGGAAAACCAAACTCGATCTGCTGCGACGTAGCCTGGGCGCGTTCCGGGATGCGCTGCTGCTACAACCACGAAGATTGGAGGACGAGATGTTTCAAGACCTGCGCTTCGGCGCGCGAATGCTGCTCAAGCGCCCCGGCTTCACGGCTGTGGCCGTGCTCACGCTGGCGCTAGGCATCGGCGCGACCACGGCTGTGTTCAGCCTGGTTCGTTCGATTCTGCTGCGGCCTTTGCCTTACGCGGCGCCGGAGCGGCTCGCGTTGGTTTGGGGAACCAACCAG
>Ga0187893_10005462_pt1 | contig 22778 bp, 22 predicted proteins | sample MA1701074metaG_FD_139574 | JGI IMG/M metagenome (GOLD analysis project Ga0187893, IMG submission 139574) | White microbial mat communities from a basaltic lava cave in the Kipuka Kanohina Cave System on the Island of Hawaii, USA - MA170107-4 metaG ...
TTCTTGGACGATCTTGGCACGATGAAAGGACTTCAGCTCTATATGGAAACCACGGTTATCCCCCAGGTGTTGGCCAATCCAGCAAAGTGACTTCAGATAGGTGCAGATGGTGAAATCGCCATTGCGGACAAACTGTCCTGACTCGTCTGCTATTGAAAGTGACATCGTTTTATTATGATCATGGCGCGGAAATTGCGCTCTTGACTGCCTGCGCCTCTCTGCATAGTTGTTAACGAGAGGAGAGGTTCAGGGTATGACTGATTACCGGCACAGTGTTCGGGAACATCTCGCCGCCAGCAAGAAGCGTCTGGAAAAGGGGGACCTCACCGATATTGAAGCAGAAACCTTGCGGAAGAAGATCGAAGGGCTTTCCATCCTGCTCGATGACAAACATAACACTCTGGGAAAGTAGCCACGCCGGATTCGCTGTGCTGCTGGTGCGGAAATCCTCCAGTGATAGCTCGAACAACCAGCATGAAGACTGCTAAAACACCGCCAGATCTGAAATGGGTTTGCCGAGATTGCTGGAAGCTGATCATTGGCGATGTGTCCAGCCATCCGTCTCTCGCGACCCTTAGCGGCGCTTGTGCAGAGTGCGATGCGAAGGATGTTCCCATTCTTTTTGTCAAGATGGTTCCCATGTCGAGGCATCGGTATAAGGGACGCTCGATCAGGTTGATGCCCGACCGACAAGATGGACTCTGGGGGTGTCACCTGTTAGTGAGTGAACTCGGGAACACACGAGCGCCGTCCCAACAGGGGTACGTGTATCGGGGATTCCATTCTTTCGCAGAGACGGAAGCGGCAGGCCTGAAAGCAGCACAACAGATCATCGATTCAACGTAGCGTTCCATTCGTGCCCCGACGCGCTTGGCCTCGGCAATTCGGGGTGGCAACTCACTCTCATCCGCTCTCATCCTCGAGCGTATAGCTTCTCCGTGACGGAACATCTCTCACCCGCATATCCCGAATGAGCCCGCCGAACGGATAGATATGGGCATCGATTCTCGTTTCGATGCGGCGAGTGATCTGAATACATTTTGATTCAATACGAATCAGATCGATTCACTTCGTAAGATCTGTCGCGTGCGGGAGACCCTCGGATTCCCGTGGCATAGCCCGTGGTGCGTTCCTTGCTGATGCGTCATTGGACGGTCGTGCGAAGGAACTCATCACGGTGTCGCAACAAGGTAAGTCGAAACCATATAAAGGGCATCGAATCCTATCGGAGCCGAGCAAGATGGCACCGGACACGTGGCAAGTTTGCATCAGTATTTTCTTTGCCATGGACCAGAATCGGCCTGGCCCTAGCGCTTCGCTGCTAGGTGAGAGGCGATCGACCCTGGACCAAGCTCATGAGGCTGGATTTGCGCTCGGTATGAACATTGTTGATGGACTCGAGGAGTTAAACCTTCCGAAACATACAAAGTTCTCACATCACACAGACAAGACCAAGAGCACATGACCCGAACGGTGATCTACAAAGGATTCATCATTCAGCCTGCCCCGCGGCACCTTGTGGAGGGGGGCAGGTGGAAATTAAACCTTTTCATTTTGTGGTCCACTCAAAATGAAGTGCACTCTCGTCATTTTTATACAGCGGATGAGTTCGCGGCAGAGGACCAAGCCGCGGTCCACTGCATTAGCTACGGCAAACTCATCATTGATGGCAAGATTCCCGGTTTCTCGGTTGGATAGCCAAGCCAGTTCGCTGGGGCTGCTGAGGGGTGAGAAGCTATTGAGTCTTGCTAGGAGTGAACTGCAACCGAAGTCACGCGATTGCCGCTAAGCCGCTGTCGAGGAGCCGCAAGACAGTGTTTAAAAGAGTCTGAGGAACATAAGGGTGGTAGGTTTCCCCCCACCATTCGGCATGGTCCTACCACTCTCTGCCAGCCATAATTCTGATTGAATTATCCCTGGGGTCCACCCATCTGTTCTGCGGCCGTGAAGGTGGAGATGTCCTCCGCGCCGCATCGATTCAACACAGCGGCAATCGCGGCGAGGTGACTTTCATCGGCTTTGACCTCGAGAACCGGTCCGCCACGCCGAACGCCTTCCGGGCGCAGCGCCTGACTCGATGGGGCAAATCCAAAGGAGCCCTTGAGACCTGCCATTAAACCACTTGGAGAAGTGTCAGTACGAGCCGTCGGCTGAAAACCGACTTGGTCATAGACCTGCATATCGATCGTGGGAATCTTCTTGAGGGTTGCGATTTCGAACTTTGTCTCTTCCGCGTGTGCGAGAGTGCGGAAGAAACCTGTAATCGTATTAGCCATCATAGTCTCCCAGCCATATGTTTGGTGAGTGAGCGGCGTTTACGCCCTGATCGTTCTGCGTATGAGCCATCCACGGTGCATGTCAACGCCCCTTGGTAATCTGTCCCATAGACTATAACAGCAAACAGCAAGCTCAATGCCATAAAAGACACGCCGAAGTACTGTGAGCCATCTATCTGCAGAAGCGAAGAGTTACACGCGGGAAGCTACTTGAGATGACAGGTAGTGCAGGATACCAAACTGTAGGAAGAAGTGAACAGCGAAGGGTCTGCTTGTATGGTTGTCACACTAGGCATACCATATCCCTGGGGTTTAGGACGACAGCTCCTTCCTTTCTTCTTCCTATTGCAATCCTAATGGAGTCTCAACAGCGAAGGCGTGTCCAAATCATTATGAGGGATTAGCTTCATTCCTCTCTGCTTCTCCACCCAAACGTGTATCCTATTCTTTGGTATGATGACCACAGGATCCAGTTACCCGAGTTGGTTGCATGCTGTACATGTTGGTACTGGCGACGCTTTTGTTCACGGTCGACGCGCAAGCGCAATGGGCAGATCACTCCGGGAGCAGTTTCGATCCCCATCGCAGTGATACCATCCCCAAGACGGGCTATGGGACCCGCAACCGCGATGGGACGACGAATTACGCGCCGATTGTGCCGAGGCATGGCGAGATTGCTGCGACGCCACCACCTCCTGCTAGTCCACTTCGGTCGCCTCCTCCTCGCGCATCAGATCCGCCGTACAAGATGCTCCAGGAGCACGGCTCTGGACACGACCATGTACGGTGATCGAGAGAAGAGGCACCCTTCCGAGTGCCTCCCCGTGGTTCCAGCTCTACGACGCAACGACTAGATTCCCAGCCTTACGCTCCGCCGTGGCTTCAACAAGCTCGTGCAGTTTGCCGCCGCCTTTGACGATGTCCTCCAACCGCGACAACCTTTCCTCGACCGCGTGGATGTTGTCGTGGATCTATCGCCGAACCACAAACAGGCCGTCAAGAAAGGCGTCGCCCCCTGGGATGCGTATCTACAGGTCCAGGATCCTGATGCCCGAGGAGCCGGCAACCGCCTGCTGACGATACCGCTTGTCCATCGGTGCCCGTGGCTGTTCTACCTCTTAGACGGAGTGCAGGACGAAAAGGTTACACGGTGAATAATTAAAGCGGATGACGACATTCCACTCACTGATGGGGCAGGATCTGTAACCTTTTGACACTCCGCTTCGTCTTGGAATAGAGAGAAGGAGCTGGCCTCCTTCCCAGGAGGGTGTTCTGCATATGGGCGTTACCACCCACGGGAGGCATGTCTGTTGAGGCGTTGCGCGGACCAAATCCGAGACTATTGTGAGGAAACGAAGAAGCGCTTGACTCGGCTCGTGCCATCCCATCCGTCGAATGACGGTGAACCGTTGATGCTCACCCGTCGGAGCACGGACACTCCTAGCAGATGAACTTGCAAGCGCGTTTGTATGCTGAGCGAGAACCTCGGGTCAAGTCGCTACGATTGGACGAAAATCCACTCGTCGACCGGTGTCGAAGAATCTCCCAGCGGGGTCGGTTGCTTCAGGGATATGCAATGAGCATTAGATGGCTGATAAAGATTGGATGTCGAAATCAACGCGCATGGCGACGATCCTGAAACGGTGGTTGATCGGGTTGTGCGGAGCTTGTTTGCTTGCGCTCGCTGTCTATTCGTTACTGGCTAGATCAAGTGAAGATGCGTCGCGGGCGGGTCAGGTACCTCATGCGACCGGCCGTGCTTTTCCTGTCGCTGTGGCTGCTGCAATCACCGGCGACATTGGAATTACCTTGAACGGTCTTGGATCTGTGGTGCCGCTCAACACGGTCCACGTCAAGAGTCGTGTCGATGGCCAACTGATGAAGGTGCGATTTCAAGAAGGCCAGACTGTGCAAAAGGATGAGCTGCTCGCCGAGATCGATCCTCGTCCGTTCGAGGTGCAACTTGCGCAGGCGGAGGGCCAGATGGCCCGTGACCGAGCCAGCTTGAATAACACTCGACTAGACTTGCAGCGCTACAGAGACCTGTACGAGCAGGGTTATGTACCGAAGCAGCAAGTCGATACCCAGGAATCTCTCGTCCATCAATCGGAAGGTATCGTGAAGGCAGACCAAAGCCAGATCGACAATGCCAAGTTGCAGCTGACCTATTGCCGCATCACAGCCCCCATCAGCGGTCGAATCGGGCTCCGGCTGGTCGACGCGGGCAATATCGTGCGGGCGAATGATGCCAACGGGCTCTTAGTCATCACGCAGCTCATGCCGATTACGGTCATTTTTACAATTCCCGAAGACAACCTGCCGAAGGTGCTCGATCGACTGAAGTCCGATCAGCCCATGGTCGTCGAAGCTTATGACCGCGAGCAAAAGAAAAGGCTGGCGACCGGCACGTTGCTGACCGTGGACAACCAGATTGATCCGAATACCGGCACTGTGCGACTCAAGGCCGTATTCTCCAATGAGGATGGGCATCTCTTCCCTAACCAATTCGTCAATGCCCGGTTGCTACTTGATGTGAAGCACGGTGCCACCCTCGTGCCCTCTGCGGCCGTGCAGCGCGGAGCCAAAGGCGCGTTTGTGTACGTCGTGAAGGGCGATCAGACCGTCACGGTTCGGCCCATCAGCCTCGGCACAACTCAGGGGGAAGACGTCTCGGTGGACCAGGGGTTGTCGCCAAACGAACTTGTAGTCCTCGACGGTACCGAAAAACTGCGCGAGGGCAGCAAGGTCGAAATCAAAGGTCAGAAAGGTCCGCCGGCCACTACCTTCGACACGCCACAGCCGGATAGAGATGACGGACTGCGTCGAGGATCGCCACCATGAACCCTTCGCGCCTCTTCATTTTGAGGCCGGTGGCGACGGCATTATCAATGGTGGCAATGCTCCTCGTCGGCGGATTAGCCTATCGCTTATTACCGGTCTCGGCCTTGCCCCAAGTCGACTATCCAACCATCCAGATAATCACCTTTTACCCTGGGGCGAGCCCTGACGTGATGGCATCATCCGTGACTGCACCGTTGGAGCGACAGTTCGGCCAGATGCCGGGCCTGAACCAGATGACGTCGACCAGTTCCGGCGGCAGTTCCATCATTACCCTGCAGTTTAGTCTGGATCTCGATCTGGACGTCGCTGAACAGCAGGTCCAGGCCGCGATTAATGCGGCGGCCACATTTCTCCCGCGCGACCTGCCCAATCCGCCGATCTACAACAAGGTCAATCCCGCCGATGCCCCCATCCTTACACTCGCCTTGACCTCCGACACGTTGCCTCTGCCGCAGGTCGAAGATCTTGCTGAAACGCGCCTCGCTAGAAAAATTTCGCAACTGAGCGGCGTCGGGTTGGTCAGTATCAGCGGTGGCCAGCGTCCGGCAGTGCGTATTCAAGCCAATCCCCGCGCGTTGTCGGCGTATGGACTTACGCTCGAGGACGTGCGCTTTGCCGTGGCGGCTGCGAACGTCAATCAAGCCAAAGGTACGTTCGACGGACCGCGTCGTGCGTCGATCATTAATTCAACTGATCAATTGCTGTCTAGCCGGGAATATCGGCCGTTGATTGTTGCGTACCGTAACGGAGCGCCGGTGCATTTGTCGGATGTTGCGGAGGTCCTCGATGATGTGGAAAACATTCGACAAGCCGCTTGGGCGAACGAGACCCCCAGCATTCTCATCAGCATCCAGCGTCAGCCAGGTGCCAACGTCATTGAAGTGGTCGATCGCATCAAAAAGCTATTGCCTCAACTCCAGAGTGCGCTGCCGCCCTCGGTGCAAGTGACGGCGTTATCGGATCGCACGACCTCCATTCGAGCTTCTATGCGGGATGTTCAGTTCGAACTGGTGTTGGCGGTGGCACTCGTCATCTTGGTCATATTTCTGTTTCTTAGCACTCTATCCGCTACCGTGATTCCGGCAGCCGCGGTGCCCTTGTCGCTCGTCGGGACCTTCGGGGCCATGTACCTCATGGGATTCAGTCTCAATAACCTGACGCTCATGGCCTTGACCATTTCGACAGGGTTTGTCGTGGATGACGCGATCGTGATGATCGAAAACATCTCGCGCTACATTGAGCAGGGTGATCCTCCACTCCAGGCTGCGTTAAAAGGCTCAAAGCAGATCGCCTTTACGATTCTCTCCCTCACCGCCTCTCTGATGGCGGTCCTCATTCCGCTGCTCTTCATGGGCGACGTGGTGGGCCGGCTGTTCCGTGAGTTCGCCATCACTCTGTGCACGACGATTCTGGTGTCGGCGGTCGTCTCGTTGACGTTGACGCCCATGATGTGTGCTCGTCTGTTGCGGCATAGGCAGATATCAGAACACGGAAGGCTGTATCGGGCATCCCAGCTCCTGTTCGAGCGGACCATCGCAGCCTACGGCCGGACGCTGCGCTGGGTGTTGGCCCATCAGCGTGTTACGTTGGCGGTCGCGCTCGGAACACTGGTTCTCACTGTCGCACTCTATGTCGTCATTCCGAAAGGTTTCTTTCCTGTACAGGATACGGGGGCGATCCTTGGCATTTCCGAAGCCGCCCAGTCCATCTCATTTCCGGCCATGTTGGAGCGGCAGCAAGCGCTCACCCGAACCATCCTGAACGATCCGGCCGTGGCCAGCCTGTCCTCCTTTATTGGAATCGATGGCATTAACACCACGCTGAACAACGGACGTATTCAGATCAATCTGACGCCCGTCGCCGAGCGTAAGGTGGCTGTGCAGGAGGTGATTCACCGGTTACGTGCGCAGGTCGCCAAAACTGAAGGTGTCTCGCTCTTTCTTCAGCCGATGCAGGATTTGACCGTCGAAGATCGTGTCAGTCGGACCCAGTACCAGTACACGCTGGAAGATGCCGATCCCGAGGAACTGAACCAATGGGCCCCGACATTTGTCACAGCACTGCAATCGTTGTCGTCTTTACGTGACGTGAGCAGCGATCAACAAAACCGCGGCCTGGCGTCGCTGCTGGTCATTGATCGCGCGACGGCATCGCGGCTCGGCATCACTCCGCAACTGATCGTCGATACGCTCTACGATGCATTCGGTCAGCGCCAAGTCTCGACGATGTTCACTCAGTTGAATCAGTATCGCGTCGTGCTGGAAGTGAAGCCGGAATTCCAGAATGGACCGCAGGCACTGCAGTTTTTGGACATTCGGGCACTCACCGGCGGCCAGGTGCCGCTCAACGTGTTCACGCAACTATCCGAAACCACCACACCGCTGACTATCAACCGTCAGGGACAGTTCCCCGTCGTGACCATTTCGTTCAATCTTGCACCGGGACATTCACTCGGTGATGCGGTGGCCGCTATCGATACGGTCTCACGGCAGATCAATTTACCGCTCAGCATTCGGGGGAGTTTTCAGGGCACGGCGCAGGCCTTTCAGGCGTCGCTGTCCAACGAACCTTGGCTGATCCTTGCTGCCCTCGTCACGGTCTATATCGTGCTGGGCATTTTGTACGAGAGTTATATACACCCCTTGACCATTCTTTCGACCCTGCCGTCGGCCGGTGTGGGAGCCTTGTTGGCGTTGATGCTGTTCGATATGGAATTCAGTGTGATTGCGTTAGTCGGCATCATTCTGTTGATCGGGATTGTAAAGAAGAATGCCATCATGATGATTGACTTTGCTCTCGACGCTCAACGAAATGAAGGGAAGTCGCCGGTCGATGCTATTTATGAAGCGTGCCTGCTGCGCTTCAGACCGATCATGATGACGACGATGGCGGCGCTGCTCGGCGCGCTACCGCTGGCTATCGGCTCCGGAGTCGGGTCCGAGCTCAGGCATCCGCTCGGTATTTCCATTATCGGTGGGCTCGTCCTGAGTCAGGCACTGACGTTGTACACGACCCCTGTGGTGTATCTCGCCTTCGACCGGCTGGCGCGGCGTTTAGGGTTCAGTCACGAATCGACACTCGAAGCGGAAAGCTTGAATCCAGAGGCGGTATGAGTGTCTCCGAAACCTTCATTCGGCGACCGGTCGCTACCACCTTACTCACGATCGGCGTGACGCTGATCGGTCTGATCGCTTTTCGATTCCTTCCCATCGCTGCCTTACCGCAGGTGGAATTCCCGACCATCAATGTGTCTGCGACACTGCCGGGCGGGAGCCCGGAAACGATGGCGACGTCGGTGGCGGCTCCGCTCGAACACCAGTTTTCCCGCATTGCGGGTGTTACTGAGATGACCTCCATCAGCATGCTCGGTTCGACGAGTATCACGTTGCAATTCGACCTGAGCCGTCAGATCGACGGCGCCGCACGCGACGTGCAGGGCGCAATCATGGCGGCGCGGAGCGACCTTCCGGTGACCTTGCCGAACAGCCCCACGTATCGGAAGATCAATCCAGCCGATGCCCCGATTTTGATTCTGTCGCTGACCTCCGAGCTCGTCAGCCGGGGGCGCATGTATGATGTTGCCTCCAGTATCCTCCAGCAAAAGCTCTCTCAGGTTAATGGCGTCGGACAGGTGACGGTAGGAGGCGGCTCTCTGCCGGCCATCCGAGTGGATCTCAATCCCACGGCGCTGAACAAATACGGCATTGGTCTCGGAGAAGTGCGCCGGATGTTGAGCAGCACGAACGTCAACCGGCCGAAAGGGCAGCTCTCCAACGGCGCACAGGTCTGGGAAATTCGGACCAACGATCAGATTCAGACCGTCCAAGACTATCTGCCATTGATCGTCAGCTATCGAGAAGGGCGGGCCGTGAGCCTAGCGGACATTGCGACCGTCGAGCAATCGGTCGAGGATCTGCGGACCATTGGAGTTTCGAATGGTATCCCAGCGGTGCTCATCATCATCAATCGGCAGCCGGGCGCGAACATCATCGAGACCGTTGACCGCGTGCGGGCGGTGCTTCCCCAACTGCAGGCCTCCATTCCCGGCAACATGACGCTCTCGGTGGTGGTCGATCGCACACCAGTCATTCGTGCGTCATTGCATGATGTCGAGCGAACGTTGGCCATTTCGGTTCTGCTCGTCATTCTGGTGGTGTTTCTGTTCCTACGGGATGTGCGTGCCGCTCTCATTCCGTGTGTGGCGGTGCCTGTGTCGCTGATCAGCACGTTCGGAGTGATGTATCTCTTTGGATATAGCCTGGACAATCTGTCACTCATGGCACTCACCATCGCCACAGGGTTCGTTGTGGATGATGCGATCGTCGTTCTGGAAAATATCAGTCGCTACCGCGAGCAGGGAATGGCACCGTTTCAGGCTGCGCTTCGTGGGGCGCGTGAAATCACATTCACCGTGATCTCGATGACGATCTCGCTGGTCGCGGTGTTTGTTCCCATACTGTTTATGGGAGGAATGATGGGCCGCTTGTTCAGAGAGTTTGCCGTCACATTGTCGGTGGCCATTCTGATCTCGCTTGTGGTCTCGCTCACCACGACACCGATGATGTGCGCATGGTTGCTCAGGCCGGAAGCCGGCCTGCGCCATGGAAGATGGTACCGGCTAAGCGAGCAGATCTACGATCGCGCACAAGAGGGGTACGCACAAACATTGGCCTGGGTGCTGCATCATCCGCGAACCATGCTCCTGCTCACTCTGGGCACTATGGCTTTCAGCATCTATTTATATACCATCGTCCCAAAGGGATTTTTCCCCCAGCAAGATACCGGACGCATGTTCGGCAACATCCAGGCAGCCCAAGACATCTCGTTTCAGGCGATGCGGCAGAAACTGATGGACGTGGTGGACATCATCAAAAGTGATCCCGCCGTGGACACAGTCACCGGCTTCAGCGGAGGCGGTGTCAGCGGGAACACGAACGTCGGTCGCATGTTTATCTCGCTGACGCCGTTGGAGGAGCGCAAGGTGAGTGTGGACCAGGTGATGGCACGTTTGCGTCCGAAGTTGGCCCAAGTGTCTGGCGCGCCCACTGTCCTGCAGGCCATTCAAGATCTCCGCATCGGCGGACGAGCCAGCAGTGCCCAGTATCAATACACGCTCCAGAGTGTGGATTTGGCGGAACTCAATGCCTGGGCGCCTCAGGTGGAGCGTCAGTTGCGGACCATGCCGGAGATCGTCGACGTCAACAGCGATCAACAAGACAGGGGGCAACAGTCACTGGTTGTCTTCGACCGGTTGACGGCTTCGCGGCTAGGCCTCAGCACGCAACTCATCGATGATACCCTGTATGACGCATTCGGCCAGCGTCAGGTGTCCATTATGTATACACCACTCAACCAATATCATGTCGTAATGGAGGTCGCGTCGCAGTACTGGCAAAATCCGACGACGCTGCAGGATATCCATATCCGGTCGACGAACGGAGTACTGGTGCCGCTCAGTGCGGTAACGCGCTATGAAACGACCAATACGCTGCTCCTGGTCAATCATCAAGGTCAATTCCCGAGCGTGACGCTGTCGTTCAATTTAGCACCAGGATATGCCCTGGGTGATGCCGTGTCGGCGATCGAAAAGACAGTTCGAGAAATCGGTTTGCCGATGGACGTCCGGGGCAACTTTCAGGGGGCGGCCAAAGCCTTTCAATCCTCCATAGAAAATCAGCCGCTCCTGATACTCACGGCGCTGATCATCGTCTATATCGTCTTGGGCATGCTCTATGAGAGTTATATTCACCCCCTGACCATTCTTTCGACCCTGCCCTCGGCAGGCGTAGGAGCGTTGCTGGCCCTGCTGTTCTTCAAGACGGAACTCAGCATGATCGCGTTAATCGGTATCATCCTGCTCATAGGAATCGTGAAAAAGAACGCGATCATGATGATCGATGTTGCCTTGGGAACAGAACGCACAGCGGGGAAGTCACCGGAAGAGGCCATCTATGGTGCCTGTTTGATGCGTTTTCGACCGATCATGATGACGACCCTGGCGGCCTTCTTTGGGGCTTTGCCCTTGGCACTGGGGACTGGGGTAGGCTCGGAGGTGCGTCGACCGATGGGTATTGCCATCGTTGGTGGGTTACTCGTCAGCCAGTTGCTCACGCTCTATACGACGCCGGTCATCTACCTCTATCTTGATCGCATCCGTCTGAGAATGTATCCGAGAACGATGGAGAGGCCGGGATTTTCACAGACGACTTACTAGAAAGAAGGTGCGTGTTCCTAAAGTCGTCGGCTCGCCACGGGTCCAGGCAATAGCCTTGACCCGGCTGGTTGTGGGGCCGCCTCAGCTGGCACAAAGGCAGCCTTCTCAGGCGGCCTTCATCAACACCTTGACCTACTCAAGGCCCATTGGATTTATTCCCCATTGGTGAGTCTTAGATGCCCACCATTCCGTCGATCCACCGCTCGGGATACGCACTGGCACACTTTCACGGCATCGATCGTACGAATAGGAAGGCCGTATCGACCGGGTTCCCAATCCAATAAGACCCAAGATGTCACTTCCCTGATGCCGGTAATTCTCCAGGACTGATTATGAAGGGAACTTTCATGTGCTCCGGCAAAATCACCAGCTTGGAATTGGGACTGTCATACAATTTGTATTGGAGGAAGGCCGGCGTCAGGGTTTTTGTAATTGTCTCCTGTGCCTGTGCCTGTCCGTCAGCCCGAATTCGAATCGCATCCCCCTCACCCTTGGCCCGCGTGCGGGCAATCTCCGCATCCTTCGCCGCGATGGTCAGCTCAAACTCCTTCTGTTCCTTTTCCTGCTCTTTCGCCTGTTTCAGTTCAATGGCACGCAGCACGAGTTCTGGAAAATCAACGTCGGAGAGAGCCACGTTCTGAACTTCCAAGTGACGACCTTTGAGATTTTCGATGACGACCGCTCGAACTTTACCGGCGATTTCTGTGCTCTTTTCCGGCACTGTCACCATGTTATAGCCGGAGACGACACTCCGCACGGCCGCCATAAATTGAGGTTTGACAATGCGGACATAGTAGTCTGTTCCCACTTCTTGATTGAGAAAGTACAGCTCTTCTGGGATAGGCCGAATGATGATCGCCGCCTTGATCAGGACCTGAAGGTCATCCGCACTCAATGCATCAATATTCTCCGTGTGACTTTGCCATTTGACATCATAGACATACACATCATTCCATGGTGCGCGCCAGTAAAACCCATCTTTTAGTGGTTCTTGGGAAAGCCCCTGAGAGAGAGGGTGCCAAAACAATCCGCGCTGGCCTGGTTGAATGGTTGTTCCACAGGCCGTGGTTAGTAGGAAAGTGACCACGAGACTCGTCACGATTGGGCGTGTCATTGCGTCCTCCCTCGTAGCCACGCTCTGTGTGGCCGGTTAGTGCTCTCTCGCGATGGTGTAACTTACTTGGACGACCGATCCTTTCCAAGGCGCATGTGTAGCTCCGCCAGTCGGTCTTGCTCTCGCGCGACTTCTTGATAGAACTGCACTAAGAGCCGCGTGCCGGATACCCAGTCAGACTCTTGCCCGAAGAGCCGTTCATAGACTACTGCCTGATTGCTCAGTTCTTCGACCTGTTGGCGTGACAGACGTGCCTCGTGAAGGTAGTGACGTGCAATGGTCTGATGATCGTCGCCTGGATTGAGCGTGGTCATCTCTAGTGGGGCAGTGAGTCCACTGCTGCACCCTGTCTGAAGGAAGAGGCAGAGTACCAAGGAGGCCGCAGCGGCATGTTTCATGAGGCCACCTTCATCTCAACAATGAGGATCGAGCCGGATCCCTTGACGACGGGTCTGTCGAGATGGGTACTTATCTGTTAGCAAGGTGCACACGTGACCATGGTGCACGCTCAACCTGTTCCTTCTCGATATAGGCCTCTGTTAGAGCGCGCACGCGATTCGACTTATACGTAAATTTAACATTATGGGTAGGCCTCGATGTTTGGACAGAGGACTCCCCTGCAGACGCAGAGCCGAGCAGGTTCAGTGCCATCTCTAGAACGTTGACGTGCTCGTTGCAGATCGGAAGTGAACAGATATTTAAGATGCAAAAGTTACAAAGGGTTGAGCGATACTCCGCCTCGCAGAAATGCTGGATCCTTGGATGTTTGTGTTGCGCTTTGATCGTGTATGCGCGGAAATACAAAATCGGGCTGTGCACAATCGCACTTTTACGAGATGAACGTCGTCCCCATCAAGCTCGATTAGACTGAGCCCCTCCTTCGGAAGAGAATGCAACGGACCGTTTTGCCTGCCCTCACTGATAAACCATCCAATACGAATGCACCCCGTCGCGCTCAGCCAGCAACCGGCATTGTATCTCGGTCTGGCATGGACGCTCGCGTGAACCTTGGGCTGTCACGTCGTTACCGCGGGTATAATCCACAACGTATTCTTTCCGGGACGAGGTACAGCCATTAAGCGCCAGGATCAGCCACAGCAAAGCGCCGAGCGCGAGAGCACCTTTGTATCCAGTGTGAAACCCATGACCCTCTTGGGGTTGTATGGACATCGTCGCCTCCTTCCAGTGCGAGTGAATAAGAACAGGGTGTTGACCAATGAGCCGGTGCATCAAGCTTCCATCCTGCCCTAACCTTCACGAGACCCAATCCCGCATCTGTAGGGGACTCAGCCCTCCTTTTGGTGAATGATGTGAGGCGTCAGCTACTCGCGATACGTCCCAATGGATGGCCGTTTGACCACTGCTGAGCCAACTCCAGCAAGCCCCTCAGACGACCATCTCCTTGGTGGATGTGTGAGTCGCATTGCCTGCTCATCAAGGTTTCCTTGTTCGGCGAGTTCCCTTTGGCACAAGTGCGCTTTGAGAAAGCCACGGGGAGGCGTTCTGGGAGAAGAGCGCTGGGATGAAAGGCTATGGCATTGGCGTCCTGATCAGACGCTAGAGACTGAAGCGAGAGTGCAAGACGGTTCGAGAGGTTGAAGTAAGAGCGGGCAACCGTGTACGGTTGACGATACCAACATGAGAATCGGGTTTGATTGGTATCCGAGATATGGATTGTTCGCTGTTGTAGGACTTCTCTGCGTGTGTATGTTCGCGCAGATACTCGGCTGGCCCTTAACGCTGTTGAGCGGGTTGACGACCGCCGACATCCTGACGGAATCTGAGTTCGAAGATCCCTCAGTGCTGCCTCCGGTGCCTGAACTGCGTCCTTCCCGCGTCTTGCGTCTCTACCCTGACTGGCAGTCAACGCCTCATCTGCCCATATTAGCGAAGTCAGTGTTCCACCCACCTCTGCACTAATCTCATTCCCTTTCTGCCGTGAGCATCAGACACGGGACTTCCGAGTGCCCGAGTCTTCCGCCATGAGGCGGATGCCTCGACCAGTCCCATGCCGTAACAAGGTGTGGTTTCGCCAATCGAGGTTCACCATGACAAACACAGCAAAGTACTGCCCAGACTGTATTCGTAGGTTGTCACTCGCACCAGTCAAGACAGGAAGAGAAAAGGAATTCTGGCACGCCAGAAGACTCCTTGAGGAGCACACCCTGGACGATCAAAGGTTTCCCCAAACCGAAGCGGGATCGTGTGATAAATGCGGCCTTAAGAATGTTCTTACCTACTACAGAATACCAGATTAAAAGGCTGTCGATCCGATTCGACCGGCCTCATCTGCACACCTCATTGGGGGTGCGGTGGAGGAGGGTGTTAACGCAAGTCCAACAAAGGATAAACATCAAGGCCATCCACAAGAGGCAATATGGACGACAGTTATCCAGCTCCGACTGTCGTGCACCGAGATAGACAAGGTCCGCATGTCTGTAATGCGGACCTTCTGGATGATGTGGTTACGGCGAAACGGAAGAAGATACCAGCCGGTCCTAGGATGTAACCCATTCGTAAGTTTGATATTATCCGGCAAGCACTTTCCCCTTCGATTGTGAATATGAGAGAGGAGCCGAGTTGGCCTATCAACGATGGGTTGAGCGCCTCGCTTCCATTGAACAAACCGCACTTCGTGTGCACGGCTGGCCTCTATATTGTCTTCTCGTAACGGGGTCACAGTGAGGCATTCCATCCAGCAACCTCCTAAGCACGATGACTAAAGCTGTGACCTACAAAGGATATACCATCCAACCCGCGCCTCGGCTTCTCGTGGATACCGGCCAGTGGGAGTTGAATGTCTTCATTTCATGGCCGACCGACGACGAGGAGGACAGTCGTCATTTCGTGTCGACGGGTCGGTATGCGACTGAGGACGAAGCCACTGCCCAATGCATTGCCTATGGCCAACAGATCGTTGATGGCAAGATTCCCGGCTCTTCGGTTAGATAATCCCAAAAATGTGCAGAGGCGCTTACCATGGGAGGAGTCATGAGTGGTGAATCTCTGGCTAGCCTTGTCTGGTGCTTAACTCGTCTACAACTTCAGTGTGAGGCCGTGATTGAGGCGCTCGAGAAGAAAGAACCAGGTTTTCGCAATCTCGTTGCTGAGGAAATGAAAGAACTTCGTGAGCAGGGGAGAATTCTCCAGATTGCCGCCGAAACCAAGCACGAGATCGACCAAGTTTCTGATTGGAGTTGGCTGAAGTCACACGGGATAGACCCCAATTCACCAAAAGCCTGATACGTGAACCATATGAGGTTGTTGAGCGGGCTTCCGCCGGCAACGACTTGGCCGTCCGTCACAGATGTCCGGTAACTCGGCTTCAGAGGGGGCAGTCAGGTATCGGTGGGACTCAATGGGCGACGACTCTTCTGAATACGCGTTGTCGGACTCTGCCTCGGGCCCTGCACAGCGACAATGAACGAGCGCTGCAAGGCCAAGTCGGGACTATCCCCAGAGCGCGCTATCAGACACGCGCTCTCAACTCGCGCACCCCGCGACCGATTTTGCGTCGGATGAGGGTTCGCAACGTCACCCCGTTGGCATAGCCGACCTGGGCAGCTATCTCGTCAATACTGTGGTTGCCGGTCTGTAGCAGATGGACAGCGCGCTCGATGCGAATGTCCTGAAAGTATGCGAGGGGCGACTTCCCAATCACGGCGTGGAGTCGACGCGTCAGCGTCCTTGGACTTGTCGTCACCGCACGAGCGGCTTCATGGAGCGAGAAGCCGTCAGCCAAACGGCGGCGGGCCCACCGTTCGAACCGCTCCACAAACGGATCTGTGTGAGCCAGGTGGTCAGGAATGGCGAAGGTCGCCTGCATCGGTCTCGGGTCAACCACGAGGTAGCGAGCCGTCAGCGCCGCCAACGCGGGACTACGGCGACGCACGAGCCATAATGCCAGATCGAGATGTGCCAGCGCAGCGCCGGCAGTGATGAATGGTGACGAGTGGACAATCATACGTGACTCGTCCAGCACCACATGCGGATACCGTTCACGAAAGAAGGGAGCCAGCCACCAGGAAGTCGTCGCGTGATGGCCGTTGAGCAGGGAGGTTCCTGCAAGAATGAACGTGCCTGTGCAGGCAGCCCCAAGCATGGTGCCTCGCTGGAACCATCCCCGCAGGAGGCTCTGTGCGTCCACTATCTCTCGTCGGTCGAGCATGATGCGCAACGTATCGGGCATCTTCGCCCCCACGGCAGGAACCAGGGCGACATCGGGACGAGCAAGTCCCGTCGCCGGCTCCGCCGGGATCGACAGGCCGTGACTCGTGGTCACTCGGGAGCGAACCCCCACGATGGTGACATCGAAGCGCGTCGCCAATGTCCTCGAGGATGCGGCGAGTTCATTCGCCACACTGAAGGTGTCAAGAAGGGTAGATAAGCCAGTATCGAAGGTGTCCTGCAGTGCAAGGATGTAAATTCGCATGGCCAGAACTGTACCATAATTGGCATTCTTGCCAATAGACCATGCTTGGTCCACGCGCTAGGATGCTCACAGCAATTCGTTCAATTTCAGAAAGGATGGACAACATGGTACGAGTGGCATTGTTAGTGAGGTTGCAGGCCAAACCAGGGAAGGAAGCGGAGGTGGCTCATTTTCTCGAAGATGGCCTTGCCCTGGCGAATCAAGAAGCCTCCACGCCGATTTGGTTTGCCCTTAAATTGGGACCTGCCACATTTGGCATCTTTGACGCGTTTACCGATGAGGCTGGGCGTAAGGCGCATCTGGCTGGACAAATTGCGGCAGCACTGATGGCAAAGGCACCGGAGCTGCTGGCTCAACCACCGCAGATCGAACAGGTCGATGTATTGGCCGCGAAGATTTCGCAGTAAGGTTGCCGACTGGGATAGCGTGGTTCCGGTAGGCTAGGATGAGGCAGCTGTCGCGGGAGTAATACGGACACTCTGTAAGATCCGCATTGCTTGATCGACTATACCGGCACGTTGTCCATAACCGTCGTGAAAGGTGGAGAATAAGCTATTTGTTGCTCAACTAGAGTCGACAATTGTGGACCGTGGCGGGCAACTACTCCTATTGACTCCAAACAGATACCCTTTATGACAGGAATCATCCATCTGTACCATGAATCCCAAAATAAGTTGCACCCGTGGGCACCGCTTTTACTGCGCTTGATTGTTGGCTATGGCTTCATGGTGCACGGTTATGCCAAGTTTAGTAGAGGACCCGAGCAGTTCATCAATATACTCAACACGATCGGCATTCCCCTGCCTTATCTCATGGGGTGGGCCACAATCATTGTTCAATTATTTGGCGGTCTGTGTGTTCTATTGGGCACTGGTGTAATCCTCTGGAGCGTCCCAATGGCGGCTATTCTGATCGTTGCCGCCGCCACCGTGCATTGGCCCTACGGATTCAGTTCCATTAAGCTGCTATCCGTCGTCGATGGTAGAGCGCAGTTCGGGCCACCGGGTTACGAGACCGATTTGCTGTATCTCGTCTGTCTTGCCGTACTTGTAATCGGCGGAGCGGGCCCTTACTCCGTAGATCATATGATCGCCCAAGCCTATGACAAATGGATAAGGGAATGAATTCCCTCGGGGTGGTTGCAATGTTTACTGAGTGTCAATCTCCTGAGAATCAAGGCGGAGGCGGGAACGCCGCTCATCCGGTGAGCGAGAGTTTCCAGACAATGCCTTGTTCTTCCCGCAACCAATGCCCATAGGTCACCGGGCTGACGACAGGAAAGCTGCAGTAGGGACGCGGCACGAAAAGCATAACCACCTCGACAGAGGGCAAATTGCAGGAGGAGGCGGAAGCCATCCGTAATAGGACTCTAGGAGGTAGTGTCAAGAACCAGCGGGCCCACGGGCTGTCCGACACGGTTCAAAAAACCATCGCCGCTCGGGAAAATACCGCAGAATCACGATTCAAGTCGTGGTGCGAACGGCTCGGCACCGAATGATCCACCGTCATAACGCCCGTGCATTACTGTCGGCCCTATGCGATGTATGTGAAGGACCTGGCTCGTTTTCGGCGGCTTGCCAGATACATTGCTGAGTTACTCGATCAGCGCTCAAGCCGTACTCGTTCCGAATGAGCTTTCTCCGTGGTTCTTGGGCTACCGCCTCTTATTTCGTGCTCCGTCGGCTCATTCCCTCATTGGTGCCGCAGAAAAGAGTCATCCCACCAGCGTTCTACCCTTCGGTTGATCAGACGCCTCTTTTGCGCTTCATCGTGATTGCTTCGTTGGTTCACCTGCTATTCGAAGAGACTATGTCTTCTACGCTGTGACGGGATCCACGGCCATCCCTTGTCGCGATCGTTTTGAAAAGATTGCATTGCGTTTCCAGTAGCTTCCCGTCGCATATTTCCTGTCCGCCGTTTAATCGGAGCACCAGAGTGATCTTGTTATGCGAGGAGGGGAAGTGCTAGGGTCGACTAAGACTGCACACATCTCCGCGGCTACGAGCCAGTGCGTCTGAGGAGGTCACCATGCGCGTGACGGAACAGCAGACGCGACGCAACACCAGCGATTCCACACCAGCCAGGCGTCTCCAGAAAGCCGACAGCGGGCCGAGTGCTCGAAGGAGTGTCGAGCAAATGAAGGTGCCGCCGCGTAAGACATGGCTCTGGTTCGTGCTCATCCTGGTCGCAAACTTCTTACTCGGAAGGTTTCTGATCCCGAGCCAGGAAGCGCCAGTCACAGTGCCCTATACCTTCTTTAAGCAGGAGGTAGGGAAGAACAACGTCGCGGCGATCTACAGTCAGGCGGACACCATCACGGGCCGCTTCACGACAGCTATCACCTATCCACCGTTGGGTGAAAAGAGTATGGCGTCCAGTGGCGAGGCCAAAACCACGAACGAGCGTGGTGCGGTCTCCGGCACCGAAACCAAAGTAATCAGTGTGTTCACGACTACACTCCCTTCCTTCGTAGACCCTAGCTTGGAACAATTCTTAATCACGAATGGGGTCGAGATCAGCGCGAAACCGATTCAAGAAGGCGGCAACCCATGGGTGACGATGTTTTTTAGCTTTGGCCCGGGCCTGCTCTTCATCGGCTTTTATATCTGGCTCTTCCGTCGGGCAGCGCAGCAAGGCGGCGGCATGATGGGTGGAGGAGTGATGGGCATGGGCAAGAGTCGAGCCCGCCGGTATGACCAGGAGCAGAATGCGAAGATCACCTTCGACGACGTGGCCGGCATCGACGAAGCTGAGAACGAACTGATCGAGATCGTGGATTTCCTCAAGGATACCAAGAAGTACACCCGCCTCGGAGGGACTGCTCCGAAAGGCGTGCTGCTGATAGGTGCGCCGGGGACCGGGAAGACACTGCTCGCGAAGGCTGTGGCAGGAGAGGCGGGGGTGCCCTTCTTCTCGATGAGCGCCGCGGAGTTTGTGGAGATGATCGTGGGAGTGGGCGCGGCGAGGGTACGGGATCTCTTCAAGGAAGCGCGCGAGAATGCGCCCGCGATTGTTTTCATCGACGAACTCGATGCCATCGGACGCGCCCGCGGACAGATGGCGATTGGCGGTTCCAGCGAGCAGGAGCAAACCTTGAACCAAATCCTGACCGAAATGGACGGGTTCTCGAGCCGAGAAGGCATCATCGTGTTGGCGGCAACGAACCAACCGGACGTGCTCGACAAAGCGCTTCTGCGCCCTGGCCGCTTCGACAGGCGCGTGGTCGTGAATCTCCCCGATAAGACCGGGCGGGAGGCAATCCTCAAAGTCCACACCCGCAACGTGCCGCTCGCGAACGATGCAATACTCGGAAATCTTGCCGCAATGACGCCAGGGCTCTCAGGAGCCGACCTAAAGAATCTGGTGAATGAGGCCGCGCTGCTGGGAGCTCGCCGCGAGCAACAAGAGGTCCGTCACAAGGACTTCCTCGACGCACTGGAGAAGATCGTGCTCGGCCCAGAACGCCCGATTCTCATGAGCCGGGCCGACCGAGAACACATTGCCTATCACGAGGGTGGACATGCCATCCTCGGTCTCGTGGTGTCTGGTGCCGACCCCGTGAACCGGGTTACGATCGTGCCACGCGGGCAGGCGCTCGGCGTAACCTATCAGCGCCCCGACAGCGACCGTTATAACTATCCGGAAGCCTATTTGCGCGCGAGGATTGTTGGAATGCTGGGAGGGCGTGCAGCCGAGGAGATTGTCTACGGGACGAAGACCACTGGGGCCGAAAACGACATCGAGCAAGCCACCGGTCTCGCCCGTCGGATGGTCACACGTTGGGGCATGAGTGAGCGGCTTGGGCTCGTGCAACTCGCGCCAAGGGAGAACCCCTACCTGAGCGGCTTAAACGGGTACGGAGACGCGAGGCCGTTCAGCGAGGAGACTGCTAAAGCCATCGATGCCGAGGTACTCAAGATTATCGGCGAGAGCCACGACGAGGCCAGGCGGCTCCTCAGTGCGCATCGCAAGCAACTCGATTTGCTTGCCGAAGCCTTGCTCGCTCGAGAGACTCTCAACGAACAGGAGATTCTCGAGGTTACGGGGCTCCCCCATGCGCCGGCCCTGGAGACTGGCATGTTGCCCCATCCTGGTATGGGTAGTGGGGACGTAGACTCCTCTCGTGAGGATTCGACGGCGCGCATACCTAGCAGCTGACCTAGGCCCCGTAAACTAGTCTGTGTCTCTCGCGGATCAGGAACAAGACGCCCACGATTCGGATCTTTCCGCTGATATTTTACACCTTGTGCCCCCACGCGTCGGGCAGTCCAGCCTTGCGCCGTCGGCCTATCTGCTCGATGTATTCTAAAGTCTTTTGTACAGAAGCGAAAGCGATCAAGCGAGAGCGTTAGTTTAAGTGATGGATTGGGGCTAAGAAGCAGAGTCTGATTCGCGGTGATATCGAGAAGCTCAAACGCCTGAGTAAGTACCTCTCCTATTCATTTTACCTGTCAAACTGAGCGAATAGGCGATTCCGGTCATCCGTTTAATCTCTCCATTTGGTAAGTGGTCATCGAGCAGCCTGGCTTACCGTAACTTGGAGATCTTGCGCGCCAATTTAACTTGTGTTCCGGGTATTGGGTAGCGCCAAGTGTGGACGTACCATACGAATAATCTCCAAAAGCGTTTGAGTATCCACAATCACCTGCGGATGAAGAAGCATAGGGTCGCATGCTTTCTCATCCAAGAAGGAATGTAGGAACGCAGGGTGAATAATGCCAATCTGATGCTTTTGTGCGTGAAGTTCTAGGGCCAGTTCAAAATTGCCTTCGCTCATGGCCTGCTCAGCCCGTTCATGGAGGTCCTTGAACTCCTGCTCGTGTTTTGGTGTCCAAGCCGCTGGAGGGACATAAGGCGGGATACGGTGCGCCAGGGCATCTCGATAGTTCTTCGCGTAGGCCTGATGCCAGTCGCTGATTTCATCAAGATAGCCACGAATCTCGTGTGGAATGTGTTCTTTTGTCTTTTTCTGAAAAAGCCCGATGTCACGAGGGTCCATCGGAAGTTTTCGTTCAAGGACAAATGCCCAGGCCAGGTTATCGGGTAGTCCATGAACGTTGATAATAAACGCATGAAGGTTGATCTCGAGGTCGTTTCTCTCATCATCACTCAATAGATTCGTCCTGCGTACGGGAAAGATGGTGAAGATGTTCTTAACGCATCGGGTAATGATCATTAATCGTCGTGCAGCACCATGAGTTATGTGCTCCCGTGCTCGTTCTTGTGTGAGCAGAGGCGCAACGTCACGTGCGAGGGACACCCATATGTCTGGGAGCTCATCGCAGAGCTTTACCCATTCTTGGTCTAGTTGCGCATGCTGTTCTGAAGAATAATGCACGGCGATGCGTATTATAGCGGCATTTCACTGTTCTGTGGACTACAGATTGGTGGACAAAGCAGAACACAAAGAACGGGTCTAAATTGGGTAAGAAGTTTCCGCCTTCACAACATCTCGCTTGGGTGTGTCGCCTGCTCTTTAGTATTGTGATTGAAGGTGCAGGATAGGATCTCCAATTGTTTTTATATATTCTCTCGATCTGAGCCATATTTTGATGGCTCCAGACGGCGAGAGAAATGGCCGCTAGTAAGTCTAGAACCCATCTTAAATGGCTGTGCCGCTCAAAAGAGTCTATGCAAGCGCTGGCATGTTACACATGCGTGAGGATAATGGGAAAGGATTCAGGAACACCTCCCCCAGGAATCCATCCCGGGAACTGCACTGGCCGCGAGTCCGTGTGAGCGCACTACTGCTGTGCTACTGAGAACCCCCCTAGAGACACACTGAGCTGGCCCGGATTTCGTGGACACCCGGTTAAGACTCACTGATCCGACGCTCGAACTCCAGCGGACTGAGATAGCCAAGGCTCTGATGGAGCCGCTGGCGGTTATAGAATCCTTCAA
>Ga0187893_10005464_pt1 | contig 22776 bp, 20 predicted proteins | sample MA1701074metaG_FD_139574 | JGI IMG/M metagenome (GOLD analysis project Ga0187893, IMG submission 139574) | White microbial mat communities from a basaltic lava cave in the Kipuka Kanohina Cave System on the Island of Hawaii, USA - MA170107-4 metaG ...
CTGTCGCTGCTGGCGTTCCTCGGCGCGGGCTACACGCACCTCTCGCGCGACACGTACGACGGCATCTGCTTCGGCGACGTCGTGAAGAAGGGGATCCAGTACCTGATGCGGATCCAGGATCCGTCGGGCCGGATCACGCCGGACGACGTGCCGAAGTACATGTACAACCACCTGCTGGCGGCTTTCGCGCTCTCCGAGGCGTACGGCCTCACCTCCAGCGCGATGATCAAGGACGCCGCGCAAAAAGCGGTCGACTACACGGTTCAGGCGCAGAATCCGGGAAAGGCCTGGCGCTACTCGATGCGGTCCGGCGACAACGACTCGTCGGTCAGCGGCTGGGGCGCGCAGGTGCTCAAGTCCGCGGAGGTTGCGGAGCTCAACTTTGCCAAGGACGCCTTCAAGGGCGTCATCGCGTGGTATGACGAAGTCACGGAAGGCTCCTATCATCGCGTCGGTTACACCGACGCCCGCATCGGGAAGGTCGTGATTCCGGGCGTGAACGAGCAGTTCGCGGACCACCCGGCGCTCACGGCGATCTCGGTGATGGCGCGCATCTTCATCACCCGCACCAAGGGCGACCCGCACGTTCGCGGCGGCTCCGACGTGGTCATCGGCGACCTGCCCGAGTGGGATTCCCGCGCGCTGAAGGTGGACATGTACTACTGGTACTATGCCTCCTTCGCGATCTTCCAGTTCGACGGTCCGGCCGGCCCGTACTGGAAGAAGTGGAACACCGCCATCAAGGCGGCTCTGCTGGACACCCAGAACAAGAACAAGGACTGCCGGCACGGCTCCTGGGAGCCCATCGATCGGTGGGCCTCCGAAGGCGGCCGCGTCTACATGACGGCCGGCGGCGCCCTGACGCTGGAGGTCTACTACCGCTACCCGAACGTGCTCATCGACAAGGGCAAATAACGCAAGATTTCCGATCCCCCGGGCGAAAGTCCGGGGGATATTTTTTTTAGCTACGAGCCGCGACCTACGAGCGTACGCGCAAGAACCTCTCGAAGCTTGTAGCTCCTCGCTCGCCGCTCAGACCCAGGGAATGTCCGCGATGCCGGCGCGGCGGTTGGCCAGGCGCGCGAGCGCGAACAGCAGGTCCGACAGCCGGTTGAGATACGGCACGACGAGCCCCGGGACCGACTCCCTTCCGGCCAGCTCCACCACGCGACGCTCCGCGCGCCGACAGACCGTCCTCGCCAGGTGCAGCGCCGCCGCCGCCGGCGTACCGCCGGGCAGGATGAACTGCTTGACCGGACCCGTCTCCTCCTCCGCCCGATCGATCAGCGCCTCGAACGCGTCGATCCGCGCCTGATCGATCCGGACCTTTTCCTTCGACGCGCGCTTGCCGAACTCGGGATCGGCCAGCTGCGCCCCGATCGCGAAGAGGTCCGCCTGGATGCGCGACAGCTCGGCGCGGATCGGCCCGTCCGACACGACCGTGATCGTCCATCCCAGCACCGAATTGAGCTCGTCGACGTCCCCGTACGCCTCGACCCGGAGCGCCGCTTTGGAGACGCGCGCCCCGCCGGCGAGGCCGGTGCTGCCGTCGTCCCCCTTGCGCGTATAAATCTTCGAGCCCATCGCGGGCCATTCTAACCGGCGCTATTCGATCCGTCCACGCAGCAATTCCGCGAGGGCCGTCTGCCGGTCCGGCCCCGCCAGCCCGGGCATGAGCCGCGCCTGCCGCTCCGTGAAAACCACGGGCGACCCCTCGGGGACGGATCGGATCCCGAGCGCCGCGAGCGCGCGACGAACCAACTCCTCCATCCCCGTCCCGCGAAGCGCGGAGACGGCGGGCGAGCCGCGCGCACCCAGATCCGACTTGTTGAAGACAAGGACCCGTTTCGATTCCGGAATCGAATCGAAGATCGATCGGCTCTCCTCGACCAGGCAGATCACGGCGTCCGCCTCGGACAGCCTCCGGCGCGTGAGGCGGATGGCCTCGACTTCGACGGGATCGGCGGTCTCGCGCAGACCCGCCGTATCCTCCAGCCAGACCGGAATCCCCTCCAGCGACGCCAGCTCCCGAACCGGATCCCGGGTCGTCCCCGGGATCGGCGAAACGACGACCCGCTCGCGGCCGACCAGCGCATTGAACAGCGTCGACTTGCCCGCGTTCGGCCGGCCGGCGATGACGACGCGCGGGGGGCGCGACAGCGCGCGACCGAGCGGCCAGGTGTCGAGCAGCCCCTTCACCTCCTCCGGGGTCCCCGTCCGGCGGACGGCGTCCGTCAACGCGCCGCGGGCCTGGTCGAGCAAAATCGCCGCCGCCCGACGCGTGCGCATCTCCACAAGCCGCAGGCCCGCTTCGGCCCGGATGGCGTCGATCGCCCTCCTTTCGACCGCCCGTCGGGCCCGAAACGCCGCGTCCACGACCGTGACGCCGACGCGCCCGATCGCCTCCAGGAGGGCCGCGCAGGTGGACGCCCCCCCGTGGCAGCAGAGCTCGACCGTCGGTTCCTGCGTAAGGGCCTCGCCGTCCGGGATCCGCCGCACGACGAGCTCGTCGAGATCGCGCAACGTCACGACGATCGGGTCGCGGCGAGCGTCACGGGCCGTCAGCATCCGGACGACGGCGGGGGCGTCCTCGCCGAAAACCTCCACGATTCCGATCGCCGCCTCGCCGCGGCCGGTCAGCAGGCACGCCCAGGCGTTCATCGGCGGTGCCGATAGGCCAGCGCGATGCCGCGCAGCGTCAGCAGGGGATCGAAGCGGTCGATGTATCCCGCGCCTCGCAGCAGGGGCGCGCCTCCGCCTGTCGCGATGACCGGCGCCCGCCGGCCGACGAGGGACCGGGCGCGCCCGACGGCCTCGCGCACGAGTCCGGCCACGGCGAGCCCCACGCCGCCCGCCATGTTCCCCTGGGTGGAGCGGCCCAGGAGCAAGGTCACGGAGCGGACTTCGGGAAGCGATTCGCACCTCCGGAGCGCCTGGAGCATGAGCGCCGGCCCTGGGGCGATGATCCCGGCCACGAGCTCGCCGCGATTCGAAACCACTTCGATGTTGACCGCGGTTCCGATATCCACGCAGATGCACGCGCCGCCGAATCGCCGAAAGGCCGCCAGCGCGTTGCAAAGGCGATCGGTCCCCGGGCTCCAGGAGGCGCCCGCCCGCACGCGGACGGGGACCGGCAGGTCTCTTCCCAGTTTTAGCACGACGCTGGGCCGGAGGCGGCGCTCAAACTCACGCTCCTTCGAAGGGACTACGGAGCTGTAGCACACGGCCTCGAGATCTGGGCGACGCAGGATCTCCCGCGCGCCGGAGTGTCGCAGGTCGGCGTAATCCAGGGCGCGGGCCCGGAGTACGCGCGCCCCCTCGAACAGCGCCAGATGGATGCGCGAGTTTCCCAGGTCGGCGCAGGCCAGAAGGGGTCGCCTTCGACGTCTAGCCGGCATGGCCGACCTTTTCGAGGACGCCGGCCGGCTCAGAACCCGCTGTCGCGCGAAATGCCGCGCAGCTCCAGCCGAAGCTCCTCGGGGCTGTCCGCATTGTTGATCGCGTCCTCGACCGTAATGAGGTCCGTGTCCAGCAGCGCCTTGAGCGACTGGTTGAACGTCATGCACCCGAAGTACTTCCCCTGCTTGGTCGCCTTGTAGAGCTCGCCCGTTTTGCCGTTGAGGAGCAGCTCCCGGATCGTCGGCGTCGCCATCATGATTTCGATCGCGGGCACGCGGGCGGTCAGGTCCTTTGTGGGAATCAGCCGCTGCGATACGACGCCCTCCAGCAGCTGGGAGAGCTGGCTGCGCAAAAAGTTGTGCGAGTGGGGCTGGAAGAAGTTCATGATCCGGTCGATCGACTGCATGGCGTTGGGGGTGTGCAGCGTACTGAAGACGAGGTGCCCCGTCTCGGCCGCGTGCATCGCCGCCTCCATCGTTTCCTGATCTCGCATTTCGCCCAGCATGATGATGTCCGGGCTCTGGCGGACGACGTGCTTGAGGGCCGACGAGTACCCCTCCGTGTCGTGCCCGACTTCGCGTTGATCGAAGATGGAGCGCTTGTCCTGGAAGACGTATTCGATCGGGTCCTCGACGGTGACGACGTGCTTTGCGAAATTCTCGTTCACATATTCGAGCATCGCCGCGATGGACGTGGACTTGCCGCTGCCCGCGATCCCGGTGACGAGCACCAGGCCGCGCGGGACCGACGCCAGCTTTTTCAGGTTCTCGGCGGGAAGATTCAGGTCCTCGAAGGAGGGGATGCGCGACTTGATGATTCGCAGCACGATGCTGACCCGGGCGCGCTGCCGGAAGATGTTGACGCGGAACCGGCCGAGCGGGTCCAGCTCGAACGCCAGGTCGACCTCCCCCCTTTCCGCGAAACGCGCGCGCGCCTTTTCGTTGGCGAGCTGCTCCACGTAATCGGCGACTTCGAATTCGGAGACCACATCCGAGTAAAGCGGCATGACGTTGCCCGCCACGCGCAGGACGGGAGCGGCGCCCGCCTTGATGAAAATGTCCGAGGCGCCTTCGCGAACCCCGCGCTCCAGGAGCTCTTCAAGCTTCAAGCCTCACCGTCCTTCAATCGCCTGATCAATTCCAGCCTATCGGCCCGGCGCGCCCTTGTCAATTCGCCCCGCCAATTCCTTGAGAAGGCGGCGCACGAGGGCCGTCAATCCGCGACGGTCGCGGGCGGCGATGCCCGCCACCGACCTCCCGCAGGCGCGCGCGAGTTTCCGGCGCCCGCCCTCCGCCCCCGGCAGATCCATCTTGTTCGCCGCCACCACCTCCGGCTTCGACGCGAGCTGGGGATTGAACGCCGCGAGCTCCTCCCGAACGACGCGATAGGCGCGCTCCGGAGCGATCGGCGCGTCCGAGGAGACGTCCACCACGTGAAGGATCAGTCGTGTCCGTTCGACGTGACGGAGGAACCGGTCCCCCAGGCCCGCCCCCTTCGACGCCCCCTCGATCAGCCCGGGAAGATCCGCCACGACGAAGGTTGCGAGCGGATCGGTCCCGACCACCCCGAGCGATGGGGTCAGGGTCGTGAAGGGATACGAGGCGATCTTGGGATGGGCCCGACTGATGGCGGCCAGAAGCGTCGACTTGCCCGCGTTGGGAAGCCCCACGATGCCGACGTCGGCGATCAGCTTGAGCTCCAAGGCGAGCCTCCGATCCTCCCCCGGCTTGCCCTTTTCGGCGTAGCGCGGGGCCTGGCGCGTCGCCGTCGCGAACGAAGCATTCCCCAGCCCCCCCTTTCCGCCGCGCGCGATCAGCACACTCTCCTGGTCCTGATTCAGGTCCGCGACGAGCTTGTTCGTCTGGACGTCGCGCACGACGGTCCCGCAAGGAACGTGGAGCACGAGGTCACGCCCCCGCTTGCCCGCCTGGTGCTTCGGCCCTCCCGGCGCGCCGCTGCCGGCCCGGTAGAGCGGGATTCCGGTGAGATGGTGGAGCGTGTTGAGGCTCGCATCGACGCGAAGATGCAGGTTCCCGCCGTCGCCTCCCCGCCCCCCGGCCGGTCCCCCGCGCGGGGTGAATTTTTCGCGGAGGAACGACACGCCGCCGTCGCCGCCGTCCCCGCCGCGGACGTGGAGGACGATCTCGTCTCGAAAACGCATGGTCCGGAGCCTTCCCGACCCGAGCCGAGCTACTTTTTGCCGCCCTTCCCGGAGACGATCTCGGTGATCTTGACGGCCGTGTGATCCTGACGGTGCCCGCGGGTCCGGTGGTAGCTTTCCCGGCGGCGGTACTTGAAGACGCGGATCTTCTCGGCGCGCGCGTGCTCCACGACCTCGCCCACCACCTTGGCGCCCGCGACATGCGGCGTCCCGATCCGCACCTCATCTCCGTCGACCAGCAGCAGGACCTCGAATTCGAGCTTCTTCCCCGGTTCGGTCCCGTTCTTCGACTGGAGCCAGACCACGCCTCCCTGCTCCACGCGGTATTGATGGGAACCGTCGGCGATGATGGCGTACATGAGGTTCGTCCCCCGTCGGGGAGGGGATGTTATAGCAAACACCCCTTTCCCTTACAACTTACAACTTGAAATTCCCGAGCTTCACTTCATCACGTCCATGATTCTCTCCCCCGCCTCGTTGTAAAAGGCCAGCTCGGCGCTCCCCATCGGGACCCGCTCGTTCGGCACGAGTTCCACCCGCTTTCCGTGCTTCGCCTCCAGTTCGGCGAATTCCTCGTGCCGGTCCTCCAGGCGCCGCGTCACGTCCGGATGCGCCTGGACTTCGATCCAGGCGACGTCGGGCATCTCGGCCTGGGACCGGATCATCCGGATGATCTCCAGCTCGATGCTCTGGGCGTCCTTCCGTCGGCCGGACCCGCCGCACGCGGGGCACGGCTCGTTCACCATGATCTCGACGCTGGGCCGCACCTTCTGCCGGGCGATCTCGATCGTCCCGAATTCGGACATTGGAAGGATGGTCATCTGGTTCCGGTCCCGGCGGCTCTCCCGCCGGAGATCGTCTTCGATCCGGCGCCGGTTCGACTCCATCCGCATCGAGATGAAGTCGATCACGACGATTCCGCCGACGTCGCGCGTCCGCAGCTGCCGCATGACCTCCGGGCAGGCCTCGATGTTCGTGCGCAGCGCCAGCTCCTCGGGGTCGCGAACCCGCACGAAACGCTCCGAATTGACGTCGATGCAGGTCATCCCCTCGGTCTTTTCGATCACGATGTTCCCCCCCGACTTGAGGGAGACCTCCTTCTGCCCCAGCAGCTGGACTTGGGCCTCGACGCCGTACCGGTGGAAGAGCGGGGAGCTGGAGGTGTACTGCCGCACCCGGTCCTTGTAGCGCGGCATCACCTTTTCGAAAAACCCCACGACGTTCCGGTACGTCGGCTCGTGGTCCACGACGATCTCCTCGATCCGCTCGTCGAAGTACTCACGGATCGTGCGCAGGGAGAAATCGGGCTCCTCGTAGACGATCCCGACGCCGTGGGTCTCCCGGGAGCGCTTGAGAACCTCATCCCAGACCTGGCGAAGGACCTCCAGATCGCGAAAGACGTCGAGCGGGGAGACGGACTCGGCGTTCGTCCGGACGATCATCCCCATGTCGGGAGCGGCATCCTGCAGCTGCCGCGCGAGCTGCGCCATCGGCCGGCTTCCGAGGAGCCGCTTCGCGATGATGACCTGGCTGGAGCGCGGCATGAGGACGAGGAATCGGCCGGCGATCGAGAGGTTGGTGGTGAGCGACGGCCCTTTCTCCCCGAATTCGTCCCGGATCACCTGGACCAGGACCGACTGACCCTGCCGCACGAGGCGCTGGATCTGCCGCTGCTCGGGCGGCCGGCGCTCCGTCTTGACCTCCGAGACGTGCAAAAAGCCCCGCTTGACGAGCCCGACGTCGACGAACGCGGCCTGAAGCGCGCCGCGGACGTCGGTCACCTCCCCCTTGTAGATGTTTCCGACCAGCGTCGCCTTGCCGGCGCGCTCGACGAAATAGTGTTCGAGCCGGTCGACGCCGTCCCGGTCTTTTTCCAGGATGGCGATCCGGACTTCGCTCCCCTCGCGGGCGTTAATGAGCATCAGCGACTTCACGGGTTTTCGTCTCGAAATGTGTCTTGAGCTTGAGCGTCCGGCGCGGGGACGCCGGGGGCAGGCCGAGCGCCTGGACGATTTCCTGGGGCCGCGTCGTCCCCTGGCCGGTCACCCGGATCCGCGCCCAGAGGGCGCCCCCCTCCTCGACCCGCAGATCTTCGACGTACGGGCGCACATCCACGATCCTGGCCGGATGGCCCGGCCCCGCGGCGGGCCGTTCGACTTTCGACTCGGACCGCGCGAGGAATTCACGGACGCGAACGTCCAGATCCGGCGGGGCGGCGTGGAGTTCGATGCGAACCTCGACCGCCGCGACGCGTCCCTTGCCGGCCTTGTCGAGGGGCTCCATTCTCACAAAGCGGATCTCCCCCGGCTCTCCCGGCATCTGACGATTGAGCGCGGCGAGAAGCTCCCCCGGATCGGCCGCTTCGGTCAGCTCGAACTCGAAGGCCTCATCCAGGGATTCGAGCCCGACCCCCAGGGCGAGCGGAAACGCGATGACCGGCCGCGGCGTAAAGCCCTCGCTCCAGCGCAGGGGCAGCCCCGTCCTTCTCAGGGCGCGGGTGAACATCCGCATCAGATCGTGGTGGCTCAGGAAGCGCATCCGTCCTGTCTTCTGGAAGAAAGCGCGGTAGGCATGAAAACGCGTCACGTTAGGATCCCGGGCAAGCGAGCGGGAAGCCTACCGTCCCGCCTTGCCGTCCGGCCGGGCCTTTCGCAGCCTCTGGAGCTCCTCCTCAACCTGCGCCGCCTTGAGCTGGCGCTGAGCCGCCATCTGCTCCGACAGGTCCTTCTGATTCCGGACGATCTTCGGGGTCACGAACATCAGCATGTGCTCCTTGGTGGAGCTTTCCTGCTTGTTCTTGAACAGGAAGTTGAGCACCGGAATGTCCATGAGACCCGGAATGCCCCGGTCCGTGATCGTGACGCGCTCGACGACGAGCCCGCCCAGCACGGCCGTGGCATTGTTGTCGATCTTGAGGCGGGTGAGAATCGTGCTCTCCGACGTGCGGGGCAGCACGATTTCCTGGCCGCTCACGATGAACCGCTCGAATCCCGGCAGCACCTGGTCGGATCCGCTAAGGACCACGTTCTGCGGAATGACGGTCACCAGCACCTGGTTTTCCGCCTTCAAGATCCGCGGCGCCACCAGGATCTGGAACCCGATCTTCACGGGGGAGCGGCTTCCTTCCTCGGCGAACACCTGGGTCGGCGCGCCGGGGACGACGAGGATTCGCGCCACCGCGTACGGAACCGATTCCCCGACAAAAATCGAGGCTTCGTTGTTATCGAGCACCGAAATCGTCGGCTCCTGAAGGAGCTTCGTGTACTGATCGCGCTTGAACGCGCGGAACAGGGCGCGCTGATCGTACTCGGTGAGGAAGTAGAACGGCCTCACGAGCGGATCGGTCGATCCCAGACCGAATGGAAGTCGTCCCAGAATCTGCTGAGTTCCGATGGTCGACAGGGATCCCACGCCGACGGGCGCCGCGCCGGGCGCCGGAAAGCCGGCCGCGTAGGGGGTGGTGCGGGTAACGACGCCGACGCCTTCGACCGCCGTCCCGAGCTGATCGATGCCGAACCATTGCGTGCCCCAGTTCAGGAGGTCCTCGTTTCGGGTCGTGAGGACCTTCATGGAGAGCATCACCATTTCGGGCTCGACGTCCAGGATCTCCACGATCTTCTGAATGCGGTCCAGCACCGGCTTGGTGTCGCGGACGATGATGGCGTTCCGCTGCGGGTCATAGAACGACTTGCCGATGGCCTTCCCGGCCGCGTCCTGCGACAGGGTCGCGTCGACCATGCTCAGGAACGGAAAGTGCTTCGGGATTTCGTCGGGATTTTGCGGGCCGCGGAACGGCAACCCCTCGACCTTGGTGTTCTGATCGATTTTCGGCTTGTAGGTGCCGGGCGGGGTTAGATACCGGAGCGTGAAGACCCTCGTCTCCATCTGCTGCCGCAGCTCGTCCGGGCTGATGACCCGGATAATGTCGTAACGCTCGCGGACCGTCTCGTAGCCCAGCGTCTTGACGCAGCTCTCCAGGATCTCGTTCCACGGAACGTTGTTCACGTTGAGCGTGACCTTGCCGCGGATCCGCTCCGGCGCGAGGATCAGGTTCGCGCCCGACACTTTGGAGATGAGCGAGAGCACGTCTTTGATATCCGAATCGGTGACGCTCAGGCTCATCATGACGGGGCGGGCGATGCGGATGATCGAGGCGGTCTCCTCGACGATCACGAGCTCCGCCATCTTCAGGAAGTGATCGAACGCCTCGCGGAACGGGGCGTTGCGGACGATAAACTGGCGGATCTTGAATCCGGGAGGAATGTTGCTGGCGTCCAGGAGGATGTCGATGCCCGACTGCTTGCGGAACTCCTCGACGATATCCTCGACCTTGGCGTCCTGCGCCTCGATCCAGATGCGCTGACGCTCGCGAAGCTGGGCGTAGGTAAGCTGCCGGAGCAGGTCCTCCTTCGATGGGCCCTCCTGTTTCGGCGGGGCGGGCTGTTCCGGCGGCTTGGGGGGCTGGGCCGGATCCTGGGCGAACGCCTGCCCCAGCGCCGCCGCGACAACGAAGCTCCAGATCATGGCCGACCTCATGTTCACTGCCTCGAAAAAAACCTACTTGCGCAGTAGCACGTCCTTGGACAGATCCCCGAAGCTGAGGGTCACCTTGTCCTTCTCGATGCGGGCGACCAGCAGCTCGATCCCCTCCTTGGTCAACTTGTCCCCCTCCGCATAGATGCCGCCGTCGATGACGGCGTAGGCCCGTGTCAGGATCACCCGGACGGGCTCCGTGCGGTCGACCCCCGCGCCGAAAAGATCGACGCGGATCCGGACCGGATGGATCACCGTCTTGCGTTCCCAGGCGATGGCGTTGATGTCAAAGTCCATCGCCTCCATCTTCTTGCGGGCCTCGAAATCCCTGAACAGCTTTTCGGCGCGCGTGATGATCTGCTTCGCCTGGTCCTGGACCTCCTCGGTGAACTGGGAGTACTTTTCCTTCAGCTGTTTGATCTTATCCATCACGCGCTTGACCCCCTCCGCGTTCCCCTTCGAAAGCTCATCGAGCAGCTGACGCTCCGCCGCCTTGAGTTCCTCCATGAAGGCCTCGTGGACCGGGAACTTTTCCTCGATCAGACGTTCCCACACGGTGACCTGGTCGGCCCACACGCGGATCTGGGGATCGCGCTCCAGCTCGTCCTTGAACTCCTGGACGGACTCCAGGGAGCGCTGGAACTTTTCGATCGATGCGCGGAAGTCGGGAACCAGCCGCTTGGCGATAATCCGCTGTCCGACCTCCAGCAGCGCCTGGATGCGCTCCTGCGTCTTGCGGACTTCGATGTACGCCGCTTCCAGGTCCTGCCGGCGGCGATCGAACGGACGCGGCCCCGACGCCTCGCCCGGCGTCTTGGAGGTCAGCTTCGGCTTGATCGGATCCACCACGACCGAAGGCGGCAGAGGCGCCGTCAGGGCGCCTTTGGCTTCCTTTTCCCCGCCGACCACGATGAAACGGACGCCGAGGTTTTCCGAAATTTCGAGCGGACGGCCGTACCGGTCGACGTAGATGTCCCACGTGCGCTCTTCGCGACCGATCCCCTGTATCTGCAGAGCCACGACTTCGTCACCCAGATAATCTCGCCTCACCACGCCGCGGACCGTGAACTGGACGCGCGTCACGCCGAGATTCTCGGGGTCCATCACGACGATGTCGTGGATGCCCGCCTTGAGCAGCTCCTCGGATTGGGCCAGCGAAACCAGGGCCTGGTCGATGGTCAAAAAGAACTTGTCCTCGCGGCCCAGGTGGAGGGTCTTGGTCTGCCCCGTCGAATCCTTGTAGTCCAGCCTCCGGTCGCGTCCGTCGTAGACCGCCTCCCGCGTCATGTGGGAGAATTTCCAGTCGTAACGGCCCGACCTCATCTCGTAGGCCTTCGACAGCTGAGCCGAAACGGATACGTTTTCGCGAAGGACCGCATCGAGGATCCCCACCTTCCGCTCCTGCTCCCACTTGTACTCGATGCTGACGTCCTTGGGATCCAGCAGCGAATGCCCGAATCCGATCTGCGTCTCGCGGGAGGCGATGAGCATGGCTCCGATGTACCAGCTCTCCACCTTGCCGTCGATCTTGGTGAACTGGGCCTCGCGCGCGATCTGGAACCGGACGTGGCTCTGGGTGACGTATTCCAGGATCCGGCCCGTCTGATCGACCCAGAAGTCGGTCACGTTGTAATTCGCGGGGGGATCGTTCAGCGTCAGGCGGATCGCCTTTTGCAGCTGATTCATGTAGCGGCGGGTCTCTTCGCCGACGACTTTGAGCTCGATCGTCACGACCTTCAGCTGGTCCCCCTCGGGAATGACGACCGATACCTTGTGGAGACTCTTCTTGCCCAGCTCCATCTTCTGGGCGAGAATCATGATCGCCAGCTCGGGGCTGAGGTACGGATTTTCAAGCGAGGACAGGGCCACCTTTTCCTTGATCCCCTCGCCGACGACCTCGATCACGACCTGCTTCTGGTCCGGGTCGAGTTTGGCGACATGGTGACGGCCCAGGAACCGGAATCGAAACTCGAACGCCTTGAGGTCAAACCCCGAGGTCAGAACCGCGTCGACGTCCTTCTGCACGCGATAAGCCGGAACCCCGCTCTCTTTGGCAGCCACGTCGAAGATCAGCTGCTGTTTGTAGGTGACGTCCCGGATTTCCCCCGACCCGTACGGATCGATGTTGACCTGCGCGGATCCCAAGTGCCGGTCGAACTCCGTGATCGTGTACCAGGCCTCGAATTTGGAGTTCATCTTCCGGATGTCGACCGCTTCCGGAGGCTGCTGCGGCTTGGCGGGCGGAGGCGGTTGACCGGGCCCCTGGCCGTACGCCGGCAGCGCGGCTGCAACGAGCGCCAATGCGCCCAAACCGATGCCCCAGAGCCCGCGCGCAGACATACGTGCGACATTATAGCCATCCGAAAGGGGACCAAGTCAACACTTTCGGGAGCCCGCCGCAAGGCCCCGGAAATCGAGCGCGGCCTCAATCGAACCGATTCCCATCGCAGGTTCTTCCGACCGATGGCCGACGGGTCGACTCGGAAATCGCGCGCGGTGCAATCGGGAAGCGAAGCGCCGTTTCGGAGGCGGGATTGACACCCCCCCCACCCCCGCTATACTCGGGGTTGCCCCCGGCTCCGCGGCTTCAAGGAGTGGAAGGTCCCGACATGCTCCCTTCCGGCGACGCGCTGATCCGCGAGTTCACGACCTCCCGGGATTACCTGGCCGTCCGATTCTCCTCAGCGGACTTGAGCGGTCTTTTCGTCAAAAAGCTGGTCGTCCCCTACAACTCCGCCGCCCTCGTGCTGCACTCCACCGGAGAAACGACGCTCCTGTCGGCGGGCCAGGAGATGACGGGAAAGTTCGAGGCGGTTCTGGCGAAATCCGGCGAAATCCACGTCAGCCTTGGATTTCTGGGGCTCCGCAGCCAGGAGAACGTCCCCATCGACGGCCGGATCAGCTTCGCCGTCCTGATCGATACACGCACCGTGGCGCAATTCAAGGCCTTCGCGAAATTCTCCGGCGGCACGTACCTCCTGAAGGACTTGGAGGCGTTTCTCTCGGAGCGGACGCGGGCGGGAATGTCGCAGCTGGCCTCCTCGCGGGCGATCCGCGACCTTCATCGCAGGGACCTGCTGGCGGAAATCGAAAACTCCGTCAGCGGACGGCTGGCCCCGCATCTGATGGGCACCGGCCTTCTCTTCGACCGCGCGCTTTCGGGCGGATTCCTCTCCAACGATTTCGAACGGAGCCAGGATCAGGCGACCGCGGCCGACGCCAAGGCCCGCGAGCGGGAGCGCCGGCTGAAGGAGGTGGCGGAATTCCTCCAGAAGGAGGAAGCGGTCCAGAAACTGCTCTCCGAGATCGACGACCCGCGCCTGAAGCTCGTCGTCTATCGCGAACTCATCGAGGGCAAGGCGCGCGAAGGGCCCGAAGACTGGCTTCGGCAGGACGAAGGGGCCGTCCGGAAAATCCACGAGATCATGCAAAAGACGTTGGGGGGGGCCTCCGCCGATGTCGAGGAGATCCTCCTTGAATCCGCCGAGCGCGTGTACGCCTCCCTGGGGTCGAGGGTCGTCGAAATCAATCCTTCCGAGCCCGAGGCATGGAAGGACCATGACCTCAAGGAAGCGGTGCGCTCGGTCCGCCCGGCGACGGTTTCGGGACGCGACCTCCTGCTCGTCGGCGGCAAGCGGACGTGCATTCTGTATGACCCCTCCTCCCGGGAGACTTTTCCCTTCCCGCTTCCGGGCGATGCCTCTCCCCGCGGAGGGATCAACGCCGTCGACTCGTACGGCAACACCCTGTACGCCACCCATTCCGAGTTCGGCCTGGCGCTGTGGGACCTGAACCAGCCGGGCCGGCCCGGAGAGCTCGTCTATCAGTCGCTGACCTCGGGCCACAAGACCACGCGAGCCGTCCGGGTCGCGAAAGACAAGCTTGTGTTTGCGACCGGACCGTCGGCGTACACCCTCGACCTGTCGAACCCGAACGGCGAGCCCCGGCGGTATTCGACGTCCCACGGCACCATCACATCGACCGTTCTCACGTCGCGCACCCTGTTCGCGGCGACGGAGGAGGGGGTCATCGTCGCGTGGGAGCTGGGCAAGCCCGATTATCCCGACGTTATCCTGAGAAAAACCTCACCCGTGACTTCGCTGCGACTCACCAAGGGCAGCCGGGGAATCGCCCACCTGCTTTACGCGTTCAACGACACGTCGATCCACGCGAGGGTCCTGGGGCAGACGTTGGAGACCGAGTACGAGGCCCTCGGCAGCACCTTCGCCACGATCGACGCCGCCTCGGACTGGGTCGCCGCCTGCGGTCATCGATCCCGTCAATTGTTCCTTTGGCGGGCGGACCAGCCCCGACGCCCCGAAACAACGCTCGATCTCTCGAAGGTCAGCTCTCACGAAATAATGGACGTGGCTCTCAAGAGCCGCCTCGTACTGCGCTGACCCTCTCGCGCGTCGGCGCTCGCCGCTCGCCGCTCGCCGCTCGCAGCTCTTCAGCTACAATGGAGGCCCGATGCCCGAGGACGCCGTCGATCGCGCCGCCTGCCGGAGCTGGGAAGAGCAGTTCATCGGGCGGTTTCTGCGGAGGCTCAAGGAGATCAAGCTCCTCCACAACCCGATGACCAACCGCGCGGTCGACCTGGAGGACGGAACGCTCCAGGAAAGCTCCGACGAAGTCGAGGTCAAGGCGCTGGTGCGGCGCCACCTCGCTCCGGATCAGCAGGCCGCCGCCTACGAAACCATGCCGCGCAATCGGGTGGTCACGATCGAATACTCGCGGCGGAGGATGTTCGGCGGCCGAAAGCCGCTGGCGGCCGCGGCGGCGGCGACGGTCAATCCCATGGAGGAACTGGCCCGCGAGGGGGAGGGTCGCAGGCCCGCGGGGCCGGCGGAGCTTGCGTCGATCGTCCAGAAGGTCGCGGTCAAGCCGGGGGTGTTCTATTACATCCTCGCGTTCAGCCCCACGGGATGGGACCCGGGCGCCCGGTCGCAGGGGCTCTCGGCGAATGCGGTGGTGGCGCTCGCCAGCCCCTTCGGAGGGGGGATCCGCGTCTACATTCCCGAAGGCACCGGAGCGATCAGCCGCAAGGCTTTCGACCTGACGAGCTACGCCGAAAAATTCCGGATGCTGGAGGGCCTGATCGACCGCTGCGGGGTCGAGCTCGTCCTGGGGGATTTCACCGAGGATCTTGTGGCCGACCGGCTCCACTTCGAGCGGGGGATCATCGAAAACCTGTTCGAGGACGCAGCCGCCCAGGATCCGTTTCTTCTCCTCGACAATCGGCGCTCCCCGATCCGGCTGCTCCGCGAGTACTCGCGCGCCGTCTTCCCGGGCCCCCGGCAGGTCCCCGAGGAAAACGAGCTGATCGCGGTCCGCGACGCCGCGTCGAGGGACAACGCGCGGATCCAGTGCATGCTGCGCGACCTCGACGTTCTGTTCAGGCGCGAGGAGGAGCTGCTGGAGCGGGGCGCGCGGGCGCCCGAACGCGAGCGGCGCCTGCTCGCGCACCTCCTCCGGAGGCTCCGCCAGAAGCAGCAGGAGCTCTCCGCGCGGCTGTCGGTGATCCAGAAGCGTTCGAAGATCCTGACGGGGTACCTGCTCACGCTGGAGCAGCTTCGAACCGCCCGCACGGAGCAGATTCCGGACGCCGAGCGGCTGGAGTCGATGATGGCGCGCGCCGGCGTGGCGCGGGACCAGCTCAAGGAGCTCGCCGACCTCGCCGAAGCGGGGCAGCCGCAGCCCGATCCAGAGACCGAGGATCAGATCGCCGACATCCTCATGGAGCTGGAAACCGGCCGCGAAGCCCCGGCCCCCGAGCCCGAACAAAACAAGACGGCCTCCCCCGAAACCCCCCGGCGGGAGCCCGAAAAGCGCGATCGGGACGAGGACGAGGGAATGCTCCTTGAATCGTGATTTTTTCGCTGATATAGTCGGTTTTCGGGCCCCGGGCACACCGAATAAAGGGGAAACATGTCATTCCTAGGCCGCCTGTTCCGGCGCGACCCGGATCGCGACAAGCTCGAACGGCACAAGCGGGAGCTCGGCGAACGGCGCGAGTTTCTCCGCAGCGAGGAGATCAAGCTCAACCTCGCCCTGCGCGACATGGAGGAACTGAAGAAGGTCGAGGACGAGCTGCTCGATCGCGGCAAGGCCGAGACCTCGACCATCAGCAAGCGGACCGTCGCTTACAAGATCAAGGACATCCGCGAGAAGCAAAAGGGGCTGGAAAGCAGGATCGGGATCTACGACAACCGGCTCCGCGTGCTCCGCGAGCAGATCACCTCGCTCGAAACGCTCGTCGAGGCCGGGTCGGGCGGGCTGCCGGACGAAAAACAGATCGAGGACGCGTCGTTCGAGGCGTCGCAAAAGCTGGAGCGTCTGAACAACCTGCTGCTCAAGGTCGAAGGCACGCGGCCCGAAAACGAGCGGCAGGACGACGAGATCGACACGATCCTCAAAGAATTCGACGCCCGCGCGGACCGGGAGCTCCGGCGCGCAGAGCTCGAACCGCCGGACCGCCGGCGCCCGCCCCAAAAGCAGGCCGGCGACACTGAGGCGGAGCTCGAACGGCCGGAAAGCGAGTCGTAAACGTGTCGATGCCGAATTTCCTGGACAAGCTCTTCCGGCGCGCCAAGAAGAAGCTCACCCTCGAAGAGGTGCGCATCGAGGAGAAACGCCTGGAGCTGCGCGAGACCCAGTCGGTCAAGAAGCTGGAGCTCCTGGAGCGCAACAAGCAGGACCTCTTCCGCAAGGGGGCGGACTGCAAGTCCCGGGCGCTGCGCCAGATCTACGCCCGAAAATTCGAGGAGATCACCAAGCATGGACAGTTCGAGGAGCGGGAGCTCGCGCGCCTCGGCAAGGAGATCCGGGTCGTGGGCCGGATTCGCATGGTGCTGGATCGCCAGGCCCGCCAGCCGTCGGCCATGCCGCTGATCGAACGCCTGGACGAGGGCCAGCTGCACGAGCTCATGAAGCTGATCGACACCGCCGACCTCAAGGACGCCGAATTCATGGAGAAGGTCGACGTCCTTCTGGGGATCACCGACCGGGAGCCCGAGGCGGTGACGGACACGATCGGGACCGAAGGAATGGAAGTCCTCAAGGTCTGGGAGGAGATGGACAAGGGGGAATTCGAGTTCGAAGAGGGCCTCAAGCAGGCCTCCAAAGCCGTCGAAAAGACCGAGTCGGAGCGCAAGGAGGCCGAGCCCTCCACCTAAATCGGGGCGACGCATGGCGATTCTCGACATTTTCCGCAAAAAAAAGATCTCGGCCCAGGAGATCCGGCTCGAAAAGATCCGGATGGAGCGGCGCGAACAGAAGATGGCCGGGGAGCTCGAAAAGCTCTCGAAGGAAAAGGAGGAGCTCTTCCGCAAGGGCGCCGAGACCTCCTCTCGATCGCTCCGGATGATCTACGCCCGCAAGTTCGAGGAGGTCACCAAGCGCGTGCAGATGATGGAGGTCGAGTCGAACCGGCTGTGGAAGCAGGTCCGGCTGATCACCGCGCTGGAATTCGCCTTCGAGCGCTCCGGGCGCGGCGCGGAGGGGAGCCTCCTGGCCAAGCTGGGCGACCGGCAGGTCGCGGAGCTCCTCAAGCTCGTCGACTCGGACGACGTTCGCGGCCAGATGTTCATGGACCGGCTCGACGACATCCTCGGGACCGTCGACGCGGCGCTCGGAAAGGAGGAGCCCATCGGCGCCGAGGGCAAGGAGATCCTCCGCGTGTGGGAGAAGATGGACGAGGGTTCCCTGGAGTTCGAAGAGGGCCTGAAAAAGGCCTCCGAAGAGGCGGAAAAAAAGCAGAAAGAACCGAACTAGCCCTCGGCGGTCAGCGATCAGCCCTCCGCGCTGACGGCTGACGGCTGACGGCCGACGGCCGACGGCTGTGTATGGCTGATATTAACTACCAGGACCTGATCAAACAGTCGCTGGAGCGCGCCCGCGGGGCCCGGGACAAGGGCGACAAGGGCGTCGCCGCCAAGTACTACGAACAGGCCGCCGAGTTCATGCTCAAGTTCGCCGGCCAGTCCGTGAGCCGCGAATCGGAGGAGTGGCGCAAGTCGCGCGCGCTGGAGTACCGGGACATCGCCAAAAAGCTCCGCGACGGAGAGGTTTCGGATCCCGCCAAATTCGAGACCGAAGCCTCCCCGGCGCGAAAGGGCGCCTCCAGCGAGCTCCAGCAGGTGGTGTCGGGGCTGATCTACAACGCGCCGACCACGTGGGACGACATCGGCGGTCTCGACGAAACCAAGCGCGAAATCAAGCTCACGCTCGGCATGTCGCTCGCGCAGCCCCCCGAAGGCGTCCGGATCACGCCCTGGACCAAGATTCTGCTCTTCGGCCCCCCCGGCACGGGCAAGACGCTCCTCGCGGCCGCGACTTCCAACGCCATCCGCACGCAGGAGGGGCGCGGCTCGGTCTTCTTCAACGTGAAGATTTCGAACATCCTGTCGAAGTACTTCGGCGAGTCGTCGAAGATCGTGTCGGAGCTCTACGGCACCGCGCGCGACGCCTCGCCCAGCGTGATCTTCCTGGACGAGTTCGAGTCGATCTCGCAGAAGCGGGACAACGCCGACACCGGCGCCGAGCGGCGCATCCTGTCGACGCTGTTGTCGGAGCTCGACGGCCTGGACACGAAAGGAAAGCTGGACCTTTTCGTCCTGACGGTCGCCGCGACGAACCGGCCGTGGGATCTCGACGACGCCGTGCTCAGCCGTTTCGAAAAGATGATCCTCGTGCCGCTGCCGGACGCGACCGCCCGCGAGCAGATCCTGCACATCCATCTGGGCAAGCGCGGCTACGACAGCGAGGTCCACTACCGCAAGCTCGCCGACATGACCGACGGGTTCAGCGGACGCGAACTGGAACGCTTCTGCAAGCAGGCGATCAAGGGTATGATCCAGGAGATGAACAAGGACCTGCCGGCCGTGGTCGACCGGGGCCTGGAGCACGCACGGCAGTACAGGATCCGGGTGCGGGCCCTCAAGGCGGCCGATTTCGACGCCGCGCGAAAGATGATCACGCCGCTCACGACCCCCAAGGAGATGCAGGAGTACATCCGCTGGGAGCGCGAGCTGGAGGTTTAGGAGTTCGACACGATGGGGATCTTCAAGTCCCGCGACGAGAAGGAGCTGGAGCGCTCGATCCGCGTCAAGCAGTTCCTCAACAAGATCCGCCGCGAGATCATCGAGTGCGACCGCCGGGTCAAGACCTACGTGGAATTCGCCAAGCGGGCCAAGCAGACCGGCGACAAGCAGAGCTTCGGAACGGCCAAGTCGGGGCTGAAGCAGACGATGGTGGCCAAGCGGCTGCGCGAGCGGCAGCTACTGCACCTGCAGATCGCGATGACCGTGCGCGACCAGGCCTCCGCCGACGTCAATTTCGCCCGCGCCATGAAGGAGGTCGCCACGGCGATCCAGGAGCTCGTGCAGAGCGTGAACATGACGCAGATCCAGATGCAGTACGAAAAGTCGATGGCCCAGTCCGAGGCCCTCAAGGACCAGATGGAGTCGTTCATCGACACGGCCAGCGATACCGTCCAGCAGCGCGACGCCCAGTCCGAGGCCGTCGTGAAAGACGAGGAGATCGACAGGCTGATCGACGAGGAGGTCGCCAAGGCCGAAGGCGACAAATTCGACGCGGAGATCGACAAGGGCCTGAAAGACATCGAGCGGCAACTCGGCGGCGAAGAGCCGGAAAAACCGTGACCGAAGCCGACCGGCGGCTGAAATCCGACCTCTGAAATCTGAGTATGAGCGAGGCGTTCTACTTCGACGAATTCCAGCGGCACAAGGCCGAGGGAATGCACGCCTACAACCGCGGGGACGCGGAAGCGGCGTCCTACAGCTTCCTCAAGGCCGCCGAAAACCTCCTCAAGCTCTCCCAGCTCTCCCAAGGCAAGCTCCGCGAGGTCCGATTTCGAAACGCCCAGCAGCTGATCGACATGGCCAAGTCGATCCGCTCGAAGGGAATTCCAAAGTCCAAGCCTCGAAAGCGGGCCAAGGCTTCCGAGACGAGCCAGGGCTCCCAGGAAGAGGAATCCAAGGCCTCCGACTGGCGCATCAAGGAAAAGCCGGGCGTCAACTTCAGCGACATCGCCGGCCTGGAGGACGCCAAGGAACAGATCCGCCTCAAGATGATCTACCCCTTCACCCACCCCGAAAAGGCGGAGCGCTACGGCATCAAGAAAGGCGGCGGGATCCTGCTCTACGGCCCGCCCGGCACCGGGAAGACCATGCTGGGAAAGGCCGTCGCCCGCGAGCTCGACGCGCCCTTCTACCTCATCAAGCCTTCGACCATCCTTTCGAAATGGGTCGGCGAGTCGGAACAGAATGTCGCGAAACTTTTCGACGAGGCCCACTCGCAGGAACGCGCCGTGATCTTCATCGACGAGGTCGAAGCGCTGGTGCCCGCCCGTCGCGAGATGCAGAGCAACGTCATGCAGCGCCTCGTCCCGCAGATCCTCGCCGAGCTCGACGGGTTCGAGCAGCGAAAAGGGTCCCTCCTCTTCGTCGGCGCCACGAACGAGCCCTGGGAAATCGACTATGCCATGCTGCGCCCCGGCCGGCTCGACGAGAAGATCTACATCGGCCTTCCCGACGTCGACGCCCGGCGCGCGATCCTGATCCACAACCTGCGGGGCGCCCCGCTCGCCGAATCGGTCGATTACGATATCCTCGCCCGCCAGCTCGAGGGCTACTCCGGGGCCGACATCGCCTACGTCTGCCGCAAGGTGCGCGAAACGGTCTTCCAGCAGTCGGTCGAGAAGAACGTCGACCGCGAAATCACCCCCGACGATTTTGACGCGATCCTCGCCCGCATGGGCCCCTCGGTCGAGGCGAAGGATCTCAAGCGCTTCGATGAATTCCGGCGCGAAATCGCTTCTTAAGCCCGCGGTGTGGGCACCCTCCCTCGCCGCGGTCATCGGGATCCTCGCCCTCAACCTCTCTGAGACCGACTTTTATTTCGGCGGAACCACAGAAAAGCCGACGGACCCGCCTCCCCTCACGATGGGGCTGCCCCCCGGAATCTCGCGCGAGGTCGTCTGCCCCTGCGCGTGCGAGCATTGCCACCACCTGGCCCGCGTCGAGAGCGCGGCCACGATCTATCAGATCGACGACGCGGACGGCTGGTACCGCCTCTTTTGGGCGGGGGACGACACCTACTACTTCACCGACGTTTCGTATTTCCTCACCGCGCTCGAAAACCGGACCTGGCGGCAGGCGACCGGCTGGCGGGTGCTCGTGATCGCCTTTGAGCGGAGCTGTCCCGAAGAGGAGCCTCGACATGAGTGCTCGAAGGAAACTCTTTCGCGCGTGACCTTGACGTATCGCCTGGTGCTCGGGGGGCCCGGCGCCGTCCCCAGCATGCCGATGACCGATCCCAAAGGGCTCGCGACGCTTCCGGCCGCCCTGCCGGGCGAAGCCATGAGACTTTACGAAGGCCACTTTCGCGGCGAGTCGCAGGCGGCGGTCCTGACCTTGGGATGGGTCCTCGACGGGCCGCCGCGCGTCGAGTACGCCTCGTGCGCCTGCGGGCGATGACGCGACGGGGTATATTGGAGACGGATGCGATTGACGGCCTTGCTGGGCCTGGCCTTGGCCGCCCCCGCTCTTTCCGACGTCACGCCCTCGACGACCGTCATCAACCCGAATCGGCTGGAGGTTCGCCGCGCCCTGGATTCCCACGCGTCCGCCTGCATCGCGCTCGCGATCAGCCCCTCGGGGGGCCTCGTCGCCTCGGGCGGCCTGGAGGGAAAGATCTACGTCTCCAATCCGAATACCGGACGCCGGCTGGCGGCGTTCGAAGCCCATCCCGGCGGGGTGGCGTCGCTCGCGATTTCGCCGGACGGCCGGTGGCTCGCCTCGGGCGGGCGCGACCGAACCGTCGGGCTCTGGGACCTCAAGTCGATGCAGCGCGCTCGGTCGATCGGCGGTTTCGCGGTGACGCATCTGCCGGTCCGGTTCACTCCGGACGGCCGGCGGTTGATCTACCGGGCGGGGCCAAGCCTGATCGGCGACTGGGACGTCGCGGCCGGCCGATCGGTCGGCGAATTCACCGGCCACCCGCGCGACATCCTCTGTTTCGCGTTCCACCCCTCGCGAAAATGGATGGCTTCGACGGACAATGGCGGCAATATCAAGGTCTGGGACCTGGACTCGCGGGCGCTCCTCAAGGACCTTCGGCACGGGACCCTCACGACCTGTGTTTCGTTCAGTCCCGACGGCGACTGGCTCGCGACGTCCGACTGGGACGGCTCGCTCCGGGTCTGGAACGCTCGCGCCCTTGCGACCGAGCCGCGGATCCTCGCCCACACGATGGCCAAGCTGAACTGGCTCGCCTTTTCGCCCGACCGGCGCCACCTCGTCAGCGGCGACGAAGAGGGGGTGCTGCGCGTCTACCGTCTCCCGGGCCTGACCCTCGCGCGCGAAATCCGGTCGTCGCCGCAGCCGATCGAGCAGGTCGAGTTCACGCGAAACGGATCGGCGATGCTCGTCGCCCGGCAGGACGGGTCGGTGACGGTGTGGAGGACGAGATGAAGGCGGAAGGCGGAAGGAGGAAGAGGACGGAGGTTAGAAGACGAAAGGGGATATGCCGGGCATTTCAAGGATAGGACATCCAAAAGGGGGGTCATTTCTGGGGCGCGGAGGGGCGTGCGGGCGGCATTGCGCGGTCGGGTCGCCCTTGCGACGCGCCCGCGAGGCGACGGCCCATGACGAGGGTTATCC
>Ga0187893_10005466_pt1 | contig 22772 bp, 21 predicted proteins | sample MA1701074metaG_FD_139574 | JGI IMG/M metagenome (GOLD analysis project Ga0187893, IMG submission 139574) | White microbial mat communities from a basaltic lava cave in the Kipuka Kanohina Cave System on the Island of Hawaii, USA - MA170107-4 metaG ...
AGGATTAACTACAAAGCTGATGACGGGATTACATACGGGTTTAACTTGATCGACACCCCCGGTCATGTGGATTTCAGCTACGAGGTGTCGAGGAGCCTCCAGGCGTGCGAGGGGGCGCTCCTTGTAGTAGACGCTTCCCAAGGTGTGGAAGCTCAGACCGTAGCTCATGCCTTTCTTGCGGCGGATTCGGGGCTGGAACTCGTTCCAGTTATAAATAAGATAGACCTCCCTTCATCAGACCCTGAAAGGGTAAAAAAGGAGATTGAAGAGGTAATCGGAATAGGGGCTGAAGACGCAGTCCTAGCAAGCGCAAAGGAAGGAATCGGGACTAAGGAAATACTAGAAGCCATAGTGAAGAAAATTCCATCTCCTCGTGGGAACCCGGAGGCACCTCTTAAAGCGCTCATCTTCGATAGCTGGTTCGACTCCTATCAGGGTGTGGTAATGCTTACCCGTGTCTTTGAGGGGAGGCTTAAAACCGGTATGAGAATTCAACTCATGTCCACGGGCAAAGCCTACGAGGTTAAGAAGCTAGGGATCTTCTCTCCTAGAGCGATCGAGGTGGGAGAAATCTCGACCGGAGAAGTGGGGTTTGTCACTGCTGCGATAAAAGAGATAAGCGAAGCAAAAGTGGGAGAGACGATTACCGACGCCTCAAGCCCGACAGATGCCCCCCTTTCCGGGTTTCGAGTTATGAAACCCATGGTGTTCAGCGGTCTTTATCCAATCGACCCGGGAGATTACGAGAAACTCAGGGATGCTCTCGAAAAATTCAGGCTCAACGATTCAGCCTTTGTCTACGAGCCTGAAACCTCGCTTGCCCTCGGATTCGGGTTCCGCTGTGGATTTCTCGGGCTTCTGCACATGGAGATAGTGAGGGAGCGGCTCGAAAGAGAGTTTGAGCTTGAGCTTATATCTACTGCTCCTACGGTTGTGTACAGGGTCACCGATACCAGAAGGGAAGTGACTCTGGTGGATAATCCCAGCAAGCTCCCTTCTTACGAGAAAATAGAAACCATAGAAGAACCCTACGTGTTAGTAATGATACATACACCTAGCTCTTACCTCGGCGGAATTTTTGACCTTTGCGAGAAAAGGCGTGGAACTCAGAAAAACATAAAATATATAACTCAAGACAGGATCATAGTGGAATACGAGCTTCCGCTTTCGGAGATAATGTTTGATTTCTTCGATAAACTCAAATCGGTCTCCCGCGGCTACGCCTCGATGGACTATGAGCTTGTAGGTTACAAGGTCTCGGAGCTTTTGAAGCTAGATGTGCTTATTAACGGCGATGTTGTCGATGCACTTTCGATAATAGCTCATAAAGAGAAGTCCTACGAAAGGGGAAAAGAGCTTGTGGAAAAGCTCAGGAAGCTGATTCCAAGACAGCTTTTTGAGGTTGCCATACAGGCTGCGATCGGAAACCGAATAATCGCGCGGGAAAGCGTCAAGGCAGTGAGAAAAGACGTCACAGCCAAATGCTACGGCGGTGATATAACCAGGAAGAGAAAGCTCCTGGAAAAACAGAAAGAGGGAAAGAAAAGACTAAAGCAAATCGGGAAGATCGAAATCCCACAGGAAGCATTTTTGGCAGTGTTAAAGACTTGATATTTAGTAAACTCATTCCAAATGAATCTGGTCGCTATGAAGTCGCATCTTAGCGAACATGATCGATAAACCTCGAAGAGAGTTCCAAAAAAACGAGAGTCAAATAACTCAGCCGTTAAGACGGAAACAGATAGAGGAGATGAGCACGCTTGCCGGTGCGCTATCGTATGTTAATAAAAAGGCGGGCGGAATGCTTTTGCGTAGCTGCGCTGTGCACCCGGGGTTGAATGGCTTACAAGGTGTAGCGTCCGTATTCATACTTGCACTTGTTCTAGCGTGCTCTGCATACACTAAGTTCAGCGAAGGGTCTTCTGAGACTTTCGCTGCCAAAGGGAACCAATCAGAAGCCCCTACAATTACTGCAACACCGTCCGATAGCCGTTTTGGTGTCAAAGAGGCGACAGGGATCATGTACAACTTATCCGACACTAACTCTCAGGCTGCTCAAAAAGCGGTGGAGAAAATCCTTGCGAAACGAGACGACCGTTTTGTGGCAGTTTTCATCGAACTTTTGCGGGCCGACGAAATAGGTATTACAAACGGTTTGGACTACAGGACGCACCTAGCCGCACTTGAAGCGCTGAGTGGAATGAAGTTCGGTGCGGATTGGCCTGCATGGATAGAATGGTACGGCACTACAGACCTCGTTCCGCCCCCAGGCTTCACTGGCTGGAAGGGGAAATTACTCGGTCAGATTGACCCCGGTTTTGGCGATTTTTTAAGGGATGATCTTCCCTCAAATATCCGGGTTGAGGAAATACAATGGGGGGGCGTTCGGGTAGACGGAATCCCCGCTCTCGACAACGCGAAGATGATCCCTGCCTCTAAAGCTGACTATCTCACACCGGGCGAACCGGTATTTGGCGTTTCTATTAACGGCGACTCGCGTGCCTATCCCCTTCGTATAGTGGACTGGCACGAGATGGCAAATGATGTGGTGGGGGGTGTTCCAGTATCCCTGGCTTATTGTACACTGTGCGGTGCGGGAGTAGCATATGACGGTCGTGCCTCTAACGGTTCCGTCTACACCTTTGGCTCCTCCGGGTTCCTGTTCCGCAGCAACAAACTCATGTATGACCGTCAGACGCGCACGCTCTGGAATCAACTCACAGGCGAACCGGTGCTCGGCAAGCTCGCCGCAACCAATGTGAAACTCGATCTGCTTCCTATAGTCCTAACCACATGGAAAGACTGGCTAATTCAATATCCCAATACGAAAGTACTCGATGTAAACACAGGTTACAGCCGTCCATATGTTCCTGGTGCGGCTTACGGAGATTACTTCGCAGCAACGGATACTATGTTCCCGGTTTGGCAGCGAAGCCGTATCCTTCCTGCTAAAGAACGAGTATACGCCCTTAATCTAGGAGGCGTGGCTAAAGCTTACCCAGTCAAAACCCTGGCTGAGAGAAAAATCGTGAACGATGTGGTTGGAGAGACTTCAATTGTGCTAATTGCTACCCGGGGCGTTGTGACTGTCGAGGGAGAAAACAGGCGCATTGGTCCCGTGACATATAATGCCGGCGGCGAAGTCCGAGTTTATAACCGCGGTAAGCAAAAGTTTAGCCCTGGTCCGGATGCGGACACGGTGCTGGACTCTGCTAATCGTCCTTGGCGCGTTACTGAAGAAGCGCTGATCGGGCCCAAAAACGAACGAGCTGCTCGTATCAATGGTTTTCTCGCTTACTGGTTCGGCTGGTATTCGTTTTTCCCCAAAACACTGGTTTATTAATTACAGTCTATTTCTCCTTCGGCAGCATCATTTGCGTAAGCGCATAGGTTGCGGGGCTAATCGCTTCTGGGTCTGTTGTGACGTTTATGAGTGCTGGAACTCCAGAAGAAAATGCTCTGTTCAATGCTCCGCGAATCCGTCCTGGCTCCGTAACCATTTCCCCGTAGCCGCCTAAAACTTTTACAACCTCGTGAAATGGAATAAGCGGTAGCTCGACGCCTAGATTCTTGCGTTCTCTTCCGTAAGTAATCCATAGCTGATGCCTGGTCATTCCCCAAGCCTGGTCGTTGCAGACAACGGTAACGAAGGGAATCTTGTGCCTTAGAGCCGTCTCAAATTCCATAAAGTTCATCCCTATTGCGCCGTCTCCGCTTATTAGAACGACCTGCCTGTCAGGGTAAGCCACCTTTGTGCCTATGGCAAACGGAACGCCGACTCCCATGCACCCAAGCGTGCCGCCCTTCACGTAATGCCCTGGTTTTTTCACCTTAAACGTGGTATCGCTCCAGACCTGAGTGTCTCCGCCGTCAATTACAAGCATCCCATCGGCATCAATCGCGCCTTCGACCTCCTTGATAACCCTTAACGCGTGTATCGGGGTTTTATCGGAGTTTCTCAGTTCTTCGGTTTTCTTCCAATCCTCGGCGCGCCAGCCTCTAGCTACCTCAACCCACTTGCTGAAGTCAAGCTGGATAGAGCGGGATTCGAGATAGTTTGTAACTTGTGAGAGGAATTTGCCTACGTCCGAGACGACTCCGAGGTCTGCCGGTCTGTTTCGCCCGATTTCCCCTGGCTCAATATCCACCTGGACTACCTTCGCCTCCGGGTTAAACGTCCTTCCCCATCCTATATACATGCTGAGCCTTATTCCGAGAAGTAGAATCAAGTCTGCCTCTGAAGTGATTTTTTTGAACCCGTTTGGAGCGGATGGGCTTCCCGCTCCGAAGCAGAGCGGATGGTCGTCACTCAAGATTCCACGTCCGAAATTCAGGGTGAATATCGGCATTGCCACTAGCTCTGCGAATCTAAGAAGCTCGCCGTCTGCGCTTGAGTACCATGCGCCGCTTCCAGCAATCGCTACCGGCCTCTTTGCGGCTCTGAGAGCTTCTATCGTTTCAGCTACTGCTTCACTTGCTGCCTCAGATTTATAAATAGGGAGTTCCGTGTTGTAGCGGTCGGTCTGGTTTTCATCACAGCTTTCGTAGAGCACTTCGTAGGGCATTCCTAGATAAACGGGTCCGGGCCTTCCAGATATAGCTTTTTTATATGCAACAGTCACGTATTCGGGTATTCGCTTAGTATCAAAAACAGTCCTCGCCCACTTGGTAACAGGTGTGACAATAGCTTGCTGGTCAATATCCTGGAGAGGAAGCCTGTCGTTCTCTTCTATACCGGATTTTCCCGATAGAAGAAGACAGGGTGAGTTTGATAAGAAGGCTCCTGCGACCCCGGTAAGGGTGTTTGTAAACCCGGGACCAGCTGTGACCAGGCAAATCCCCGGCTGCCTCTTTACCCTTCCATAAGCGTCCGCCGCCATAGAAGCTCCCTGTTCGTGGTGGAAATCTATTAGCCTTATACCGAAATCAACGCAGGCATCATAAATTGGGTTTATATGACCTCCGCTCAGCGAAAAAATTTCTCTAACGCCGAGCTCATGCAATGTTTTCACCAAGAGCCATCCGCCGTGAACCTTAGCCATTTTTGCCTCCTTTTGATTTGGTAATACTCCAAAATTCTCAAGCCACAAAGACGCTAAGATACTTAGTTAGAATTTAGAAATCAGGAGTCAGAATCTAGAAGATAAACTTCTGAGTTCGTCTTTAAAACTCATATTTTGAGGTAGCGTCAAAGATTATCAAATACTTTTACACCAATCAATGTTGAAATCAAATATAGACTAGAGACGCTATCAAAGGCGTTTCTAAATTCGTGGATCACTCAAGCAATATTATAAAGTGATGCGGTCAACAAGAATGATAAACGCAAAAATCATCTATTGAACATCTAGATCATTTACTGTTAAACTAACCTTCCAAAAAGAGGTGAATAACTATGGAAGACCAAACAACCGGACAGGGACAACAGAGCACCACAATGGATTCAATAGCTATGGCTTTTAATCTCGGAGTTTCAGCGCGTCAGCAAAAAGGAGATACCGAGAGCGTGGTTGAAGTCTCGAACGAACTCAGAGAATTCATTTACTCTAATCTATCACGTGCTTATGGCGGTCAACATCCAGAGGAATATCTTCGGGCCAACACCGAACACCTGCTTCAAATTGCCATTTTAGGCTATATAATCCCCTCTGTTTGCGCTTATGATGAAGAATTTAAAAGCCGCCTCTTCGTTTTAATAGAGACCAGAATCAATCAAGCCCAAAAGCAGCAGGAAGGAAGGATAATAACAACATAGGAAAGTCAAGAGTTAACAGGCTTTTGCCCAAATCTAAAAATGTCATTTCGACTCCTTCGGCTACGCTCAGGATAAACTCCGGGAGAAATCTTTTTTTGACATTATCCATACATAAAAGGGAAAGATATCTCACATCCGTTCGATATGACAGACAATTTCTGTGTTTGACCAACAGCCCGTTAAAAGTTAGAAAAGAATTTGCTTCTCACTTTTTATTATTAACTTGGGAACTTGTCCGGCAAGCTCTTCTGCCTCATCCTCGATAATCTTATTCGCGCGTTCCAAAGCCTCGGCGGCGGCATCCTGATTCTTGAGAATTCCGTTCGTAAGCCCTGAAAAATCTTTGTAAAGCCTGGATTCTAAAACTATCTGCCTTATTTTATCCTTCATATCGCTCATCTTTTTAGATTCTATCACAGTATAAAAAACCCCCAACCCAATTAGGAGAACTTTGCTAAACTTTTCGTCTAACTAACGTTAAGCCTATTTAATATCTAAGACATTAAGTTTTGTATTGACAGGTCATTTTAAGGACTGGGAAACATGAACGAGAGAATTAAACAAGGCTTTGAATATCAAAGCGATGAATTGTGGAGATGGTGGATTTGGGTCGAAGGAACGGATGCTGAGCTTGACCAGATTGATCATGTCGTATATATCCTGCATCCGACTTTTACAAATCCAGTGCGAACAACCTCAAATCGCGATGACAAGTTTCGTCTTGAAGCTTACGGCCGGGGTACTTTTACTATTTACGCTAAGGTGGTCCGAAAAAATAGAACCGAAATCAACCTAAGTCATGACCTGGTACTAGAATATCCAGACGGCTCTCGCAATCCGGCTTGAACCATGGTCGGGATCTGGGGTTTTTGTAATCCTAAAGTTGGTTTATCATAATCTGATATAGGCAAAGGATTTTCTCGATAGGGTACGAAAAACATCCGCACCTTGGCATCCGCCGATTTACACGAGAATTTGAGGATGATTTCATTTGATGATTACTCAAGAACTCATCGTTTCGTTCGCGCTTTGAGTCTTTAAAATCAATAGTCTATAATTACCCAGTAATTCCGATTTTAATTTTAAACTGCAAATATTGAAATACGACTATAGTTTTGTGGAATAAAGATTGTAGAGACGCAAAATTTTGCGTCTCTACCAAATCAATAAAGACCAGACGTAAAAGATGACTAAAAAAATCCTGGGCGGTAGGGAAAAGGTGAAGGTGGCTGTAGTTCAGGCTGCGCCTGTTTTTATGGAGAAGGAGAAGACGATTGAAAAAGCTTGCAAACTGATAAAAGAGGCGGGGAGAAACCGAGCCGAGCTCATAGCCTTCTCTGAGGCATTCATCCCTGTCTATCCCGCATATTATACCGTCGGTTATGAAACGCCTTCTCAAGAATTGAGAGATTACATGATTGCGCTCCAGGATAACTCTATATTGATTCCAAGTGAAGATACGGAGGCTCTCGGACAAGCCGCTAATGAAGCAGGGGCTTATGTGGTTATTGGCTGCAGCGAGCTTGACGGCCGTCCGGGAAGCCGTACGGTTTACAACACTCTCCTCTTTATAGGAAAAGACGGCAAGGTCATGGGAAGGCATAGAAAACTCAAGCCCACATTCACCGAGAGAATATACTGGGGAGAGGGCGATGCCGGTGACATAAAGGTTTTTGACACCGAGATAGGCAGAATAGGGGGACTCGTCTGCTGGGAAAACCATATGACGCTCGTCAGAGCCGCAATGATACACAGGGGAGAGGAGTTTCATATCGCTGTCTGGCCTGGAAACTGGAAGGGTGCGGAAAACAAGCTTCTTCAAGCGGACAACAGCCCTGGCGGCGCGCTGTGCAACCTTCAATCTTTGATAAGGGTACACGCATTTGAAGCCGGCGCTTTTGTCCTCAGCGCTTGCGGCTTCTTAACTCCCGAAGACTTTCCAGAAAGATGGCATCACATAAGAGACGGCAATCACATAAACTACGACTGGGCGTTAGGCGGAAGCGCCATCGTAAATCCTGCGGGAAGGTATTTGGTCGAGCCTAATTTTGAGAAGGATGCTATTCTCTACGCCGAGTGCCACGCAAATCAGATAAAGGCCGTAAAGGCTTTATACGATTCCCTAGGCCATTATTCCCGCTGGGACATTGCTCAGCTTGCCATTAGGGAGCAACCTTGGGAACCCGAGTTTACCTTGAGGGATTCATCCGACCCAGAGCCGGATTTGCCCGCTATAGAGGTCAGGAGGATTTCTGAGGAGTTTGAGATAGAATTAGAAAAATTGGAGTTGCTGCTCGAGGAGCTTAGAAAAAGCAGAATCTCGTAGGGAACTCATACCCAAGCCAAAGCGAAAGATATGAATTCCTTACAAGCAAATAGCCTTCACTGACCTCTTTTGTTTCATTAAGATAAAGCAATGCGAGGTTTGACATGAAAAGCCAAATGCCCTAAAATGGTATTTGGTTAATGGTTGTATCCTTTCTATAGAAAAGGTGATAATTTTCTCGACAGGTCAAAAATCCGAGCTTATTAGGCAAATTAACAATCTTAAATCCCCTTCTCCGACTTTATTACCTGGGGGGCACGAGGGGGAATCCTTCTTCTAGGTTCTAAAGAAAATGATAGACGAGCTTAGCGCTCTCAGATTGATAAACGAGCGATTTAAAAACGTATCGGAAAATGTCACCCTGGGAATAGGGGATGACGCGGCGGCAGTGAAGATCCATCCGCAAAAACTGCTCTTAGCCTCGACGGACTCACAGGTTGAGGATGTTCATTTTATCAAGAGACTGACCTCAGCCAAAGACCTTGGGAGGAAATCCGTTGCAGCATCCGTCAGCGATATAGGAGCTATGGGCGGCGTTCCGAAATTTTTCCTAGCATCTATCGGGTTTTCAGAAGATGAGGATGAGTTATTCCTCGGAGAGTTGATCGATGGACTTAAAGCGGGTGGAGATGAATTTGAACTCGAGCTGATTGGCGGCAATCTGAGCGCTTCCCGAAAACTGTTCATTGACACGACCGTTCTCGGAGAGATCGAGCCCGACTTGATCGTAAGAAGGAGCGGAGCGAGAGAAGGAGATGTTGTATATGTGAGCGGAACAGTGGGTGACTCGTCTCTCGGCTTGAAAGCGCTTCAGGCTGGAAAGAAGGATGAAAAATATCGCTTTCTCATCTCGAGGCACATCTCTCCCCAGCCGAGACTCACACTCGGAAGAGAGCTTGCTGAAAAGAGATTGGCAACGTCGATGATAGATGTGAGCGACGGTCTAATTCTGGACCTGGAGCGTATTACCGTAGAACACGGACTTGGAGCGGAGATAAACGTCGAGAAAATACCAACTTCGACCTTCTACAGTGATCTGGTATCGGACTTTTCATCGTATCCCTACGAGCTCGCTCTTTCAGGAGGGGAGGACTATGAGCTGATCTTTACTTCTCCGAAAGAAAAAAAAAGAGAAGTTGAAAAGATATCCGAGAGGTTAAAAATCAAGATCACGGAGATCGGGTTTGTAACTTCCAAGCCGCCAGTAATAGTCTTGGGTTCCGGCGGGAAAGCGTTAAAAACCGACAAAAGAGGATTCGTTCACTCCAGATAATAAATGCAAGAACTGCCTTTAAACAACCTTTTTCTGATTGTTTTACTCCTGTTGCTCTCGGGGTTTTTCTCCATGTCAGAAGGGGCTCTATTCTCCCTTGGAAGACATCAGCGAGAGAGACTGAAAAAAGAGGGTAAAAAAAGCGCTGGCTTGATTGAAAAACTGCTCAAGGACCCTTACCGGCTGATAATCACGATTCTACTGGCGGACGAGGTAATAAACGTCGCCTACGCCAGCGTCGTTGCGTCTACAGTTAGAGGAATAATCCACGGCCCCTCAAACGAGCTGCTCACGGCAATTTGTATCCTGATTTCATCGCCCAGCCTTCTTCTCCTCGGAGAGATAGGTCCGAAAACGCTGGGTGTAAAGTATCCCAGGATTCTTGCGGGAATCCTCTCATATCCTCTTAACCTGTTTCACATACTAATCACCCCGCTCAGATGGATAATAATGATGCTCTCGATAGGATTTACCTGGCTTTTCGGCGGCAAGATGGAGTCAGAACATCAAACCGAATTCAATCTGGAAGAAGTAAAAGTCCTGGTCGGATTGGGAAGCGAAGAAGGCGTCGTCACGGATATCGAGAGAAAGCTGGTCAGCAGTCTTTTCAGACTCGAAGAAGTGCCGGCGTATAAGATAATGACTCCGAGCATCGATTCTTTCTTTATCCCCGCTGGGATGTCTCCGGCGGACGCGATGTATGAAGCTAAAAAAAGAGGGTTCTCGAGGGTTCCCGTATTCAAGGGCGACAGAGATAACGTAGTCGGGATCCTCTATGTCAAAGACCTGCTTTCCGCAAACCCTTCTGGCGAAATTACGATTGAGAGCATAGCCAGGCAGCCTTATTTCATTCCGCGGACGAAAAGGGCATTTGATCTCTTGAGGGAATTTCAGCAGAAGAGAATACACATAGCAGTCGTCGTCGACGAGTACGGAAGAGTGGACGGTATCGTCACGATGGAAGATATACTCGAGGAGCTCTTTGGCGAAATCGAAGACGAAAGAAGAATGGCAAAAGCTCCTCAGGCCAGAATCGAGGGGGAATCGCTGATAATCCCAGGTAGTATGAAGATTGACGAGTTTAACGACGATTTTCTTTTTACCGTCCTGAGGTTCGGCGGACTCGATAATTTGGGAGACGAGCTCGAAGAGGCGATACTCCCCATGGAGGAGGACCACGAAACCGTGGGCGGTTTCGTGTTCGACCTATTCGGAAGGTTTCCCCACGAGGGAGAGCATGTGGCATATGGAAGCGTGACTTTCACCGTTAATAAAGTCGATGGAAAGAGAATTTCTGAAATCAAGGTCGAGAGAATGAAAAAAGAGGTAGCGGATGTCGCTTGAGTTCGTCATCATAATAACGGCAGTCTTCCTTCTCCTTCAGGCGTTTTTTGCTGGCTCTGAAATCGCTCTTGTGTCCTGCGACAAGATTAAGATAAGAGCTCTTGCCGACGGCGGGTCGAAGAGGGCAAAGCTCGTGCTACAATCGTTCCAGGAAATCGAGCGCTTCATAAGCACGACTCTTGTCGGAATAAATCTCTCTCTCATCGTAAACACGATCCTCTTGACCTTTTTCATGCAGGACAGGTACGGGCATAGGGGCGAGCTATACGCGATCTTGACCCTCTCTCCCCTGATAGTAATTTTCGGACAGGTTGTGCCCAAAGCTGTTTTTCAAAAAAGAGGGAACATCCTAGTTCTATTGGTAATCTATCCGCTCTGGGTAGCGTCGAAGGTTTTTTCTCCGGTGCTCTTTCTCATAAACATATTCGTAAAGGGGCTCTTGAAACTCATCGGGGGGACGGAAAACCGGTTTATAACAAGGGAAGAACTGCTTCACATAATCGAAGGGGACGGCTCGAAGATTCAAAGAGGGTACAGAGAAAAGGTAATAAAGAGAATTTTCAGATTCTCCGAGACAACCACTGAAGAGGTTATGATCCCGTTAATTCAGGTCTCGGCTCTGGACGAAAACGCCCCCGTAAAAGAGGCGGTGAAGATGATTAAAGAGACGGGACATTCGAGAATACCGGTTTACAGCGAAAGGATAGATAACATAACCGGAATGATTTATGCATTCGACCTGCTCGCGGCAAAACCCGAAGAGCCTATAAAGAATTTCTCTCAAGTTCCTTTTTACGTCCCTGAAACAAAGGCGGTCGACGAGCTTCTGGATGAGATGAAAAAGGGGCGCTCCGGAATGGCCGTCGTCGTCGATGAATATGGAGGAGCGGTCGGTGTTATAACTCTAGAAGATATTTTGGAAGAGGTAGTGGGCGAGATAGAGGATGAGTACGACAAGGGTATCAAGCTTTGGAGAAAGATCGGAGAGAATGAGTACCTGATAAACCCAAAGATTTACATCGATAACATAAACGAGGAACTCGGACTAGGCATACCCGATGGCGAGTATGATACTTTAAGCGGTTTTCTTTTATCAGAGTTCGGTACTATTCCAAAGATCGGCGAAGAAATCAAATACAAGAAACATAATTTCGTAGTAACCAAAGCCTCGCCTCGTTCTATAGAGGAAGTAAAACTGATATTGGAGAAATAGGTTTGGAAATCCCAATTTAATGATTTACGCGAACCCAGGTTTAAGCAAAAGGGACACAGCTCTTAGATTTGAAGGACTGAATCAAAGATCATTTGTTCAGTTTTTTAATCAGTATGCCCGCCCGCAATTTCCCCTGCATCTATCTTTGCCTTGTAAGTTATTGCGACTTTTAAATCGTTTGCTTTGAGGAGCACACACCTTCTGCCATCGTCAATGTACATTCTTACCTGTACCCAGTCCTGAGGTATAGGGCTTACGCCGACATCCGATTTCGTAAACCAATCGGGAGGGGTCTCCGGAAACTTTATCGTAACTTCCATTTCGTTTGTTTGGGTATCAGGTTTGACAAACCAGTCGCATATATGAGGTTCTTGCCATAAGTTTGTCAGATAGAAACTTACTCCAAGATTATGATATTCTATCTCTACTTCCAGAGAATTGCCGTGGGTTAGAGGATTATCAAAGAGCACATCCGTAACCAGCACATCTTTATTTTCTCCTTCTATTTTGGTTGATGAAGCCAGTCTCGCTCCAGTTCCAGCATCCCTTGCAATAATTTTGAATTCTTTGTCGGGATCCAGCTCTTCGATATTCTTGCCGATCTTGTCTGCATAGAATTGGAAACTACCGCCTCCATATAATCTGAGCTTTTTGCTGAAGAGGGGATCCGACTCCAGCCTTGCGGTGATTTTATTCTTCCTGATCACCGAGCAGCCCCCTAAATTGTCGATATCTGCAACTATTCTTTCATATTCATATACTATGTTTTCTTCCGTATATATGTGCAAATAAATTAATCCTTTTTAAGCTGCTATTTCCTTATAATAGCATTTTCCAGGGTCATAGGCACCTTACAATCAAAAGTTATCCCCAAGTACGTGGAAACTGGGGTTGGGTTTACACCATTGTAAGCAAGTAAAATACAACACTTGACAGTTACTGAATCTGCCATTTATAATCTAGACAGACTAGCCAGATGGGAGGTATCCATGGCACGTGCCTGGCAACTTCAAGAAGCCAAGAATAAGTTCAGCGAGGTCGTCGAACAAGCGCTCAAGAACGGACCGCAAGTCATTACTAAACGCGGTCGGGAGACGGTCATCGTCCTTTCGTACGATGATTACCGCAAGATTATACTCGCACAGAAGAAGCTTTCAGACTTTTTTCGGGAATCGCCCCTTTTTGGCATTGATTTGGACCTGACTCGCGATAAGAGCCCTATCCGTACCGAAGTTGATTTATGAAATATCTTCTCGATACCAACATCGTCTCAGAACTGGTTGCGAAGCGTCCCAATCCCCGAGTAGTTAAATGGGTTGATAGCCTCGACCCAGATAATCTTTACCTTAGCGTCATTACTATTGGAGAACTGCGAAAAGGCGTCGAGAAGTTACCAAACTCAAAGCGTAAAGAGGCTCTAAGCTACTGGCTCAGTGATGATCTATTGATACGCTTTAGCGGACGTATTCTCGTCCTCGATGTTGAGGTGATGCTAACTTGGGGGGAACTCACAGGAAGCATAGAGCCCACGAGAAAGACAGTGTCGGCTATTGACTCGCTTATTGCTGCGGTCGCGCTCAATCATAACTGTACCCTGGTGACACGGAATGAAGATGATTTTAGGAAGCTGGGCATCACAATCTTAAACCCATGGAAGGAACACGAATCATAAGTCCGCAGCCTTGCAACCAAATTGCTGTAGTGATAAAGCCGGTCTCCGGTCTGATTAATATAGAAAGTAGTTCTTACAAACATAGCATAGCGTCTCGATTTCAGATATGATTTTGTCCTGATAAATGAAAAGGCGCGCGAAAGTAGGCAGAAAAACATCCGAAGTGGAAGTTTCAATAGAGATTAACCTCGACGGGAAAGGGAATTACGAAATCGAGACGGGCATCCCATTCTTCGACCATATGCTTTCTCAGTTCGCAAAGCATGGGTATTTCGACCTGACACTGAGGGCAAAGGGCGACATCGAAGTGGATTTCCATCACACCGTTGAAGACGTAGGGCTCGCATTGGGAGAAGCCCTTCTCAATGCCCTTGGAGATAAAAGGGGAATATCCAGATTCGGCGAGGCATTCGTCCCGTTCGATGAAACTCTCGCCTTCGCATCCGTAGACCTGAGCGGAAGACCTTTCTTCGTTTACAGAGTCAATACGCCAAAAGGGAAGATCGGGGATTTCGATGTTGAGCTTGGAGAAGAATTTTTTAAGTCCCTCTCGACAACTCTAAAATGCAATCTGCACATCGAGCTTAAATACGGGGACAACTCACACCATATAATTGAGTCGATTTTCAAAGCTGTAGGCCGCGCCCTCGATAAAGCGTCGAAGGTTGACCCGCGCTCTGAGGATGTACCCTCGACGAAGGGAAAGCTTTAGATAATCACACACGAATTGACACAAATGAAATATCTTTCCAGTCGAGGATAGAATTTCACTCCTTGTCCTCTTTGCGGGGGAAGGATGGGATGGGGGCAAATCAATGTTTCCCCACACCTTGATCCTCCCCCACTACGGGGGGAGGAAAGTTGCTAGATTGGATCAAGGTAAAAGCCTCATTTTGACAAACAATCATAAACTGCTATTAATATCGGGGGAAACATGATCGGAATTGTCGACTACGGAATGGGGAATCTGAGGAGCGTTAAGAAGGCTTTTGAGAATCTCGGATTTTCGACAAACGTAACGAGGAGTCCCGAAGAGATTCTGGATTCAGAGGGACTTGTTCTTCCGGGTGTCGGGGCATTCGGGGATTGTATGAAAAACCTCGAAGAATACGGTTTGGCAAGACCGATTAGGAACTTTGTAGAAACTGGTAAGCCGTTTCTGGGAATATGTCTTGGGCTTCAACTCCTCTTTGAAGAGAGCGAGGAATCTCCTGGGATTGCTGGTCTTGGAGTCCTAAGAGGAAAAGTCGTAAGATTTCGGAGATCTGTTGCTGAAAAGCTAAAGATACCTCATATGGGATGGAATCAGGTTAAGACTCAAAAAGAACTTCCGATACTGAAGGGAGTTCCAAGCGGTAGCTGGTTTTATTTTGTACACTCCTATTTCCCCGAGCCGGAAGATAAAAACATCAGCGTTTTAAAAACCACCTATGGAATAGAGTTCACCGCCGCAGTGGAGAAAGAAAACATATTTGCCTGCCAGTTTCATCCAGAAAAAAGCAGCACTCTGGGGCTGAAGTTTCTACATAACTTCGCGACGATGTGCGAAGAGAAAAGCAAACAAGCCACGAATTAACACAGATGAACACAAATTAAAAGAAATATGGAATAATGTAGGGGCAATTCATGAATTGCCCCTACAACACCTGATTATCGTATATAGCCTTATATGCACCGTAGCTCCTGAGTACCCTTCTCACGTAATTCCTCGTTTCCTGAAAAGGAATTTCTTCCACGAATTCGTCCATATCCAAGCCGGGAGATCTCACGACCCATTTCGCCACGTTATTCGGGCCCGCATTGTAGCTACCAAGGGCGAGATGAACGTTGCCGTTGAACAGTTCCAAGACTTTCTTGAAGTATGCTATTCCGAGTTCGATGTTTACGCGTGGGACGTAGAGCATGCCAGTGTTATATCCGCTGATTCCCACTTCAGCCGCGGTACTTCTTCCTGTGGGCGGAATAAGCTGCATGAGTCCCACGGCATTGGCGGGAGAAACAGCATCTCTCTGGAACCTGCTTTCCTCTCTTATTATAGAATAAACTATGAATTCATCCACATTATATTTTGCGGAAAAACCTTTTACGATGTTATCAAATCCCTGAGGATAGGAAAGCCTGTTAGCCTGCGGGAGTCCGACGGCATCCGCCACCCTTATTGAATCGTAAAAGTCGTTGACCTTGGCATAGAGCACGCTAGCACTGATCGAATCCGAAGCGCTTGCCGCCTCTTTCTCAATCTTTTTTATCTCCAAGACTGCATCTTCAAGAATTCCGAGCGAAATCAAAAACTCCGCCCTTTCTTTTCTCCAGGCAACTCTCTTAGTCACGGTTTCTCCGGTTGAAATACTAGAAGAGCTGACGCTTGGGTTTATCCCCGTTTTTCTCCGAGCAAGGTAGGAGTAATATGATGGGAAAGCCGTTCGCGATAGATTCTCATATATTGCAAATGCTTCGGCTTTATTTCCCTGCTTTTCCAATGTCCGAGCCTGCCAGTATGCAGCCCTGGAAGAATTGTAGGTCGAGCTGGAAGCTGTGAATGAGGAAAACGTGGCAAGAGCTTCCCTGTACTTTCCCGACCTATAGTAAATCCATCCGAGATTCCACGCTCCGTCCTCCACAAATTCGCTCTGCGGATATTTCCTGAGGAGCAAATCGTATAGTTCTATTGCTTTCTCAAAATTTGAGTTTATCTGATAAAGCCTCGCCCCGTTATAAAGCGCTTCGGGAGCTAACGCGCTCTGTGGATAAAGCCGGTAGATTTGGTAATAGGCTTGCGAAGCCTCGTCGTCCCTGTCGAGTTTGCTGCTTATCTTTGCACTCCAGTAGAGCGACTCGGCAGATCCTATTCGAGACAACAGGGCTGAGGCCTCGTTGAAGCGCCCAAGACGAAACTTACATATTGCTGTCTTAAGCCTGATGTCGCCGGTTTGTGAAACTCTCTCAAACTCTTTGATAGCAGAACTCCATCTTGAGAGTTTGAAAAGCCTCTCAGCCCTTTGCAGGTATTCGGACTCAGTAGCTACGAGTGGTATTCCCAGAGTGCTGCTGATTCGAAAAGCCTTGTTAATAGCTGCATCTGCAAACCGAGACTCTGGGAATTGCACCCACAATTGCTTATATGTTGTAAGTGCCTCTGAGTATTTTTTTCGTCCCTCCTGCGAATCTCCAATACTGTTCAAAAAAGACGATTTTGCGTTTTGGTCGCTTTCGTCGGCGTAAAGAGACCTGTATACGTTTTCGGCTTTTTCATAATTTCTCGTCGCGGAGTATATACCTGAGGTTTCCAAAAGCACTTTCTTTCTCAAACCGCTGTCCGGATAATCCGTCAAAATCTTATTGAATAATTCCATCGCCCTAGAGAGGTTTCCAGTCCTCTCTTCCCCAACTCCTCGGTAGTAAAGTGCATAATCCCCTATCAAAGGCAGTTGTTCCTGAAGTCCATTCAAAAGAGCGAGGCCTTCTTGAAACCTTCCGAGCTTCATGTAACAGTATCCTTTCCGGTACTTTTCTCCGGTACTTTCCTTGACTGGTTCATTAGCCACCCACTGGCAATTTATCCCATCGGCTCCTGCTGAGCGGTCAAAAACTAGAATGAAAAGGGCTATTATCAGGATTTGAATGGTAAAACCGAACTCTCTTTTCCTTAACTTCAAGCAGATCACCTCCTTACTGTTTTTGGGTCGAGCATATCCCTCAAACCCTCTCCGAAGAGATTGAATGAAAATGCAGTGATGAATATTGCTAGGCTTGGAAAGGCTATAAGGTGAGGAAATGTCCTCATGCCCTGCCAGCCTGTACTCGCCAAAGTGCCCCAGCTTGCCTCGGGAGGAGAGATTCCCAGCCCGAGAAAGCTCAGGGTGGACTCAGCCAATATTGCGTAAGGTATGGAGAAGGTAAGGGTTACGATAAGTGGGCTAAGTATGTTTGGGAAGATATGCACCATAAAAATCCTGAAGGGAGAAGCCCCAAGACTCCTTGCCGACTCGATAAAGGCCACTGTCTTAATTTGTATAACACTCCCTCTTACAATCCTTGCAACCCTCATCCATGCCGTCAGCGAAAGGGAGAGCACTATGCCTTCGACTCCCTTTCCGACAACCAATGTTATGAGAACTATCAGGAGGAGGTCGGGAAGAGAATAGAAGACATCCACAATCCTCATCATAAGCTCGTCAATTTTCCCGCCCGCGTATCCCGAGGCGGCGCCGTAGGCGGTCCCGATCAAAATCGCAATAAACGCGGTGCCGAGGGCAACAGTTATCGAAACCCTCGCCCCGTATATAATCCTGCTCAAAAGGTCTCTTCCCTCCTGGTCTGTTCCCATTAGGTGTTTCTTGCTCGGGGAACTGAGCGTGTTTTGAAAATCCGCCTCGTCAAACCTGTATGGAGAAACATACGGAGCGCCTGCAGCAATGGCGATAATTAAAATAATAACAATACCTGTGATCAATATCTGAGCCTTTAGAAACAACCTGATACTTCTCCGAAAAAGATTGGTTTGAAGAGACTACGAAGACGAAAAATTCATTAAACTAACTTCCGTCCAGTTTTCTTCCGATAATTATAATGTATTTACAGCTTGGATAGTTCTCACAAATAAAAATTCGACCAACTTTGGTATCATATCCCGGTCGAATAGAAGCTCCGCACACAGGGCAGTTCCCTATGTGCTTCTCTGTTTCTTCTCTGTTGTCTCTGTTATTATTTTTTTTCGATGTTTTGTTCCCGTTCTTTAGTCTGAGACTTTTAAAATCTCTGCATCTTAACCCCGGGGGAGTCATGACTGCTTCATAGCATTATTCCTTGAGATGAACGATGTAACACCCGTCCCTCAAGATGACAACACTTTAATTATATTTCCTTTTGATGAAAGTATTAGCAAAAATGAATTTTACATGAATTCAATTATCTGAACCCTTTTTTGAATAGCTTGCACTGATGACAGTCTTAATACCACCCCTTACGTTAAAGTCTCCTACAACCTCCGCCCTTACAGGTTTGCACGCCTCGACGATGTCGTCAAGAATTTTGTTCGTAACATGCTCGTGGAATTCTCCCAGGCTACGGAATGAAAAAATATACAGCTTTAGTGATTTGAGCTCTAAGCAAAACTCATCGGGAACGTATTTTATTCTTATAATGCCGAAATCGGGCTGTCCGGTCCTTGGACAAATGCAGGTGAATTCAGGGCAGGTTATTTCAATTTCATATTCTCTACCCGGATACTGATTCTTGAAAGTCTCCAGCTTTTGAATCTCCATCAGCTCCTTTGCTGTGTCTAGCTCAAGAATGAACTGATATTTCGATTTCGTATCCGTTTTTGAGTTTCTTTACCCTGCTATCGCTATAACCTTGTTTGACGTACGAGAGTCCTTTTTTGGCCGCCTCGTTTATTTTCCTTGTCGCTTGCTTCTTGAGCTCGCCCTTTGTTCTTGCTTTTACCGTTATAGTCATGGCTGGCATCCTAGTTTCACTCTCCTTTAGCTGAATATTTAGTGGGTCTTATGTTTATTGTATCTAATCTCCGCAATTTAGAAAAGACATAACTCCAATGAAAATAAAAAAAACTAAACTTTCCATTAGAACAGGGGCGGGCTTCAAACCGGCATTTGTTAGACCGTTTCTATATGTCCTTATCCGTTACCGCTCCATGAGATGCCGAGCTCACAAGCTTGGCGTATTTGGCGAGTACGCCGCTTTTTTCTTTGAATTTTGGTTTTTTCCAGGCGTTTAGTCTCTTTTTAATCTCGCTCTTTGAGACGTTGAGGTTAATCTCTCTTTTCTTAGCGTCGATAGTAATGCTGTCTCCGTTTTTTACAACGGCAATAACCCCTCCGTCAAAAGCCTCGGGGGTTATATGACCTACGACAAAACCATGAGTCCCGCCAGAGAACCTTCCATCTGTTATCAGCGCAACGTCATTGCCCAAGCCTCTCCCCATTATCGCTGATGTAGGGGCGAGCATCTCCCTCATTCCGGGACCTCCTTTGGGTCCTTCGTAGCGTACGACGATGACGTGCCCCTTTTTTACCCTGCTGCCTAGAATAGACTTGAGACAGGCTTCTTCAGAATCAAAAACTATCGCCTTGCCCGTGAACGTGAGCCCCTCCCTGCCGGTGATTTTTGCAACACCGCCATCCGGAGCAAGATTTCCTCTCAGTATGACGATGTGACTGTCATTCTTTATAGGCTTGTCAAAAGAGGCTACTATCTCCTGCCCAACAGCATAGGGTTTTACTCCTTTCAAATTTTCTTCTACAGTTTTTCCCGTGACGGTCAAACAATCACCATGCAGAAATCCCTTATCGAGTAGCTTTTTCATTAAAGGAGTGAGACCTCCGATCTCACAAAACTGAGACATAAAGAACTTACCGCTTGGCTTGAGGTCGGCAAGCACGGGCACTCTTTTGCCGATGCGGTTGAAATCATCGATCGAGAGTTTTACTCCTGCCGTGTGAGCCATTGCGAGAAGATGAAGAACAGCGTTGGTTGAGCCGCCCAGCGTTATAACCACGGTAATTGCGTTCTCAAAGGCATTTTTCGTCATTATATCACGTGGAAGAATATTTGATTTGATTAAGTTGATAACCGCTGCTCCGGCGTTTAAGCAGTCCATATTTTTTTCAGAGGATATTGCTGCCTGAGCGGAACTGTTTGGAAGACTCATTCCAAGGGCCTCGATAGCAGACGCCATCGTGTTTGCAGTGTACATACCGCCGCAAGAACCGGGTCCTGGAATGGCGCTGGACTCAATAGATTTGAGCTCCTCATCATTAATAGCTCCGCTTGCATGCGCGCCTACGGCTTCAAAAACGGAGACGACATCGACAGGTTTTCCGCAGTAAATTCCTGGCTTGATCGTACCTCCGTAAACGAAAACCGAAGGGCGGTTCATGCGCGCCATTGCCATGACACATCCGGGCATGTTTTTATCGCATCCGCCGATAGCAACCAGTCCGTCAAATCCCTCTCCCGCCGTCACTGTTTCAATTGAGTCTGCGATAACTTCACGGGAAACTAGTGAGTATCGCATCCCAAGGGTTCCCATAGAAATCCCATCGGAGACTGTGATCGTGTTAAAGATTATGGATTTTCCTCCAGCGCTGTTGGCACCGCGGGCGGCCTCCATTGCGAGTTTATCGATATGCATGTTACAGGGCGTTACCATGCTCCAGGTTGAGGCGATTCCGACTACCGGTTTTTTAAAGTCCTCGTCTTTGAACCCTACTGCACGGAGCATTGCTCGGCTGGGAGCCCGGTCTGGCCCCTCAACATAAATGGAGGAATATTTTCGCGTATCATTTTTTCTTTTTGGCGGCAGCTTTTTCTTCAATTGATTTCTCCCCTCAAGTCGGAAATTGATTTTTTACTATTATTTATTGAATGGTTTTTAATGTCAATTCTTCTCCTGCGCGTATCGTGCATGATTGGGAAAGTTTTCGCCGTGAAAAATTTCTATTGATTTCAACCTTTCAAAATGATATAAAAGGAATAACAGGAGGTAGAGAATATGGAGATAGTTGCCTTTGTTAAAACTGTTGTTGCTGGAATAGCAGGCACGTTGTGTATGAGCGTGTTAATGAGCATAATCCACAGCACGGGAATTGCAAACGCAGATATGATTCGAGCGATAGGAAGCATGTTTACCCGATCTTATGAGAACTCTTTTACACTGGGAGTTGTCATCCACTTCCTGTTCGGAATCATTATAGCTTTCATCTACGTCTTGTTGATTAATCTTTTATCTCCCGGCTCCGTTGGTTACTCCATACTCACCGGCGGTATGATAGGGCTGTTTCATGGGGTAGCGGTTGCATTTCTCCTGGTTATTGCGGTGGCGGAACACCACCCTTTGGAACAGTTCCGCAACGCGGGAGTTGAAGTAGCCGTAGCTCATTTAGTGGGACACATCGTATATGGACTAATAGTAGGGGCAGTAGTGGGAGTTTTGAATATCAGATTGTTTTAAAGTTTGTTTCGGTTTACAACTTTAATACTTACTCAAGGCGTAACTAATAATAGCCATCTCTTAGTCAAACATGACGGAATGGAAATTTTATCTTGTGCTTGAATAAATGAACACGTAACATCTAACTCTGTTATAAATATAGTTCATGTAACACAAGGGATATTACAATGAGGGAAATCATTCCAGGAATTTATACGTGGTCGTGGCTCTCTCCGAGGCATGGCTACGATTTTAACGGATACGTTTTTAACAGCGCGGAGGGCTTGATAGTGATTGACCCTGCAATAATGCAGGATAAGGATATGGGTGAACTCCGAAATCTTGGGACGCCCTCTCATATTATTCTGACTAACAAAGACCACGAACGGACGGCTTATGAAATAAGGGACCGTTTCGGAGCGAAGATTTACGTCAACAAAGAGGATGCACCGTTACTCAAACAATCGGCAGAACACAAATTTGACGCAGGCGATATTCTTCCTGGGAATCTCAGGGCGATCAAAGTTCCCAATAACAAGTCTCCCGGCGAGACTGCGCTCTTGCTGTTACGCGGGAAGGGGATACTTTTTATAGGCGATGCGGTTATCGGATGGCCTGTTGGAGAATTTTCTCTCCTTCCTGCAGACAAATACGTCGACCCGTTGAGCGCGAAGAGGTCGATTAAAGTGTTGCTCGAACATGAGTTCGACACAGTTCTTGTCGGCGATGGAGAATCTGTTTTGAAAAGAGGAAAAGAGGCAATCATCAGATTCTTAGGACGAGAAGACGTACATTTAAAACTGCCGGTTCGTTAGTAGAGTCTCAACCCGAAAAAGTAGCAGCTCTTTTAAGACATAAAAAATGAGAGAAAGAAGCGAATAAAAACCCAAATGGTATCCGCTCTCTTTTGGTTTAATCATGAAACTTCCCGCCTTTCGCAAGCGTCTCGAGTATCGCTTTCATCCGCTTTTCCCGTGTCTCGGGTTTTTTCGCAGTCTGCAAACGCCAGGCAATTGCATATGTGTTTGCCTTATTCAGGCTTTCAAAAAATGCTTTGGCTTTTTTGTTTTTGGAAAGCTGTTTGAGAAAATCTTCGGGAACGGTCATGTTTTTCTGGGAGTCGTATGCTGCCTGCCATCTCCCGTCTTTTTTGGCGGCTTCCACTTTTGCAAGTCCCGCGGGCTGCATTTTCCCGTCGGCGATGAGCTTCGTTGCGATTTCACAATTGCGCTTAGACC
>Ga0187893_10005467_pt1 | contig 22770 bp, 21 predicted proteins | sample MA1701074metaG_FD_139574 | JGI IMG/M metagenome (GOLD analysis project Ga0187893, IMG submission 139574) | White microbial mat communities from a basaltic lava cave in the Kipuka Kanohina Cave System on the Island of Hawaii, USA - MA170107-4 metaG ...
CCGCTGCAGCCGACCTGGCTGGATCGGCTCACCGGCAACCGTTCGCTCGAGTGGTCCCCGGCCTTCATCGCCTTCGATCTGATCTCGCGGTTGATGTCGCCCTATCAGTTCAATCCGCTGAACCGCAACCCGCTGCGCGAGGTGCTGCTGCAATCCGTCGATTTCGAGCGGCTGCGCTCGGCCGATTGCCCGGTGAAGCTGTTCCTCTCGGCGACCAACGTGCGCACCGGCAAGATCAAGGTGTTCGAGAACGACGTCATCTGCCCGGAACGCGTGCTCGCCTCCGGCTGCCTGCCCTACCTGTTCCAGGCCGTGGAGATCGACGGCGAGCACTACTGGGACGGCGGCTACATGGGCAACCCGGCCATCTACCCGCTGATCTACGGCTGCGAGAGCCGCGACGTGATGATCATCCACATCAACCCGCTGGAGCGCCAGGAGCTGCCGACATCCGCCTTCGAGATCATGAACCGGGTGAACGAGATCAGCTTCAACTCGTCGCTGATGCGGGAGATGCGCGCCATCAGCTTCGTCACCAAGCTGATCGACGACGATCCCCAGGCGATGAAGTCGCTCAAGCGCGTGCTCGTGCACGCCATTGCCGCCGACGAGATCATGTCCGAGCTCGGCGCCGCCAGCAAGCTCAACGGCGACTGGGAGTTCCTGACCTATCTCCGCGACCAGGGCAGCGACCACGCCGACAAGTGGCTGTCCCTGAACTTCGATCGGCTCGGCCGCGAATCATCCGTCGACATCGGCAAGGAATATCTCTGACGTCCCACAACCAGGAGACGCACCGTGAGCAACATCGCCACGTCACACACCATGCCCTCGGGCGGGATCGCACCCTGCCGTTGCGCGCCGTAGCCCTCCTGGAACGGATCCCAGTCGCCATCCCGCAGTTGCTCTTCCGCTTCGGCATGGGCCTGGTGTTCTGGCGCTCGGCGGACAGCAAGCTCGACAGCTGGGACACCACGCTGCTGCTGTTCCGGGAGGAGTACAAGCTTCCGGTGCTGCCGCCGGAGCTTGCCGCCTATCTCGCCACGGCCGTCGAACTGACCGCTCCGATTCTTCTCGCAATCGGACTCGCCGCGCGCCTAGGCGCCCACGCCATGCTCGGCATGACTCTCGTGATCCAGCTCTTCGTCTATCCGCAGAGCTATCCCGACCACCTCCTGTGGGCCGGCCCGCTGCTCTACCTCGCCATCCGCGGGCCGGGCGTCATCTCGCTCGACCATTTGATCCGGAGGTACTTCGAGCGCAACTCTGGAAAATATTCCTAGTTCACGAGCGATTCTCTCCAGTGTCACCCCCGCGAAAGCGGGGGTCCACGGCGACTGACGAGTGTGTTGTCCTGGATTCCCGCTTTCGCGGGAACGACACCGAATGGATGATGGATCGGAGACAGTAAGGGTTGGTTCCTCAAACCGGCGGCCGCTTGGCGGCCCAGGGGCGCGCGCTTTCCAGAGCCTTGCCGATGGTGAGGACGGTGTCGTCGCGCCAGCGCCGACCGACGATCTGCAGGCCGATCGGCAGCCCGTCCTTGGTCCAGCCCGCCGGCACCGACAGCGCCGGGCAGGGCGCCAGCAGGTTGAATTGCCCGGTCATGTCGAGGCCGTAGTAGCGGCCGCCTTCGCGCATCGCGTAGTAGCCCTCGTCGCGCTCGCCGACGCGGACCGCCGGCACGCGCATGGTCGGGCAGAGGAACGCGTCGTACTTCTGCAGGATCGGATAGAAGCCGCGCCACTGCTCCGTGCGCTCGATCTCCAGGCGCTTGTAGTCGCGGGCGGACATCCTGTTGCCGGCCTCGATGAGCGCGACGACATGCGGGTCCATCTTGTCCCGGTACTGCTCCAGCAAATGGCCGAAATAGGCGGCCATGAACACCTGCCACACCTCGACCCAGGCATCGGCGATGCGCCGCGTCCACGGCACCGCCACCTCCTCGACGGTGGCGCCGGCCGCGGTCAGCGCCCGCGCCGCCTCGCGCACCGCCGCTTCCACCTCGGGATCGACGACGTAGCAGCCGAGATCGATGTTGAGGGCGAAGCGCAGGCCCTTGATCGAGCCGGGCTGCGGCCCGTCGAGCGCCAGGGGCGTGCCGATCGACTGGATATCGCGCTCGTCCGGACCCTGCGCCGCGGCGAGAAACAGCCGCGCATCGTCGATGGTGCGGGCGAGCGGGCCGAAATGCGAGATGTTGTCGAACACGCTCGGCAGCAGGTCGAGCGGGATGCGGCCGAGGCTCGGCTTCAGCCCGACGATGCCGCACCAGGCGGCTGGGATGCGCACGGAGCCGCCCATGTCCGTGCCTTCGGCCAGCGGCACGCAGCCGCTCGCCACCGCCGCGCCGGAGCCGCCGGAGGAACCGCCGGGCGTGCGCTCGGGATTCCAGGGATTGCGGGTGGCGCCCCAGAGCGGGCTTTCGGTGAAGCTGGAATAGGCGAACTCCGGCGTCGTCGTCTTGCCGACCATGATGGCGCCAGCGGCGGTGAGCTTCTCGACGATCACGGCATCGTAGTCCGGCACCCAGTTCTCGTGCGTGTAGCTGCCGAGCGTGGTGCGCTTGCCCTTCGTCGGCGTCAGGTCCTTGATGGCGATCGGCACGCCATGCAGCGGCCCGAGCGGCTTGCCCGCCGCCACCGCCGCCTCGGCGGCCCGCGCCTTCTGGAGCGCCTCCTCCGGATAGACGAAGCAGAAGCAGTTGAGCTTCGGGTTCACCTCTTCGATCCGCGCCAGGCTGTTCCTGACCAGCTCGACCGGCGACATCTCATTCGCGCGGATGCGCCGCGCCAGTTCCGTTGCCGGCGTGTAGCAGAGTTCGAGATCGGCCATGGGCATCCCCGTCGTCGAGAATGCCACCATAGCAGCCGCGGCGGTTTGCGCCAGCCGGCGGCCGAGTGCGCGTGCGGGTCTTGGCTAGGCCGGGTTGTCGTTGAGCCAGTTCAGGCGCGCCCGCGTCTCGACCCATTCGTCGAACTCGCCGGCGTGGCCCGATCTGCCGCGGACGACATGCACGAGCAGCTCGTGAAACAGGGTGACGGTGTCTTCGCGATCGACCCAGCGATCGACCGTGTCGCCGCGCCGCCGCCCGACCAGGCCGGTCCGCCGCCGCCAGCGGGCGGCAATGTCGCCGGCGATGGCCATGCCGATGAAGCGCGTCGCATAGACGCAGGCATCCTGTCGCGCGCGCCGCGTCGCGTGGTGCGTGCGGCCGAGCGCCGTGATGAAATCCAGCCATTCGACGGCGAATCGTCCGTAGCGGTTGAGTTCGATCCGAAAGCCGCGACTGGCGACCCGGTTGGCCGCGAGCTGCGTGACCCATTGGAAGTTCGCCGGCATTTCCTGAAAGACCGGAACCGGCATGACGAAGAGTTCGCGCTCATCGTCCTGTGCAGCGTCGATCAGCAGCCGCACATGCTCATGGGCCCGCGCCCGGCCCGCGGTGCCGGCGGCGGTGACGGCGATCCGGCCGTCGACATCCGGCGCGTCGAAGAAGTCGCGCTCCGGCGGACGCAATCCTTCCTGGAAGTCGCGCCAGCCCGCCGCGGCTGCATCCGCGTCCGGAATGAGGAAGGCGGGATCGGCGGGATTGGCCCTGTTCGTCAGCCGTCCGCCCACGAAAGCGATCGTCATGATCAAGGACCTCCTCGGCCCGGCAGCGTGGCAGCGTCGCAAGCCGCATCTGTCAGGCCAATCGTCCTGGCGCGCGCATGGATCGAAGGGAGATGACCGCTGTCGTCGGCCGCGCTGCGCCGGTGTCGCGTCACGATCTACGCCGACATCGTGCGCGCTATCGCGAAGGAATGCTGTGACAGGGCGCACATAACCTGCCGATCGCGATGCCCTCCTCGCCAGCCGGTGCGAATCATGATGCTATTCGGCCGTCAACGGGCAGGGAGCAGCCGATGCCGCGCGTCTATATCGTCAAGAGTGCCGATCCCAAGATCAAGGTCGCGTATACGGTCGATCAGGCCGCGGGTCCGGGCTGCCCCAACCGCCGCGAGGACGTCCTGCTCGTCCAGCACCTGCTGCGCATCGCCTGGAACGACGTCCCCAACTCGAAGGGGTTTCGCCCACCGGGCGAGACGCAGCCGCTCAAGGCCGACGGCATCTTCGGGCCGACGACGGCCAGGTTCATCAAGTTCTTTCAGGAGGAGGCGGTCCGCCGCAAGGCGAACTGCGCCACCGACGGGCGCGTCGATCCGGTCGCGACCGGCAAGCCCGCGGGCAGCATCTCCGGCACCTTCTACACGATCCTGGCGATGAACTCGGCCCGCAACAACCGACAGCTCGCCAATCAGGACGACATCGCGCTGGATCCCATGTTCCCCGGAGATTTGCGAAAGCACTTCTACATCGATTGGGTGTAGCCTGCTGCATCGACACTTGTACCGGATCGGCTGGGCGAGACGCTCCCCGGACTGCCGCCATGATCATCCGCCCTCGCCTGATCCCGATGTCCCTGACCTCGACAATCCCGCGGGCCGATTCTACCACGCCGAGTCCTTGAGAAGCGGCACCACGAATTCGCTGGCTGGCCCCAGGAACCGGTATTCGGGACCGACGACGCCTCCCATGCTCGTCGTCGAGGTTCTTACCAGTCCGATTCTCTCGAGTTGGAGGATCAATGCCTTTGGTATGTCTCCAAAGTAGAAGGTCCCGGCTCCTCGAGATGCCGATGCAAGGGCACCGGCCTTGTCGCCGAACGCCACGGAGAGAGCCTTCCCCTTTTGCGGAGCCTCGGTCAGGAGCGTGACCACCCTTGTTGTCGGCCCTGGTGCCTTCATGGCCGCCTCAACCGTCGAGCGCAGGACCTCACCGTCTGGTCCCCTGAGGAACCTATCCGTCGCATCTTTCGATACCTTGCGCCCGAGGCGAGCCAGCGTCCTTCGTCCCCCGTCGAGAATCACCCCCAAGAGCTTGCCGCCGATTTTCTTTGCGAACTTCGCAGCGATCCCGCCCAAGACAAACTCAAGCGGACTATCGACGCTTGTGACGTAGTCCCACGACCTACTCCCGAGAATGTCAAGAACCTCGCCGTGAATGGAACAGAACACAAAGAACTCCGAGAACTGATAAAACGGCGTCCACCCGATTCCTGTCTCATTTTTGTCTTCAAACCACTGTTGTGTCACCTTGGAGCTGAGATTGAAGAAGCAGTAAGCCTTCACCGGAAGTTCGTCACCTGGCTGCCAATCCCACTCTTCACCCAGTATGAAGTCTCCCTTGTGACCCCGCGGAGCATCTTGCGTCCATATTCCATGTCCGCGTACCCACCCGCAGTACCCTACGATCTCCCCCCAGATGGTCGGCTCTGGAGTTACGCCTTGCCGGATTTCAGGAGTATTCGAGCTTTTTTCCGGGCTGCGTTTGGGGAACCCTCTAGGCTCAGTCACGACAGGGACGAAGTTGCTGACTAGCGGATCGAGCTTGATATTGGCGACTTCCCAAACGACAGCAGCACGCGAAAAAACCTGATCCTCCTGAATGAGTCTGACAGGTTCACCTTTTCCGCTTGTCTCATCAATCATCAACGCCGCGTAGGTTCGGGGTCTTGGGTGCCGATTCTTTGTTACGCGGAATGTCCTGTGAAAGTCCTGATGTGGGCTCATTCAAAACCTCATCGTTACGGGTCTATTCTGCACATAGCTTGATAAATAGGGCCGTAGTGGTATCGGGTCCCCAATTGATCGCAGCCCTGGAAGTGCGAAACGCGGTCGAAGGTGATGGTGGTTGGCATCTTTCGCCCCCGCTGAACGTATCAAGAGCGTGCGCATCTGTTGATCTCTGCGCACACGCAATTGTCAGCAGCTCGTGGGGGGAACAAGGTTGGCCGCGGGATCGTTCCTCCCACTCACGTGACTGACATCACACATGGTGCGATTTGCAAGAAACCGATCGTCGGGCTCCCGTCTACGACAGCGGCAGTTGTGCCGGCGCCGGCCGTTCCTCCGCAGGCCGGTCGCCGACATACCTGCGCCCCGGGAGCGGGATCAGCATGTTGACCTGTTCGCGGTACCGGCGGTACTGGTCGCCGAAGAGGTAGATCAGGTCGCGCTCCTCGAAGTAGATGCCGATCAGGATGTAGCCGGTGGTGCCGATGGCGAAGAGCAGGTGGCCGGCGGTCATCGTCGGCGTCGACCAGAACGCCAGCAGGAACCCGAGATAGATCGGGTGGCGCACGCGGCGGTAGACGAACGGCGTCTTGAACACCGGCTTCGGCGGATCCCAGTGGAGGAGGCGGCCGATCACCTGACGCAGTCCGAACAGTTCGAAGTGGTTGATGAGGAATGTGCTGAGCAGCAGCAGCGCCCAGCCGAACCAGAAGGTCGCCTGGAGCAATGTGACCGCGAGCGGATCCTGCACTCTCCAGATCGCATCGGGCATCGGCCGCCACCCCCAGTAGAGCAGGACGAGGGCAGCGCTGGCGAATAGCACGTAGGTGCTGCGCTCGACCGACTCCGGTACGATTTGCGTCCACCAGCGCTTGAAGCTGCGCCGCGCCATGCCGCTGTGCTGCACGGCGAAGATGCCCAACACGAAGATGTTGACGACGAGCGTCTCGACCAACGGTCCGGGCGTTCCGGAATCGATCGACTTCGGAACGACGATGTTGCCGACGAAGCCGATCGCATAGAGGAACGTGCCGAGGAAGACTGCGTAGACGACCACGCCGTAGAGAACGGCCAACAGACCAGCCATGACGCTCTCCCTTAGGGCCGCGCTTCCAGGATCAGGTTGAACGGCGTCTCCGTCGCGCGCCGGAAGCGGCTGAAGCCGGCCGACGTCACGACTTCGCGCAGCCGCGCCTCGCCGGCCTGGGCGCCGAGGCCGAGGCCGACCTCCTGGCTCAACGAGTTGGGCGTGCAGATCACCGTCGAGGCCGCGTAGTACATGCGGCCCACCGGGTTGAGGTTGTCCTCGAGGGAGTCCTGCGCGAACGGCTCGACCAGCATGAAGGTGCCGTCGGGCTTGAGCGCCTGACGAATGTGGGTGGCGGCGCCGACCGGGTCGCCCATGTCGTGCAGGCAATCGAAGCAGGCGATGAGGTCGTAGTCGCGGCCGGGGAAGTCCTTCGCCTTCGCCACCTCGAACCTGGCGGTGCCGCTCATGCCGGCCGAGATGGCGGCCGCGCGGGCGCGTCGGATCGACGGCTCGTGAAAATCGAAGCCGGTGAAGCTGCTGTTCGGGAATGCCCGGGCCATAAGGATAGTCGAGGCACCGTGGCCGCAGCCGACGTCGGCGACCTTGGCGCCATGCGTCAACTTGTCTCTGACCCCATCCAGTGCCGGTATCCAATCCTGCACCAGGAACGCCGAGTAACCGCTGCGGAAGAACCGCTCGACGCCGCGGAACAAACATTCATGGTGCTCGTGCCAACCGACGCCCCTGCCGCTGCGGAAGGCGGCGGTGACTTTGGGCTCGTCCAGATACACCGCGGCGATCACCTCGAACGCGCCGGCGACGTAGATCGGGCTCGCGTCGCTGGCGAGCGCCATCGCCTGTTCCGGCGTCATCGCGAAGCGGCCGCTGCGCGGATCGTACTCGACGTATCCTGAGGCCGCCTGCGCTGCCAGCCACTTGCGCACATAGCGCTCGGTCGTTTCGGTGCGCTCGGCGAGCTCCTGCGGCGTCGCCGGCCCTTCGGCGGCGAGCGACTTGTAGAGGCCCAGCTTGTCGCCGATCAGCACCAGCGCGCCGCTCATCGCCGCGCTCATGTCGACGACCATCTTGCCCATGAACTCCTGCAGCCTGGCGGCGTCGACGGCGGCGGATTGCGGTGTTGACATCTCATCCTCCGCTGCTATGAGGGGAACCCATGCAGCGCAGGCTATGGGCGCCTCGTCACAGAGGCGCCACGTGGCTCTCAAAAGACTCTCAAATCGGCGCTGCGGCCCTTTTTTGACACGCAGAGGAGGGCGGGTGCGGGGACGGGCGGGGCCTGGTCGATTGTTAGGTAGGCCCAATGACGCAGGTTCGCCTGATCCTCCTGGGCGGTTTCGCGGCCCGTGGTTCCGACGGCGGTACGATCGCGCTGCCCACCCGCAAGGCCGAGGCGTTGCTGTCGGTGCTGGCCTGCCGGTCGGGAGAGGCGCAACGCCGCGATTGGCTCACGGCCCTGCTCTGGGGTGGCTGCCGCGAGCAGAAGGCCCGGCACAGCCTGAGTCAGGCGCTGACCTCGATCCGGCGCAGCCTCGACGACGCGGCTTCCGGGCTCGTTGCGGAGCGGGAGACGATCGCGCTCTGCCCGCAGGCCGCCGCCGTCGACGTCGTCGCGTTTCAGCGGCTCGCCCACGGCGACGGCATCGAGGATCTGCAGGCGGCGGTCGCGCTCTATCGTGGACCACTCCTCGATGGCGTCAAGCTGCGCGAGTGCGCCTTCGAAGAGTGGCTGTCACGCGAACGAGCGCAGCTGCACGACCTGGCGATTTCCGTGCTGATGAATCTCGCACAGATCCATGTGGCCCGCGGCGACGCCGACGCCGGTGAGGCGGCCCTCAACCGCCTGCTCGCTCTCGACACATCGGTCGAGGAGGCTCATCGCCTGCTCATTCGACTCGATCTCGACCGTGGTTGCTACAACGCGGCGATCCGACACTACCGCCAGTGCGCCGATGCTCTCGGGCGCGAGCTCGACACCGTCCCGGAGCCGGCCACGACGGCCCTCTATCGCGACGCGTTGTCCGCCCTGAGGCACGGACACGATCGTGCGCCGCAGACGACTCAGCCCGATCCGATCGAGCGCGACGCGGACTGGATCGCCGCGGCGCCGGCGAGCGCACCGGCGGATCATGACCCGCCTGCGTCTCCCGACGCGATACCGGATGCCGGTCGTCGCGTCTCGATCGCCGTCCTTCCCTACGTCAGCCTCGGCGGCGATCCGGAGCAGGAAATCGTCGCCGATGGGGTCACGGAGGACCTCATCACGGATCTCTCGCGATTCCGCACGCTGCAGGTTGCCCCGCGCAATGCGTCGTTCCGGCATCGGCGGCAGGGTGCCGATCTGCAGCGCATCGGACGCGAGCTGGGCGTCAACTACGTGGTGCTGGGCAGCGTTCGCCGGTATGGCGTCCGCATGCGTCTCACGGCCCAGCTCGTCGACGCGCGCTCCGACAACCAGCTGTGGGCGGAGCGCTTTGATCGCGACGAGGAGGATACCGTCATCGTTACGGACGACCTCGTCCGCACGATTGCCGCGACATTGGCCGGCCGGGTGCATGCGGCCGGCTCGGAGCTGGCGAAGCGCAAGCCTGCCACGAGCTTGGCGGCGTACGAGTGCGTGTTGAGGGCGAATGCTGCGCAGATGCAGGTCGGGGACCCGCAGGCCGAGAGCGAGATGCGCCTATTCTACGAAAGGGCCGCCGAGCTCGACCCCGACTACGGACGGGCGTATGCGGGCCTTGCGCTCGCCCATCTGCGTGCCTGGTTCCGCGACCCCGGCGGGTCGGACGCCGCGTTGGAGTTGGCCGTCGAAATGGCAGCAAAGGCCGTCGCGCTCGATCCGGACGACGGCGAATGCCAGGAAACCCTCGGCTGGATCTTGCTGCATGGCAAGTCATTCGCGTTGGCCGAGCAGTATTACCGGCGGGCGCTCGAGCTGAATCCGATCAGCCCGGATGAACTGGCCTCGATGGGGGCCTTCTGCAGTTTTCAAGGGCGGCCGGAGGACGGCATCGGGTGGTTCGAACAGGCCAAGCAGGTCGATCCCTTTTTCGATCCGACCTGGTACTGGCAGCTGCTCGGCGCCACCTACTTCAACGCGCGCCGCTACGGCGAGTCGATCACGGCATTCAACCGCTCGCCCGCCAAGCCGGGATGGGTCCACGCCTATCTGGCTGCGTGTCATGCGTGTCGTGGTCACGTCGAGGAAGCCACGGTGGCCGCCGAGCTTGCTCGCCTGTGTCCCGGCTTCTCCGCCTGCCAGCTCGCGGTCAAAGAGCCATACAAGCTCGCAGCCGACCGCGAGCACTTGCTCGACGGTTTGCGCCGAGCCGGCCTTTGACGGCGGACGCGTCCACGCGCCGCCGGCACCGAGCTATGGCGCCTTCCTCGCAAGGAGCTTGATGATGGCGGTGACCGCGGTCGGATAGCCGTCGGCACCGAGTCCTGCGATCACTGCGGTTGCGGCGAGCGATACGAGGGACCGATGATAGAGTGGCTCGCGCCGGTGGATGTTCGAGAGATGAACTTCGATGATTGACCCGGGGAACATCTTCAGGGCGTCGACGAGGGCAAGCGACGTGAACGAGAACGCGGCCGGGTTGATGATGATGCCGCTGGCGCCATCGATGGCCTCGTGCACCCATTCGATGAGCTGCGTCTCGCTGTTCGTCTGACGGAACGTGATCGGCAGCGCGGCAGCCGCAGCCCGGCACATCGCTTCGATCTCTGCCAGCGTCGTGGTGCCCTAAATCTCGGGCTCGCGCGTGCCGAGGCGGTTGAGGTTGGGGCCGTTGAGGATGTAGATCGGTCGGTTCATGGGCGCGTCCTTCGTCCAAGGGATTGCTGCCGATGCGCGGCCCTCAGCCCTGGTAGCCCAGGAGCCGCGGCAGCCAGAGCACGGTCTCCGGCACGAAGGTGATGAACGCCAACGCGGCAACCATGGCGAACAGGAACGGCAGCACGTCGCGAACGATGTCCCTCAGCGGCGATCCCGAGATGTTCGTCATGATGAAGAGCAGGAGCCCGTAGGGAGGCGTTATCAGGCCGATCATGATGTTGACGACCACGACGACCCCGAAGTGCACCATGTCGATGCCCAGCGCCTGCGCGGTCGGAATGAAGACCGGTACGATGACGAGGAGGATGGCCGTCCCTTCGAGAAAGCATCCGAGCAGGAGAAGGATGACGTTGACGAGGATCAGGAAACCCGTCGGCGACAGGTCCCAACCGTCGAGGACGACGCGGAGCGTGTGGGGGATGTTCTCGATCGTGACGACATAATTGAAGACCAGCGCGCCGGCGATCAGCATGCCGATCGATGCGGTCGAGCGCGCGCTCGCCAGAAGCGACTCGCAGGTCGAGCGCAGGCTGATGCTGCGGTACAGGATTGCCGAGATCGCGAAGGCATAGGCGGCGGCAACGGCGGCGGCCTCGGTCGGCGTCATCACGCCGCCGTAGATGCCGCCGAGCAGGACGACGGGCATCATCAGCGCCGGGAAGGCGAGGGCGGTGATTCCGGGCAGCGCCCGCAGGGGAACCGGCGGCTCGACCGGAAAATTCCTGCGGCGTGCGGTGGTGGCAACGATTGTCATCTGGGCCAGGCCCATGAGCAGGCCCGGCACGACGCCGCCGAGAAAGAGGTAGCCGATCGAGGCATCGGACACGAGCGCGTACAGGACCATCGGGATGGATGGCGGAATGATCGGCCCGATCACCGCGGATGCCGCGGTCAGCGCCGCTGCGTAGCTCGGCGTATACTTCCCGTCACGCGTCATCATGTTCTGCATCATCTTGCCGGTGCCGGCGGCGTCGGCGATGGCCGAGCCGGACATCCCGGCGAAGATGATGCTCTGCACGATGTTGACGTGCGCGAGACCGCCGCGGAAGCGGCCGACCAGCGCGTCGCAGAAGCGCAGAAGCCGCTCCGTCATCGTGCCGATGTTCATGAGTTCGGCGGCGAGGATGAACAACGGGACGGCGAGGAGCACGTAGCTCGTATAGAGTCCGTTCAGCAGCTGCTCAGCGGCAGTTCCCATGTCCTGGCCGTCGAGAAACAGGAACAATATAGAGCCCGCGATCATCGCGTGGCCGATCGGCAGGCCCAGGAAGCTGAGGATCGTGATGACGACGATCGTGATGGAAAACGGGCTGGCGAGATTCATATTCCGGAGCTCGCCTTCGCCGGATCCGGGGCCTCCGGCGCATCGCCTCGGATGGCGCGCCAGCCCAGCCAGAGATAGCGCGCGATCGAAGCGGCCGCGAACACCAGATAGATCGAGAAGAGCCAGTCGAACCTGATGTCGAGGTATGCCGTCTCCTCGACCTTCATGAACATGACGTAGTCGCCGACGGCAGGCAGCGACAGAGCGTAGAGCGTCACCAATGCCGTTGCGATGATCACCGCCATGATTCGGCGGCCATTCGGTCCGACGCTGCCGTAGATGATGTCGAAGCGGATCTCGTCGCTTTCCCGCACCACGAAGGCCGCGCCCCAAAGGATGAGCCACAGCCAGGTGATGATGCTGAGCTCCGTGGTCCAACCGATCGGAAAGTTGAGCAGGTATCGGAAGACGATCTGCACGATGAAGGCGAGGAACATGACGGCGAGCAACGCGGCCGCGACGTTCTCGGCACGCCTTCGAAGCCATTGGACTGAGGACTGGAGCCTGGCGACAGTCGAGTTCGGCACCGCCCCTCGCGCATGCCAAAGGAAGTAGCGTTTCTCGAAGCCGCCGGCCGACCTTCGTCGGCCAATGGCGGCGACACGCCCAGTGAGCTACATCGCGTTGATCGTGTCGAGCATGCCCTTCGGCCAGTTCTTGGCCAGGTCCGACTCCAGATACTTCTGCTGGGCGTGGGTACGGAAGGCAGCCACGTCCGGTGTGTAGACGTCGAGGCCCTGTGTCTTGAAGAATTCGACCAGCTCGCCCTCCTTCTTCAGGTGCTCCTGCGTGCTCCAGGCGATTGCCTTGTCGGCCGCGGCTTGGAACGCGGCCTGCTGCTCCGGCGTCATGTCGTTCCAGACCTTGCTGGAGACGGTGAGGAGATCGAAGCCCACGAGATGCGACGTCAGCGCGATCTGCGACATGACCTCGTAGAACTTCATGTTCTGGACGTTCGGCAGCGGATTGTCCTGACCGTCGATGGCGCCGCTCTGCATGCCGGTATAGACCTCCGCGTAGGCCATGGGGGTCGGGTTGGCGCCGAGTGCTTGCCCCAGGAACTGCCAGGCGTCGCCATTGGGCATGCGCAACTTTATTCCCGCCATGTCGGCCGGCGTATTGATCTTCGTCGTCGGCACCAGGCCGATCTGCCGGGCGCCGAAGTAGGTCGGCCCGAGGATATGGATGCCGAGCTGGTCTTCGGCCATTTTCTTCAGCTCGCCGCCGACATCGCTGTCGAACACTGCCCGCATGTGAGCCGCGTCTCGGAAGAGATAGGCAGAGGTGACGATCGACCAGGCGGGAAGCTGCTTCGAGATGTCCTGCGCGGCGATGTTGCCCATCTCGAGATTGCCGCGCTGCAGCGCCACGAGCTCGGTGCCCTGCTTGAAGAGCGTGCCGCCGAAGTAAGGCTCGAGCGTGAAATCGTTCTTGATGTCCGCGGCGAACTTCTTGGTCATCTCGGCGCGGATGTCCTGCTCCGAGAAGACGGCGGAGAAGCGCAGCACCGGCTTGTCCTGAGCCAGGGCGGCCGCGCCCGTGGTCGCCGCCAGGAGCAGGCTAACGGCAAGCAGCATCGCGCGGCGATTGAGCAGTACTCTCATGGTGTCCTCCCTTCGGGCATCAGGCCGTTTGTCGGCCGGTTCTTCGATTGATTTTGGACGAAATAGTTCGTTCATGTCAACGATGACGGCATTGCAGAATGAGGCCGCAGCGCCGTTTGGTCAGCCGGCCGCCTCGAAATGGCGTGCCATCTCGACCGGATCGGGCGTCAGCCCGGTGAAAAGTTCGAAAGCCTTGACGGCCTGGAAGATCGCCATCCCTCGACCCGGCAAGATTCGGCTTCCCTTGGCGGCTGCGGCGCGAAGCAGTTCGGTGTCCGCAGGAAAGTAGACGACGTCCGCGACCCACAGGTCCCGCCTGAGCTCGCCTTCGGGCACAGGCATTCCCGGATACTTCGCCATGCCGACCGGGGTGGCATTGACGAGGCCGTCCGCCGACCGCATGGCGGCGGAAAGGCCGGCGGCGACGGCTGCGGAACGGCCCGCGCCGAATTGGCGTGACAGGCTGTGCGCAAGAGCCGATGCCTTCTCCGCATCCGAATCGAATATGCGGACCTGTGACGTGCCGAGATCGAGGAGCGCCCGGCCGACCGCCATTCCCGCCCCGCCCGCGCCGATCAGGAGAACTCGATCCAGCGCCGCTCCCGGCATTCCCCGCCGAAGGCTCTCGGCGAACCCCCAGCAGTCGGTGTTGTGGCCGACCGCGCGTCCATCGCGGAAGACAACGGCGTTCACCGCACCGATCGCCGCGGCCTCGGGCGAGAGATCGTCGAGGCACCGGACGATGCGCTGCTTGAACGGGTGGGTTACATTCAGGCCGACAAGACCGTGGCGCCCGGCAGCGTGAATGAGGTCGGGCAGGGCGTCATCGGCGAGCCCGATCCGGTCGAAGTCGAGCAGTCCAAACGCGTATTGCAACCTGAGCCTCGCCCCTTCACCCTCATGCATCCGCGGTGTCCGCGATTCCTGGATTCCTCTGCCGACGAGCGCGGCGCGAAACGGGAGACGGGGCAAGGCGTCGAACAACGCGTGAAGATCGCGGGACCGAGTCGTCGAGGTTGCGAGGGAGGGTTGGCCTGGATGCTGCAATGGTCTAAGTGGGCGCTTGGGGCAGAGGCGCTGACGGGGGCTCGACCGTATGCTTGATCCACTGTCGCGCTGGGATGGATACAATGAACGGACCAGTTAGTTTAGTCAATCACGCGGCCGACCTACCGCCATTGTGGAGATCTTTCGACGCATGAGCCTCGCCGCGCCATCCGGCACGCGCAAAACCTCCGACGCGCCGAGCCGCACCAACGATCCTGAGGGGACCAAGCGCAACATCATCGAGGTCGCCACGAAGGAATTCGCCGAATACGGGTTGTCCGGCGCGCGGATCGACGAGATCGCGGCAAAGACCAAGTCCAGCAAGCGCATGATCTACTACTACTTCGGCGACAAGGACGGCCTGTACCTGCAGGTCCTCGAAGCGGCCTATAGGAAGGTCCGGGCGATCGAGGCGACGCTCCACCTTGACGATCTAGACCCCGTCCACGCGCTGCGGAAGCTCGTCCAGTTCACGTTCGATCACCACAGCGCCAACCAGGACTTCATTCGCCTTGTGATGATCGAGAACATCCATCACGGCGCATACCTGGCCCGATCGCGGGTGATCCAGGAACTCAACGTCACCGCCATCGATACCATCTCGCGGCTCTACGAGCGCGGCGTTCGCGCCGGCGTTTTCCGGCGAGGTCTCGATGCGGTCGACCTGCACTGGCAGATCAGCGCGCTCTGCTTCTTCAACGTCTCCAATCGCGCGACATTCTCGAAGATATTCGCCCGCGATCTCGGAAACAGGAAGTCGCAGCAGCGGCTCCGGGAAGAGTCGGTGCAGATGGTCGAGCGGTTCGTCCGCAAACCGTGACCGCCCGCCGAGCCCCGTACGCGTATCCGGGCCTCAGCCCTCCGCGGGGGCCGGCTTCTGCAGGACCTGCCGCGCCGCCGCGGCCGCAGACTCGTCGCCGTCGGTCACTTGCACGGTCGGGAAGGCGAACTTGATGCCGTTGGCGTCGAAGGCCTTCTTGATCAGCGCGTAGGCCTTGCGGCGGATGGTGAACTGCTGGCCCGGCTTGGTCATCATCTTCATGCGGATCTGGATGGCGAACTCGCCGAACTGCTCGACGCCCTGCATTTTCAGGGGCTGGAGGATGTGCGGCGCGAAATCGGGTTCGGCCGCCAGATCCTTGCCGATCTGCTTGATCAGCTTCTTCGCCTTGTCGAGATCGGAATCGTAGGTGATGCCGATCATCATCTTGTCGATCACCCAGTCGCGGCTCATGTTCTGGATCGCGCCGAGCTCGCCGAACGGCACGGTGTAGAGCGGGCCGCGGTGATGGCGCAGCTTCACCGACCTGAGCGAGAAGGACTCGACCGTGCCCTTGTAGCTGCCGCTCTGGATGTACTCTCCGGTGCGGAAGGCATCGTCCAGCAGGTAGAACACGCCGCTGATGATGTCTTTGACCAGCGTCTGGGCGCCGAAGCCGATGGCGACGCCGACCACGCCGGCGCCGGCGATCAGCGGCCCGATCTGCACGCCCATCGCCGACAGCACCATCAGCACGGCCATGACGATGACGATGATGAACAGCACGTTGCGCAGGATCGGCAGCAGCGTGCGCAGGCGCGCCCGCCGGCGCGCCTCCTCGGTGTCGGGCTGGCCGGGATCGGCCGCCTGTGCCAGCGTGCGGTCGATCAGCGTCTTGGTCGCCTGCCAGACGAAATCCGCGACGAGGAAGATGACGACGGCGCTGAAGGCGCCGCGGATCAGGCGGGTGGCCAGGGTGTCGCTGGCGGTGAGGGCGCCGAGATCCACTTTCCAGGCCCAGGCGAGCAGCAGGGCGAAGCCGATGATGAGCAGCGCCCGCACGCCGCGTTCGATGCCGACCACATGCACGCCCTTGACCCCGGTGCTGGGCTCGGTCGCGCCGGCCGGGCGCAGGATGTGGGCGACGGACCGCTCGGTGACCCGGATCGTCACCGGCAGGCCGACGACGACGACGGCGAGCCAGAACAGCGGCATTGCCGAAAGGAACCAGAGCACCCACAGCAGCAGGAAGTAGGCCGACAACAGCCAGCTGGAGGCACGTCGAGCGAAGCCTTCTGTCGCCGCTTCGGCCCGCGGCCGGCGCCAGGCGATCTCCAGCCCGATGCCGAGCAGGACCAGCCCCAGGGTGTACGCGACGATCTGCTGGACGGGACGCGCTACGCCGAGGGTCGCCAGCAGCCCGACCGTCACCCAGCCGAATGCGAGCCAGCCGACGAAGAAACCGATTCGCCGGAACCAGAACCAGGCGGCCGGCGTGCTCATCGGGATGATGCGGAATCGCTCGCCGCCCGGCGCCAGCAGGAACCGGCAGAGGACCAGGGTCACTCGCAGGATCAGGAAGGCGAGCAGGTATCCGAGCACGACCTCGCGCAGCAGCAGCGGCCAGTCGAAAACGAGGAAGGCACCGACGCTGCCGACGGTGAAGGCGGCGACCATGCCGATGCCGTAGCCAAGCCGGATGGCGACGGCGCGCAGCCGCTGGCCGACCGTATCGAGCGGCAGCGCGAGGATCCATTTCTCGAGCCCCGCCGCCGCCCAGTAGTAGAGCCACTCCGCCCCGAAGCCGAGGGCAACGAACGCCAGGATCAGCAGCAGCACGGTGAACAGGCCCTGCTCCTCGAACTCGAGCGATAGAATGATGCCGGCGCGCTTGAACTCGGCCGGCAGGCTTGGCAGCGCCGTTGCCAGCGCGTGGATATGCTGGCGGATCGCTGCCAGCCGATTGGCGAGATGACCCGACGGCGTCGCCTCCGGACCGGCCGGTGCGGGCGCAGCGGTTGCCGCCTGCGCCGCCTGCTGCTGGGTGAGCCAGTCGCGCACGGCGGGATCCGCGAGCAGATCGAGCAGCTCGCGCACCTTCGGCGACGTGTCGGCCGGCGCAGCCGTGCCTTGGGCCAGGGCAGCGGACGCGCACAAGAGAAGCGCGAGCGCCGCGACGATCGTGCAGACGTGTCGAAGCCTGGATCTCATGGGGTCCCCCGTCCCCTTGTTCGCTTGCCACACCCGGCCTGCGGAACCAAATCAGCGACGGTCGGTATCGTAGGCCCCTTTCGGACGGGCGGCCAATTGGACTTTGGTACCCTAGGCACGCCGGCCCGGCTCGGCTAGGCTGGCGTTCGACGAACAACCCCTCGCTCGGCCATGATCGAATTGACGCCGGTACAGATTGCGCGCTTTCACCAGGACGGCTTCCTCATCCTCGAGCATTTCATCGACCCGGCAGACGCCCGCCGGGTCGCCGGCCGGTTCGAGCGGATGTTCCGCGGCGACTTCGAGACCGGCCTCTATCCGGACGAGTGGAACTGGCGCGAGGGGCGCGACCGGCCGGATCTGGCGCGGCAGATCTGCAACGGCTGGAAATCGGACCATACCGTCGCCAGCCTGGTGCTGCGGGCCGACATCGGACGCTTGTGCGCGCAGCTGGCGGGATGGCCGGGCGCCCGGCTGGCACAGGACAACATCATCTGGAAGCCGCCCGGCGCCAAGCCGCTCGGCTTCCACCAGGATGACAGCTACAACGGCTGGATCGATCCGCCGCACATGCTGACCTGCTGGATCGCCCTCGACGACACCTCGGCGGCCGGCGGCACGATCGAGTATGTGCGGGGATCGCACAAATGGCCGGTGTCGCCGCCGATCAAGCAGTTCCACGCGCCGGAGGACTACCGCAAGGAGCTACGCGACGCGGCGGCGCAGGTCGGGCTGACGCCGGAGCTGGTTCCGGTCGAGGTGCCGGCCGGCGGCTGCGCCTTTCACGACGGCGGCACCTGGCACGGCTCGGATGCGAATCGCGCCGACAAGCCGCGGCGGTCCGCCGTCTCGCACTGCATGTCTTCGGCGGCGACGTTCCATCCGACGAAGGTCAGCTACATCTACAACCGCTACAAACGGGCGGGCGACACTGCGATGGACGAGAGCTTCTTCCCGATCCTGTGGACGCAGGACGGCTATCGCACGGCCTTTCTCGACGACTACATGCGCCGCGGGTCGGCGGCGGAGATGGCGAAGGCGGCGGAATAGGCCGACGCCCTACGGGGTCGCAGAGGGGAGTCACCATCGGCATGGCGGCGCAACGGCAGCTCGCCCTGGTCACGGGCGCGTCGTCCGGCATCGGCCTGGAGCTGGCGAAGCTCCTGGCCGCCGACCGCTATGACCTGATCCTGGTGGCGCGGCGCGTCGAAGCGCTCGAAGCGCTTGCGGCCGACTTGCGCGCGGCGCACGGCGTCGCCGTGCAGGTGTGGCCGGCCGATCTTGCCTCGTCCGGAGCGCCGGCAGAGTTGGAGGCGCGCGCATCCGCCGCGGGCCTGGCCGTGGACGTGCTGGTCAACAATGCCGGTTTCGGCGCCCTCGGCGCGTTTGGCGATCTGCCGCTCGACCGTCAGCTCGGCATCGTCGACGTGAACCTGCGCGCCCTCACCGAGCTGACGCACCGCTTCTTGCAGCCGATGCGCACGCGCCGCAGCGGGCGCATCATGATGGTTGCCTCGGTGGCCGGTTTCCTGCCCGGTCCGTACATGGCCGTGTACTACGCCAGCAAGGCCTATCTGCAATCCTTCTCGCTGGCCCTGGCCGAGGAACTGTCCGGCAGCGGCGTCACCGTCACCTGCGTCTGCCCGGGCTACACGGCGACGGAGTTCCAGGCGGTCGCCGACATGAACCATGCCGATCGCCTCGCGCAGCTGCAGCCGATGACCGCAGCGTCGGTCGCGTGCATCGGCTACCGCGCACTGATGTCCGGCCGGCGGCTCGTCGTCACCGGCTGGAAGAATCGGATCGGCACATTCCTGATGCGCCTCATGCCACGGACCGCTCTGTCCGCGGTCGTCGCCCGGCTGCAGAGGCCGAGCGCGCGCCGTCAGTGATGGCCGCGGTGCAGGATCTGCTCGCGTAGCCCGGTGTCGTAGGCGAGGCCTGCGGGCGTCAGCACCGCCGCCGCAGGGAACATCGCCTTGATCAGTCCCTTGCGCTCCAGCGCCGCCCAGGCGCCCTGGTTCGCCAGGCCGCTGGCATCGCGCGAGGCGACGACGGCATCGCCGAGATGAAAATGGTCGCCGTGCGGATGCGGCATGCCCTCGACGAGGATGTGCCCCTCGGGCGAGTCGGGCGCCGGCCGTCCGCCGAGCTGCGCCAGCTCCTGCAGCAGCGTCAGCGTCTTCAACTGCAGGGCGTTCAGGTTCAGCGGGTTGTTCTTCGGCATCTTGTTGCTGGCCCTTGAGTTAGGTCAACCACAGAGACGCAGAGACACACAGGGCGCAGGGCGGTTTCTTCCTCTGCGACTCCTCTGTGTCTCCGTGCCTCTGTGGTTCATCTTCTTTCTTGTTTCGGCTCAATCCCGGAAGTTCACGTATTGCAGCGGCTGCTCGATCTTCATCTCGCGCACCAGCTGGATGGCGGCCTGCAGGTCGTCGCGCTTCTTGCCGCTGACGCGCAGCTCGTCGCCCTGGATCGCGGCCTGCACCTTGAGCTTGCCGTCCTTGAGCGCCTTGACGATCTCCTTGGCCAGCGTGCTCTCGATCCCCTGCTTGACGTTCACGACCTGCCGCAGCGTGTTGCCGCCTGCCTTCTCCTGCGGCTTGAAGTCGAGGCAGCGGGCATCGAGCTTCCGGCGGGTGATATAGCCCTTGAGCAGCTCCTGCATCTGCCTGAGCTTCATGTCGTCGTCGGCGATCATGGTGAGCGCGTTCTCCTTGCGCTCGATCGTGCACTTGCTGCCCTTGAAGTCGAAGCGCGTCTCGATCTCGCGCCGCATGCCCTGGATGGCATTGTCGACCTCGGCGATGTCGGTCTTGGAGACGATGTCGAAGGAGGGCACGCGCGATGTCCTGTCCGTTGCTGTGGCCGCAGTCTGCCACGCCGGCGACAGCGAGGAAACCATCAGGGATGTTTCGGCAGGGCGGCCAGAAAGTCACGGACGATGCGGTTGAGCGTCGCCGACTGTTCCATGTTCGGCAGATGCGCCGTGCTGTGCATGACGACCTTCCGCGCGCCTGCGATCCCGGCTTCCAGCAACCCGGCGACGGCAACGACATCCGGCTGGTCCTCGTCGCCGACGATGATCAGCGTGGGCGCGCGCACGTCGCCCAGGCGTCCGGCCGCTGGCGGGTCGAGCGGCTGCTCCTCGCCGAGGTCGGGTGGCGTCGCATAGCTCCGGATGAGCATGTCGCGCACGCGCGCCTGCAGGCTCGGGTCGATCTGCTCCAGCTTGCGGCGCGGTCCGGCGAGCCATGTCTGCATTTCGATCTCCGCCGCTTCGTCAAGCCGCTCGGCCTCCAAGGCCGCGTCGCTGGCTTTCCAGGCCGCCCGCGTGCCCGCATCCACGAAGCGATAGCCGGAGAGCGCAGACCCGACGAGGATCAGGGCCTCGACCCGACTCGGGTACTCGAGGACGAAGTCGAGCGTCGTCTCGCCCGACATCGAGGCGCCCACCAGGATGGCGCGCCCCACGCCGAGATGGTCCATCAGGCCCAGCAGGTCGTGGCGGTGCGCGAAGGGTCCGGCCACCATCTCCGTCTGCCCGAAGCCGCGGAAGTCGGGGACGATCACGCGATGGGTGCGGGCGAATTCGCCGACCTGTTCGTCCCACATGCGGCCGTCGCAGATACCGGCATGGAGCAACAGCAAGGGCGGACCGTCGCCGGCCCTGCGATAGAAGAAGTTGGCACCGTTGACGGCGGCCCAACCCGACTCGATCCGAGCGGCCGTCACGGCTTCTTCACCCATTCCTCGAATCCCATGCGCTTGAGCTTGTCGGAGTCGGCCATGTAGATGCCGTCGGCGGCGAAGATGATGTGCTTGCCGACCGTCGGGAACTCGCCGACATCGACGCGCCCGCGCTCGCCGCCCATGAGATACACGAGATCCGCGTCATGGGGGTTCTTCAAGTGATGGCCGATCGAGGGCGTGGGGAAGGCCATGAAGTCGCCGGGCCCGACCTCGAAGGTCTTGTCGCCGATCTCGGCCTGGCCGCGGCCGGAGACGATGTACAGCCATTCCTCGTCGCCCTTGTGGGCGTGATAGATGAAGGACTCCTTGCCCGGCGGCACCCGCGCCATCGTCACGATCGCGCGCTGCAGTCCGATCGTCTCGCCGAGGCGGCGCAGATAGACCTCGGACTTCGGATTCAGCGGATGCGACAGCGGAAATTCCTCGCTGCCCGCAATCTGTGCTGCCGTCAACAGATGTGCCTCCGGCGGTTTGGCGCTCATCGGAACCTCTGTTCTGGAATGCTGTCTGAGTGCGGCCGGCTCGGAATGCAAGATCTCGGCCGCGCGCGCCCGGACCATGCCATGCGCAAATGGCAGCCGACAAGCCGGATCGCTTTGGTTAGGATGCGCCGCAACAAAGAACCTTGGGGGAAGAAACTCGATGTCGATTGCGCGTCCCTATCTGATGTTCCTGGGCGATGCCGCCGACCAGCTCGCCGCCAAGACCGCCCAGGGCGTGAAGGACTGGCGGCCGGACTGGTGCGTTGGCCAGCTGCGCCTGCCCGGCTGCAACGCCGATCTCAGGCTGCCGGACATGACGGTGGAGCAGGCGGCTGCCGCCGGCGTGAAGACCGTCATCGTCGGCGTCGCCAACCGCGGCGGCGTCATCGGCGAGAGCTGGATTGCAGTGCTCCAGCGCGCGCTCGAATTAGGGCTGGACCTGGCGAGCGGCCTGCACAAGCGCCTGTCCGATGTGCCCGCCCTCGCCGAGGCGGCGAGGAAGCATGGGCGGCAGTTGTTCGACGTCCGCCATCCCACCCGCGATTTCGCCGTCGGCACCGGCAGGAAGCGGCGGGGCAAGCGCATGCTCACCGTCGGCACCGACTGCTCGATCGGCAAGATGTACACGGCGCTCGCGCTCGAGAAGGAGATGAAGGCGCGCGGCCTCAAGGCCGATTTCCGCGCCACCGGCCAAACCGGAATTTTCATCGCCGGCGACGGCGTCTCGATCGACGCGGTGGTGTCGGATTTCGTCTCCGGCGCGGTCGAGTGGATCGCCCCGGAAAACAACCCCGATCACTGGGACCTGGTGGAAGGCCAGGGCTCGCTGTTCCACGCCTCCTATGCCGGCGTCACGCTCGGCCTGATTCACGGCGCCCAGCCGGACGCGCTCGTCATGTGCCACGAGCCCGCCCGCCCGCACATGCGCGGCCTGCCGCACTACCAGTTGCCGGATCTGCAGACCTGCATCGATGCCAATCTGGCGGCCGCGCGCCTGACCAATCCGAACGTGCGCTGCGTCGCCTTGAGCCTGAACACCTCTGCACTCGATCCCGCCGCGGCCGAGCGCACCCTGCGCGACACCG
>Ga0187893_10005468_pt1 | contig 22768 bp, 23 predicted proteins | sample MA1701074metaG_FD_139574 | JGI IMG/M metagenome (GOLD analysis project Ga0187893, IMG submission 139574) | White microbial mat communities from a basaltic lava cave in the Kipuka Kanohina Cave System on the Island of Hawaii, USA - MA170107-4 metaG ...
ATCACGGACACGGCCTCGCGCGAGGCGCTCGCGCGCATCGAGATGGATACGCGCGTGTTCGGCCTGACGATGCAGCGCTCGCGCGACGCCGCGAAGGCCGGCCATCAGCCGGGCCCTGAGAGCTCGATGTTCAAGGTCTACGGCACCGAGCTGAACATGCGCCGGCAGGACATGCTGGTGCGGCTCGCAGGCCCGCAGTCGCTCGGCTGGGAAGGCGCCGGCTTCAGCGACGAAGAGCTCGCGACCACGCGCGACTGGCTGCGCTCGCGCGGCAACTCGATCGAAGGCGGCACGAGCGAAGTGCAGCGCAATGTGATTGCAAAGCGCGTGCTGGGACTCCCGGACTGAGTCGGAGGTGCACGGTTTCCCAGTGGCTTCGCTCGCCTCCGAAGACTCCGGCTCGCTGCGCGCCGCGTCACGCACCGAGCACATACCTGGTTGGGCGCTCGCGGCTTTGCTTTGGAGGGATTGACATGGATCTCGTACTCACCGAAGACCAAGAGCTGATCGCGAAGACGGCCGCCGACTTCGTGAAGGAGAAGTCGCCCGTCTCGCGGATGCGCGCGCTGCGCGACGCGAACGACGCGACCGGCTTCTCGCGAGCACTGTGGAGGGAGATGGCCGAGCTCGGCTGGGTCGGGCTCGCGTTCCCTGAGAAGCTCGGCGGGGCGGGGCTCGGCTTCGCGGAGCTCGCGGTCGTGCTCGAGGAGCTCGGCCGCACGCTCGCGCCGGAGCCGTTCCTCGGCACCGTGTTGTTGGGCGGTCAGGCGCTGCTGCTTGGCGGCAGCGACGCGCAGCAGCAGGCGTGGCTGCCCAAGCTGTGCGCCGGCGACGCGATCGTGACGCTCGCGCACCAGGAGGCGCGCAGCCGTTACGACCTCCACCACGTCGAGACGCGCGCCGAGCGCGCGGCGGGCGGCTGGAAGCTGCACGGCGAGAAGATCCAGGTGCTCGACGGCCACGTCGCTGACGCGCTGCTCGTCCCAGCGCGCACGTCGGGCGCGGTTGCGGACGCCGCCGGCATCTCGCTGTTCCTCCTCACGAAGGGAGCTGCGGGCCTCTCGTCGACGCGCCAGACGCGCGTCGACGCGCGCGGCGCCGCGCTCGTGAAGCTGGAGGGCGCGGCCGGCGAGCTCGTCGGAGCCGAAGGCGCCGCGAGCGAGCTGCTCGCGCGCGTCGTCGACCGCGCGACGGTCGGGCTGTGCGCCGAGATGCTCGGCGGCATGCAGCAGGCGTTCACGCTCACGCTCGAGCACCTGAAGACGCGCAAGCAGTTCGATGTGCCGATCGGCTCGTTCCAGGCGCTGAAGCACCGCGCCGCGGACGTGTTCATCGAGCTCGAGCTCGCGAAGTCGGCGGTGATGGCGGCCGCGCGGGCGGTCGACGAGAACAGCGCCGAGCTCGCGAAGCTCGCATCGCTCGCGAAGGCGAAGTGCTCGGACGCGTATTTGCTCGCCGCGCACGAGGGCGTCCAGATGTTCGGCGGCGTCGGCATGACCGACGAGTACGACATCGGCCTCTACCTCAAGCGCGCGCGCGCCGCGGAGCTGACCTTCGGCGACAGCGCATTCCACCGCGCGCGCTGGGCGAGCCTCAACGGCTATTAGTCCGCGCATGCCGCAGCCCGCGCTCGATCCGACCACGCGCATGCTGCGCGCGTGTCGCGGCGAGCCGGTCGATCGCCCGCCGGTTTGGCTGATGCGGCAAGCCGGCCGCTATTTGCCCGAGTACCGCGCCGCGCGCGCGGGCCAGGCGTTCCTCGATTCGTGTCGCGACGTCGAGCGCGCGGTCGAGCTCTCGCTGCAGCCGCTGCGGCTCGTCGGGACCGAAGCCGTCGTGTTCTTCTGCGACATCTTCGTGCCGGTGCTCGGCCTCGGCGTCGAGGTCGACTTCGCGCCCGGGCCCGTAATCACTCCGCCGCTCCGCACGCGCGCGCGAGTCGACGCGCTCGCGCGCTTCGATCCGCACGCGTCGATGCCCTACGTGTTCGAGATTCTGCGCCGGCTGCGCAAGGAGCTCGCGGCGTCGCGCACGCCGCTGATCGGCTTCGCGGGCGCGCCGTTCACGCTGGCGACCTACCTCGTCGAGGGCCGCGGCGATCCGACGCGCGCGTACGCGGCGCTGCGCGAGCTGATCGCGCGCGAGCCCGCGACGTTCGCCGCGCTGATGGAGCGCCTCGCGGAGATGACCGTCGCGTACCTGAACGCGCAGATCGAAGCGGGCGCGCAGGTCGTGCAGCTGTTCGACACCTGGGCAGGTGCGCTCAGCGAGGCGGACTATCGGAAGCTCGTACTGCCGACGACGCGCGCGATTTGTCAGGGAGTCCGGCGCGATCGCGCGCCGCTGATTCTCTACATGAACGACGCGCCGCAGCTGGTCGACGCGATGCTCGAAGCGGGCCCCGACGTGATCTCGGTCGGCAGCGCGGTCGACCTCGCGGACGCCGCGCGGCGCGCCGGGCGACGCGCGAGCGTGCAGGGCAACCTCGATCCCCGCGAGCTCGCGCGGCCGCGCGACGAGATCTTCGCGCGCGTGCGCGAGCTCGCGAGCGCGGGCCGCGCGGCGCGCGGGCACGTGCTGAACCTCGGCCACGGCTGCCTGCCCGACACGCCGGTGGAGGGCGTGCGCGCGTTCACCGACGCCGTGCGCTCGCTCGCGCCCGCGTGACGGCGAGCGCGCCCTCGCAGAGCGCGCACGACGCCGTCGTGATCGGCGCCGGCGCAGCGGGCCTCGCCGCCGCGCATGCGCTGCGCAGCGCCGGCCGCGAGGTGCTCGTGCTCGAGGCGCGCGACGCTCCCGGCGGCGTGATGCAGACCGCGCAGCTGGGCGGCTTCACGTTCGAACGCGGGCCGAACTCGCTGCGTGTGACCGCGCCGCTGCTCGAGCTGTTACGGCGGGCCGGCGCGGAGCCGCTGCTCGAGAGGGCCGGGCCCGCGAGCCGCGCGCGCTACCTGCTCCGCGCGAACGGCCTGGTTCCCGCTCCGCTCGGGCCGCTCTCGTTCGCCACGAGCGGCCTGCTCTCCGCGCGCGGCAAGCTGCGGCTGCTCGCGGAGCCGTTGATTGCGCGCGGCGACGGCGCGAGCGAGTCGGTCGCGCAGTTCGTCGCCCGCCGGCTGGGAGCCGAAACGCTGCAAAAGCTCGTCGCTCCGTTTCTCACGGGCGTATACGCCGGCGACGAAACGCAGCTCGGCGCCGAAGCGGTGTTCCCTTCGCTCGTCCGCTTCGAGCGCGAGCGCGGCTCGATTGCGCTCGGCGCGCTCAGCGCGGTGCTCGCGCGCTCGCCGCGCGGGCTCGCGGGCAGCTACTCCGCGCGCGGCGGGCTCGGCGCGCTCGCGGCCGCGCTCGCGGCCGCGCTGGGCGAGGGAGCGCTGCGCTCCGGCTCTCCCGTCCGGTGCATCGCTCGCGACGGCGGAAGCTGGCGGCTCGAGCTCGCCGGCGAAGCGATCCGCGCGCGCTCTCTGGTGCTCGCGGTGGACGCGCCGGCCGCCGCGAGGCTGCTCGCGCCGCTCGACAGCGAGGCGGCAAAGCTCGCCGCCGGCGTCGCGTATGCGCCGATCGCGAGCGTCGCGCTCGACGTCGACCCGCGCGCACTGCGCCGGCCAATCGCGGGCTTCGGCTTTCTGGTGCCGCGCGACCTCGGCCTCGACTTGTTGGGCGCGCTGTTCATGAGCCAGCTGTTCGCCGAGCGCGCGCCCGCCGGCCGCGAGCTCGTCACTGCGCTGATCGGCGGCGCGCGCTGGCCCGGCGTGGTCGCCGCGAGCGACGACGAGATCACGCAGCGCGTGCTCGCCGGCCTCGATCGCGCGCTCGGCCTCGAAGCGAAGCCGCGCGTGCTCGCGATCTCACGCTGGACGCACGCCGTTCCGCAGCCGGGCGCCGATCACCCCGCGCGCATCGCAGCGCTGCGCACGCGCTTCGCGGACGATCGCACGCTCGCGCTCGCCGGCGGCTGGCTCGACGGCGTGGCAGTCAGCGACGCGCTCGCGTCGGGCAGCGCCGCCGCGCGCGCGATCGCGGCCGTGACGACGCGCTGACGCGCGACCGAATTCCCTCCCACGATGGCGGGCGCTACGGGCATGATGCGCGGCACGAGGAGGCCTCATGCCCGAGATTTCCTGGCTCGCGACGGCGGTCGCCACCGCGCTCGCGTTCGCGCTCGGCGGCGTGTGGTACGGACCGCTGTTCGGGAACGCGTGGATGGCCGAGCACGGCTTCACGCAAGAGCAGCTCACCAAGGACTTCAATCCCGGGAAGACCTACGGCCTCACGGCGCTGCTCGCAGCAGCGAGCGCGATCGTGTTCGGGATCTTCCTCGAGCTGCTCGGCCCTCACACGCCGCTGTTCGCGGTCGGCTTCGGCTTCTCGGCGGGCCTGTTCTGGGTCGCTGCTTCGATCGCCACCAACTATTTGTTCGAGCGCAGCACGGCGCGGCTGTTCCTGATCAACGGCGGCTACCACGTCGCGCGGTTCACCCTGATGGGCGCGGCGTTCGGCTGGCTCGGCTGAGCGGTCGCTCAGACCCTTCGCACGCACTCTGCCGCCGCGCGCACCCAGGCGGGGGAAGCGTTCACGCAGGGCACGAGAGAGAGCTCGGCGCCGCCGAGCGCACGCCACTGGTCGCGCGCGCGGATGCCGATCTCTTCGAGCGTCTCTAGGCAGTCGGCGACGAACGAAGGGCATACGACCGCGAGTCGCTTCACGCCGCGCGCGGCGAGCGCCGGCAGCTCGACGTCGGTCCACGGGCGGATCCACGGATCGCGGCCGAGGCGAGACTGGAACGCGGTGCTGACGCGCTCGTTCGGAAGCGCGAGAGAGCGCGCCAGCGCCCGCGTCGTCTCGAAGCACTGCGCGCGATAACAGCTCGCGAGCACGGCCGCGGGCGGCGCGTCGCAGCAGCTCGCGCTCGCGAGGCAGTGCGCACGGGTCGGATCGGCGGCGCGCACGTGGCGCTCGGGCAACCCGTGGTAGCTGAACAGCACGTGATCGAAGCCTCGCGCGAGCACGGGCCGTGCCGCTTCCGAGACCGATTCGATGAAGCCGGCGTCGCCGAAGAACGCAGGCACGAACGAGAGCGTCGGCGCGCCCGCGCGCTTTTGGGCGGCGGCGCGAATCGCAGCGATCGCGCTGCCGGTCGACGACTCGGCGAGCTGCGGATAGAGGGGAAACGCGACGACGCGCGAGACGCCCGCGTCGCACAGCGCAGTGAGGGCGGCAGCGAGCGCAGGCGCGCCGTAACGCATGCCGAGCGCGACGCGAAAGCTGGCGCCGAGCTCGTGCTGGAGCGCCTCCGCAAACGCGCGCGAGTGGACGAGCAGCGGCGAGCCGGCGGGCGTCCAGACCGCCTGATAAGCGCGCGCCGATCTCGGCGCGCGGAAAGGCGCGATCACGAGGTTCACGAGTAGCCAGCGCGCGGGCGCGGGCAGGTCGATCACGCGCGGATCGGACAGGAACTCGCGCAAGTAGCGGCGAACGTCGCCGCTCGCCGGCGACGCGGGCGTGCCGAGCTGCGCGAGCAAGACCCCGGTGACGCCCGCCATCCGCGCAGGCCCTAGCGATTCGCGCCGGAGCGCTGCAGACCGCCGAGCCAGAGCGAGAGCGCGCCGTAAGCGATCGGGTACAGCAGCGAGATCTGCGCGAGCCGCAGCCGCAGCGCCGGGTCCTCGTTCACGCACGCAGCGCCGAGCAGCAGCGTGAACGCCGCGGCGCCGCCGATCATCGTGCGCGCGAGCCGCGTCATGCGAGACGGATAGAGGTACTTGATCGGCACGAACACGAGCACCGAGAGCGCGATGAGCCACGCGATCATCGCGCCGGCCGAGACGTCCAGTAGCCAGCCATAGATCGCGACGAAGTTCCAATACGACGGAAAGCCCAAGAAGAAGTGGTCGTCCGTCTTCGCGTCGGCCTGCGCGAATTGATAAGCGCTCGCGAGCGCCGGCAGCACGGTCCAGCCCCACGCGACGAAGCCGCCCTGCGCGAGGAAGAAGCACGGCACGATCACGTAGTTCAGGTAGTCGACGACGTCGTCGAGGCGGCGCCCATCGATGTTGGGGACGCGCACGTGGACGTTCGCCGCGCGCGCGAGCGTGCCGTCGACGCAGTCGATCGCGAACGCGCCGAGCATCCAGAGTGCGCTCGCGCGCAGGTCGCCGCGCGCGGCCTCGAGCAGCGCGAAGAGTCCCATCGCGGCGCCGCTCGCGGTGAGCGCGTGCACGGACCACGCCGCCGCGCGCGCGGCGGGCGAGATTTCCTGCGCGTCGGCGCTCCCACTCATCTATACGCCCCAATTCACGCGGCTATAGTGCCGCCCCGGAGGGAACGTCTCCATGGCCATTCAAGAGATCACCGACGGGGGGGGTCGCGTCTCGCCGCTGAAGCGCGCGAGCGACCTCGTCGAGGTGCTCCGCCAGGGCAACGACTCGTTCATCACGACGCGCGCCGACGCCGTCCTCAACTGGGCGCGCAAGTACTCGATGTTCCTCTATCCGTTCGTGACCGCGTGCTGCGGCATGGAGTTCATGAGCGCCGCCGGGCCGCGCTACGACATCGACCGCTTCGGCGCCGCGCTGCCGCGCTTCTCGCCGCGCCAGGCCGACTTGTTGATGGTCGTGGGCACGATCTCGCACCGGAACGCCCCGATCCTGAAGAAGGTCTACGACCAGATGGCGGAGCCGAAGTGGGTGATGGCGTTCGGCGCCTGCACCTGCTCGGGCGGTCCCTATAACAACTACGCCACGGTGCAGGGCATCGACACGATCATCCCGGTCGACATCTACGTCCCGGGCTGCCCGCCGCGGCCGGAGGCGGTGCTCGACGGCGTGATCAAACTGCAAGCGCGCATCCAGGCTGAGCGCGTCGACGCGCAGGGGCGCCACAAGGAGATCGACGAGCTCCCGGCGCGCCAGATCGAGAAGCCCGTCGCCTAGCGGCGACGCCGCGCGGCGCCCGTCGCCGCGGCCGTTCAGCAGTGCGGCGGCCGTGCCGATTCACCCCGTTCCCAGGAGAGAGCCGCCGTGAGCAGCGCATTCGATCTCGCCGTGATCGGCGCCGGCCCTGGCGGCTACGTCGCCGCGATCCGCGCCGCGCAGCTGGGCATGAAGGTCGCCGTGGTCGAGGCGGATCGTCTCGGCGGCGTGTGCCTCAACTGGGGATGCATCCCCTCGAAGGCGCTGCTGACGGGCGCCGAGCTGGTCGAGAACCTGACCCAGCATGGCGCCACGTTCGGCGTGAGCGCCTCCGGCATCTCGCTCGACTACGGCAAGCTGATCGATCACTCGCGCGCGACGGCGGATCGCCTCAACAAGGGCGTCGCGTCGCTGTTCAGGAAGAACCAGATCGAGTGGATCCACGGGCGCGGGAGGCTCGCGAGCGCGACCTCGGTCGCGGTAACCGGGGAGAACGAGCGCACGCTCGACGCGGCGCACGTCCTGCTCGCGACCGGCTCCACGGAGTGGGCGCCGCCGAGCATCCCGATCGACGGCGTGCGCGTGCTCACGTCGCGCGAGGCGCTCGAGTCGCGCCGCATGCCGGGCCGGCTGATCGTGATCGGCGCAGGCGCGGTCGGCCTCGAGTTCGCGTACGTCTACGCGATGTACGGCGCGAAGGTGACGGTCGTCGAGATGATGGATCAGGCGCTGCCGGGCGCCGACAAGGAGGTCGCGGCAACGCTTTCGCGCGAGCTGAAGAAGAAAGGGATCGACCTCCGCACGAGCACGAAGTTCGAGCAGCTGAAGATCGACGGCTCGGGCGTGCGCGTGACCGTCTCGAAAGCGGGCGCGAGCGAAGACCTCGAGTGCGATCAGGTATTGGTCGCGATCGGGCGCCGCCCGCTGAGCGCCGATCTCGGTCTTGGCGACGCCGGCGTTCGCGTCGACGCGAAAGGCTTCGTCGAGGTCGACGGCGACTCGCGCACCGCCGCGCCGACCGTCTTCGCGATCGGCGACCTCGTCGGCGGCCCGCTGCTCGCGCACAAGGCGAGCGAGCAGGGCATCCAGGCCGTCGAGGTGATCGCGGGTGTGCGCAAGCACGCGCACCTGGGCCATGTGCCGTTCTGCATCTACGCGCAGCCGCAGGTCGCGTGGGTCGGGCTCAGCGAGGAGCAGGCGCGCGCGAAGTACGGCGAGGGGCTGCGCGTCGGGAAGTTCCCGTTCACCGCGTCGGGCAAAGCGATTGCGGCGGCGCACACTGCGGGCTTCGCGAAGATCCTCGCGGCGGGGAAGCACAACGAGATCGTCGGCGCACACGTGGTCGGCCACGGCGCGACCGATCTGATCGCGGAGATTGGCCTCGCGATGACGCTGGAATCGACGACGGCAGAGATCGCGGCGACTTGCCACGCGCACCCGACGCTGTCCGAAGCGATTCTCGAGTCGGCGTTGGCAGCGGAAGGGCGCGCGATCAACTTCTGAGCTCGAGCGAGCGGAGGCGGAGGGGCTTCGGATGGCGATTTCGGTACGCGTGCCCGAGCTGGGCGAGAGTGTCACGAGCGGAACGATCGCGCGTTGGCTGGTGAAGGAGGGCGACCGCGTCGAGCTGGACCAGCCGCTCGTCGAGATCACGACCGACAAGGTCGACGCCGAGATTCCGGCGCCCGTCGCCGGAGTGATTGCGGCGCTGCTCGTCGCGGAGGGCGAGACGGTCGCAATCGGCGCCGAGATTGCGCGGCTCGAAGAGGGCGCGAGCGCGGCAGCAGGGAGCGCAGCGGCGAAGCCCGCGGGCGCTGCGGCGCCTGCGCCTGCTCGTCCGGCTGCCGCAGCGGCGCCCCCGCCGGCGCAAGCTGGCGGACGCGCGTCGCCGATGGCGAAGCGCGCTGCCGCGGACGCGGGCGTTGCGCTCGGCGGCGTGAGCGGCAGCGGCGTCTCGGGCCGCGTGATGAAGGCCGACGTCGAGGCGGCGCAGAACGCGCGCGTCGGGACGCAGGCTGCGCGCCCGGTCGCCGAGGCTCCGCGCGCGGCGGAGGCTCCGCCGGCAGCTCCGGCACTCTCCGCTGCGAAGCCGCCCGCGAAGAAATCTGCGGCCGCGCGCGCGGCGCAGGAAGCCGAGGCGAGGGCGCGCTTCGGGAGCTACGCGATCCAGGAAGGCGATCGCGTGACCCCGATGTCGCCGCTGCGCAAGCTCGTCGCCGAGCACATGGTCTACTCGAAGCGCACGAGCCCCCACGTCGGGACGGTCGCCGAGATCGACATGGGCGGCGTCGCGGCCGTGCGCGACGCGCAAAAGCGCGCGTTCGAGGAGGCGCACGGCTTCGGCCTGACGTTCCTGCCGTTCATCGTGCACGCGGCCGTTCGCGCGCTGCGCGAGTTCCCGGCGCTGAACGCGTCCGTGCTCGAGGACGCGATCGTCGAGAAGCGCGACATCCACATCGGGATCGCGACCGAGACCGACAAGGGGCTGGTCGTGCCGGTCGTGCGCAACGCGGACCGCCTCTCGCTCGCCGGCCTCGCCGGCGCGATCGAGGGCCTCGCGAGCCGCGCGCGCAACCGCAAGCTCACCGCAGACGAGCTGAAGGGCGGCACGTTCACGATCTCGAACCCGGGCCGGAAGGGAAATCTCTACGGCTTCGCGATCATCAACCAGCCGCAGGTCGGCATCCTGCGCATGGGCGAGATGGTGAAGCGGCCGGTCGTGCGCAGCGTCGGCGGGCAGGACGCGATCGTGATTCGCCCGATGATGCATCTCGCGCTCTCGTACGATCACCGCGCCGTCGACGGCGCGCCGGCGAACGGCTTCCTCTACCGCGTGCGCGAGCTGCTCGAGGAGGCGGAGTTCGACCTGTAGCCTCGACACGGGGACGTTCGTCAACTTCCTCAAGTCGAGGCGATCGAACGTTGCCCTCCCGCGAACCTTCTTCGCTCGTGACCGACGTTGACGTGGCGTCCCAACGCGCTGACGCGAACAAGAGCGGACGTGGTTGACCAATCGGCGGCGAACCGGGACACCCAGCGGTGAACGCGCGTTCTCGAAAATCTGATTGAGTTAGTTGAAGAACGTCCCCGCTATGGCACATGCGCTCGAAATCTCGTGGCTCGGAACTCTGCCGTATGCGGCAGCGCTCGAGCGTCAGCTCGCCGCGATCGAGGAGCGCCGCGCGGGCGGGCCGGATCAGCTGCTGCTGCTCGAGCACCCCGCGGTCGTGACGCTCGGCCGCAGCTCGAAGCCGGAGAATCTGCTGACGCCGCGCGCGCAGCTCGCGGCGCGCGGCGTCGAGGTGCATGAGATCGCGCGCGGCGGCGACGTCACGCTGCACGCGCCGGGGCAGCTCGTCGGCTACCTGATCGCGGACCTCGCGGCGCGCGGCGCGCGCGACGTCTCGCTCTGGCTGCGCGGCATCGAGGCCTCGCTGATCGAGGCGCTCGCGGAGCTCGGCGTCCCGGCGCGGCGCGTCGACGGCATGACGGGCGTGTTCGTTGCGGATGATGGCGATGCGAGGCCGCCGGAGGCGGCCGCGCAGCGAGCCGCAGGCGAGCGGAGTCAGTGCGGTAGCCCGAAGCCGAGGAAGATCGCGTCGATCGGCGTTGGCATGAAGCGCTGGATCACCTATCACGGCTTCGCGCTGAACGTGAGCGTCGATCTCGTCGGCTTCGCGGACATCGTCCCGTGCGGCCTCGGCGCCGTGACGATGACGTCGCTCGCGCGCGAGCAGCAGCGCGAGCTCGCGCTCGGCAGCGCCGCCGAGCGCGCGTACTTCGCACACGCGCGCGGGCGCGTCGCCGCCGCGTTCGAGCGGGCGCTCGCATGACCGCGCCCGATCAGCGCGTCGCGCGCCCGCAGCAAAACCGCGCGGTTCCGACCGACCGCGGCGCGAAGCCGGCGTGGCTGAAGGTGCGCGTGCGCACGACGCCCGAGCTCGAGCGCGTCCAGCGCATCGTGCGCGACGAGAAGCTCCACACCGTCTGCTCGTCCGCGAGCTGCCCGAACCTCTCGGAGTGCTGGTCGCGCGGCACCGCGACGTTCATGATCGGCGGCAACGACTGCACGCGGCGCTGCGGCTTCTGCGACGTCCACACCGGCCGCCCCGCGGCGCTCGATCCGTTCGAGCCGGCGCGCGTCGCGCGCGCGGTCGAGCAGCTCGGGCTGAAGTTCGCCGTGATCACCTGCGTCGCGCGCGACGACCTCGAGGACGGCGGCGCGAGCCAGATGGCCGCGACCGTGCGCGCGATCCGGCGCCGCATGCCCGGCAGCGGCGTCGAGGTGCTGATCGCGGATTATCAGGGCGACGAGTCGGCGCTGCGCGCGGTGCTCGACGCGAACCCCGACGTGCTGAATCACAATCTCGAGACGGTCGCGCGCCTGCAGCGCCGCGTCCGTCCGGCCGCGAGCTACGAGCGCTCGCTCGGCGTGCTGCGGCGCGCCGGCGAGCTGCGCCCCGACATCCCGACCAAATCGGGGCTGATCCTCGGCATGGGCGAGCGCGACGACGAGATCGAGCAGGCGCTCGTCGACCTGCGTGCGGCCGGCGTCACGCTGCTGACGATGGGGCAGTACCTGCGCCCCAGCGCGGACCACCTGCCGGTGGATCGCTACGTGACGCCCGAGCAGTTCGACGCGTTCGCACAGCGCGCCCGCGTGCTCGGCTTCCGCGACGTCGCCGCCGGGCCGCTGGTGCGCAGCTCGTACCACGCGGAGCAGCTCGCGCGGCGGAGTGAGCCGCCCGAAAACTCGCGCAAATCGCCAGCAGGCCCAAACTCGCTCGGCTAAGGTGCGCGCCCGTCATGACCGCCCGCGTCGTCAAAGTTCGCCGCGACGAGAAGCTGACCTGGCTCGAGCGCCTCTACGTGCCGATGATCGTGAAGGGCCTCTGGATCACGAGCGCGCACTTCTTCCGGAACCTCGGCGGGTTCATGTCGGGGAAGCGCAGCGCGTTCGTCGTGCAGTGGCCGGAAGAGCGCGTCGACTTCGCCGATGCGTTCCGCGGCCAGCCGGTGCTCGTGCAGCTCGACAACGGGCGTCCGAAGTGCGTCGCGTGCGGCCTGTGCGAGTTCGCGTGTCCGACCGATTGCATCACGATCGTGCCGGGCGAGCTCGTCGACTCGGGCATCGAGCGCTACCCGCTCGAGTTCGACATCGACATGTCGCGCTGCATGTTCTGCGGCCTGTGCGAAGAGGCGTGTCCGGAAGAGGCGATCGTGATGAGCCGCGAGGTCGAGCTCGGCGCGTTCACGCGCGCGGACATGACCTACCGCAAGGAGCAGCTGCTGGTGCCCGAGCCGATGTTGAAGCGCCGCCTCGACTTCATCCGCGGCGAGTACGACCGCGCGTACGCGGCGCCCGAAAAGAAGAAGTAGAGACGACAAGCGGCAGAACACCGCGAAGCGGCGTAGTCCGCGCGCAGTGAGCCGAAGGCGAACGGAGCTCGGGAAAGAATGGACGATTTCGGCTCGGTGGCGCTGCGCAGGTTGATCGAGGTGCACGGCGCCGCGCTGGAGGCGACCCACGCGAACCTCGGCGACGCGACCGCGAGCGTTGATCCGGCGCGCATCGCCGACGTGATGCGCTTCCTGCGCGACGACGCCGAGTGCCAGTTCGACATGCTGACCGACCTCACCGCGGTCGACTATCTGGGCGAGCAGCCGCGCTTCGAGGTCGTCTACCACCTCTACTCGGTGCCGAAGAACAAACGGCTGCGCGTCAAGGCGCGCGTCTCCGAGCAGAGCCCCGAAATCGCGACGCTGTGCCCGCTCTGGCCGTCCGCGAACTGGATGGAGCGCGAGGTGTGGGATCTCTACGGGATCCGCTTCGCCGGCCATCCGGATCTGCGCCGCATCCTGCTCTACGAGCAATTCGAGGGCCATCCGCTGCGCAAGGACTATCCGAAAGAGAAGCGCCAGCCGCTGATCGGCCCGCAGAATTAGGGATTAGGGAAGAGACGCATGTCGAGCGATCTGCACCTCCACGCCGAGCTGCCGCCGGATCAAGACCAGCGCGGCGACCTGCACAGCGAGCACCAGATCCTGAACATGGGGCCGTCGCATCCGGCGACGCACGGCACCGTGAAGTTCGTGATCGAGCTCGACGGCGAGCAGGTCGTCGACCTCGACATCCACGTCGGCTACCTGCACCGCGGCTTCGAGAAGGAGTGCGAGAGCGGCTCCTGGTATCAGTGCATCCCGTACACGGATCGCCTCAACTACAACTCGGCGATCCTGTGCAATCTCGGCTTCTGCCTCGCCGTCGAGAAGCTGCTGCAGATCGAGACGCCGGAGCGCTGCCAGTGGCTGCGCGTGCTCGCAGGCGAGCTCTCGCGGCTCGGCGACCACCTGACGCGCACTGGCGCGGCGTGCCTCGAGCTGCAAGCGATGACGCCGTTCCTCTACGGCATCGAGGCGCGCGAGCTCACCTGGGATCTCCAGGAGATGCTGTGCGGCGCGCGCGTCACCTCGAACTACATCCGCATCGGCGGCGTGAAGCACGACATCGCGCCCAGTTATCACGGCGCCGCGCGCGAGAAGATCGCGAAGATCCGCGAGCTGCTGCGCGACTTCGACGACGTCATCACGCAGAACCGCATCTTCGTCGACCGCATGAAGGGCACCGGCGTCATCTCGAAAGAGGACTGCATCAAGTACGCGGTGACGGGGCCGATCCTGCGCTCGGTCGGTGTGCCGCTCGATATCCGCAAGGACGAGCCGTATCTCGTTTACGACCAGATCGACTTCGACGTGCCGGTCGGCGAGGTCGGCGACAACTACGACCGCTACCTCGTGTGCGTCGAGGAGATGCACCAGAGCCTGCGCATCATCGACCAATGCCTCGCGAAGCTCGAGCTGTTAGGGCCGGGCCCCGTGAACGTCGACGATCCGCGCGTGCGCTGGCCTGCGAAGGGCCGCGTGTTCAACGCGATGGAAGAGCTGATCCAGCAGTTCAAGAGCGTGACCGAGGGGCCGCGCGTGCCGAGAGGCGAGGGCTACTTCGCGATCGAGAGCGCGAATGGCGAGCTCGGCTTCTACCTCGTCAGCGACGGCAGCGCGCAGCCGGTGAAGGTGCGCTGCCGTCCGCCGAGCTTCATCAACCTCGCGCCGCTGCCGCTGATGGTGCGCGGCGCGATGCTCGCCGACCTGATCCCGACCTTCGACTTCATCAACATGATCGGCGGGGAGTGCGATCGGTGAGCAGCGCCTCGGGCATCGGGCGCGGCGAAGTCGCGCGGCGCCTCGGCCTGCCGACCGACCAGCTCGGCAGCGTGAACGATCCGCGCACGACCGACGAGCTCGGCGTGAAGTGGAACGAGAAGTGGATCTACCGCGACCCCGAGCGCGAGGGTTTCGACCGCGTCGTGCTCTGGAACCGCTACGACCTGCTCGGCATTTGGCGCGTAACGCGCGACGGCTCCGCGACGCCCGAGGCGCTCCCCGCCAAAGCCGCGCACTGAACCGCCCGCGCGCGGCAAGTCACCAAGCCGGGGACGTTCATACCTGGCGGTGACTTAGGGGACACTCTTGGCAGCCCACCGCAAAAGTCACCAGGGCAACAACGTCCCCGCTCGGTGACTTCCGGGCCTCCGCCGCTCGCGCCGTTCGGGCTCGTGCTCCACCACGATGGCCGCTGGACGCACGAGGGCCAGCCGATCCTGCATCGCCGGCTGCGCGAGCACTTCGATCGCAGCGTGAAGTACCTGCCTGCGGAGCGGAAGTTCGTCGTCACGCTGCGGCACTTCCGCGGCGAGATCGTCGTCGAGGAGGCGGCGTTCTTCGTGCGCGCGATCGATCTCGCGAGCGGCGAGCTCGCGCTCTCCGATGGCACGCGCGAGCCGCTCGACGTCGCGAGCCTGCATCTCTCGCCGCGCGACGGCGCGCTGCTCTGCCGCGTGAAGCGCGCGCTCGCGCCGGAAGGCCTCCTCGCGCGCTTCCTGCACGGCGCGCAGGCGGAGCTGCTCGCGGCGATCGAGCCCGATCCCGCCGGCGACGGCTACGTGCTCGCGATCGGCGGACGCCACGAGCGCCTCCCCGCCATCGACTGACGCTCCGCGAGCTACGCCGCGCGCGCCGCCCGCACCAGCGCGAGCTGCGCCGGCCCGCGCACGAGGAACGAATCGAGGCGCGGAGGCTCCGCGTCGCGCTTGCGCAGCGCGAGTAGGCGCGGCGCCAGCGCCTCGAGCGCAACCCGCGCCTCGAGCCGCGCGAGCGACGCGCCCAGGCAGAAGTGCTTCGCGAAGCCGAACGCGACGTGCCCCTGCGGCCGCCGCGCGACGTCGAAGCGATCCGCATCCGGGAAGCGCCGCTCGTCGCGGTTCGCCGACGCGATCAGCGGCACGACCACGGCGCCCTTCGGAATCCGCACGCCCGCGATCTCCGTATCCGCGGTCGCGAGCCGGAACACGAGCTGCACCGGCGCATCGAAGCGCAGCGCCTCCTCGATCGCGTCCGGCACGAGCTCCGGGTTCGCGGCGACGCGCGCGAGCTGCTCCGGGTGATCGAGCAGCGCGTTCGCCGCGTTCCCGATCAGGTTCGTCGTAGTCTCGTTACCCGCCACCAGTAACAACATCACGAACTGCATCGCGTCCTGCGGATGCAGCGCGCCGCCGTCGCCCGGCGAGACGATCGCGCTGATCAGGTCGTCGGCCGGCGCGCGGCCCCGCTCGCGCGCGATCCCCGAGAGGTACGAGATCGCCTCGTAGAACGTCGCGAGCATCTGCGGCGTGAACGGGTTCGCGCGCCCCGCGCCGGTGGACGTCGCGATGATCGCGTCGGACCAGCGCTTGAAATCGGCGCGGCGCTCGGGCGCGATCCCGAGCATCTCGGCGATCACGCGCACCGGCAGCGGCACCGCGAGATCTTCGACCAGGTCGAACGCGTCGCCGCGATCCAGCTTCGCGACCGACTCCGCGACGATCGCGCGCGCTCGCTCCTCCCAGAGCGCGATGCGCCGCGGCGTGAAGCCGCGGTTCACGATCGCGCGCAGCGCGTCGTGGCGCGCGCCGTCCGACGAGATCAGGCTCGGGTTCTTGCGCAGCACGAACGGGTTCAGGCGCGCCTTCCACATCAGGCGCGCGGCGAACCAGAGCAGGCGCGGTGTCAACGGCAACTCGCCATCCGGCCCCGCCGGCAGCAGCACCGTGAGCATCGCGCGCGACGAGAACAGCTCCGGCGAGCGCAGCACGTACTGCACATCGTCGTAGCGCGAGACGCAGTAATGACCGGACTCGTCTGCCCGATGCACCGGCGCCTCGTCGCGCAGCGCTCGGTAGAGCGGGTAGGGATCGGCGCGGCGCACGTCGCGCAGCGGATCGAACGAGATCGTCACGGGGACTCTCCGAGCGCGCGCTTCGACGCTACGACGCGCCGCGCGCGAGCGCGATGCCCGCCGCGACGCCCACGACGCCCAGCGCGACGCTGCCGAGCGCATAGAACACAGCGGCGAGGGCGCGGCCGGACTGAAGCAGCAGCCACGTCTCGAGTCCGAACGCGGAGAACGTCGTGAAGCCGCCGAGCAGCCCGCCCACCAGCGCGATCCGCCACGGGTTCACGAGCGGCGGGTGCGTCTCGAACACTTCGTAGAGCGCGCCGATCGCGAGGCAGCCCGCGAAGTTCACGCCGAGAGTTGCCCAGGGGAAGACGCGAAACGGCAGCGCCAGCGCGACCGCGACGCGCAGCACCGCGCCCACTCCGCCGAATCCGAACACGAGCAGCCACTGCATCACCGGCAACGGTGTCGCAGCCGAGAAATCCCTTCCAGCTTCCGGATCGAGGTGTATGGTGAGTGAGCCGCTCGCAGCCAGGGAGAGCGGCACTCGCCGATCGACCCACGAACTCGGATTCGTTCCATCGCATCGCGAGCCGACCGGCCGAAATCGGGAGGAACGCACGTGGAGGAGACTCCGCCGGGCCAGTGAAGTGGGCGCGGCCTCGCGCCGCGCCCAGCAGCCGCCGCCGGCTCTGCGCCTCGGCGCGTGTGCGCCGACGCGCGCCGGCGGCTCTTCACGGGGACCCCACATGGTGGAAGTTCTTGTCGTGGCCGTGGCGCTCGTGTTCGTGCTCGGGCCGATCGTGCTCGGCGCGCTGGGCGGGCTGACCGGGCTGTGGATCGGGCGCCGCTACGTCCATCCGCACCATTCGCAGATCCACGACCACGAAGTGAACGACGAGTAAGGTCGATGCGCGCGCCGAGGCGATCAGCTCGCGGCGCGCTGAGTCTCGATCCTCGCCGCTCCGGCGCCGAAGGCGTGGGCCGCCACCTCGATCGATTCGAGGCGTGCCACGCGAACCCGGTCTGAAGCCGTCGAGCGGAAGAGGGCCCGTAGCGGGGCGCGCGAAGGCGCGCTCCGCTGCGGGTTTTTCTTGTGTCGGATTCGCGCGGGATCCGCAGCCTGCGGCGCTCGTGAATCCCCGTCGACGCGCCCCCACGCCTCCGCCATCCTCCGCCGCCCGCCGCGCCCCGGCTCACGCCAGGAGCGGCGCTTGGGCGCCGTAGCCAAGTGGTAAGGCATGGGTCTGCAAAACCCTGATCCCCGGTTCAAATCCGGGCGGCGCCTCCAATGAATCAGTGGCACCTGCAGACCGCGCTGCCGCGCTTGCGGCCCTTCCTCGACGTCGAGCACGCGCTGCTCGCGCAGAGATGCGACCTAACGGTGGTGATGCCGGGAGTGAACATCAGCGGGAGGCGCGCATCGCGAAGCCTGTGCTCGCGGTGCATGACCGCTCGAATGGGCTCGTCGCCGAGATTCTCCGCCACCTCGCGCGAAGGGGATCGCCGGCAACGCGATCGCCCTAGCTACCGTCCTGCTCCAATGGAGGACGAGATAGTGAACCTCGGCGCGCTGAGTAGTGCGGCTTTGATGTTGTCGGGCATCGCTGGCTTGATTAGGCCCGACCGGGTTGCCTCGGCGCTTCAGCTTTCACCTTCGTCCGCAAGAGGCGTCGCCGAAACACGGGCGGGGCTTAGGTGGCCCCTATGCGGCACTCGGCGGTTGGGCTCTGGCGAGTCAAGACCCGGCAGCGCAGGTGGCGGTCGGAGTGGCGTGGCTGGGCGCGGCCGCGGCTCGCTTGGTTTCACTTGTTGTGGACAAGCCGCGCACCGACGCGTCGTTTTGGGCCTATCTCGCGGCTGAGGTCGTGTTCGGCGTTGTGGGCATCGCCGCCGCGGGGCCGCTGTGACGCGATCAACGAGTCAGACGGGGCCCGCGCCGAGCGGGGCTGAGCGGCCGCATAGGCTCCAGCGCCCGCGGCGGCGGCTTCGCAGTTCTCGATGACGAGGTGTAGGCGCGCGAGATCGATTTGAACCTGATGGCGGCAGTCCGCCTCGATCGCGCGCTTCTTCCCGCGATGATCGCGCAGGGTTCGGGCATGGTCGTTCACGTCACGTCGATCCAGAACATCCTGCCCTTGCCTGAGTCGACCCCCGCCTATGCGGCGGCGAAGGCTGCACTCTCGACCTACAGCAAGAGCCTTTCGAAAGAGCTCGGTCCGAAGGGCATTCGCGAGATGCGCGTCTCTCCCGGGTGGGTCGAGACGGAGGCCGCCGTCGACCTCGCGAAGCGCCTGGCCGAACGGGCCGGCACGGACTACGAGGGGGGAAAGGAAATCATCGTGCGTGGCCTGGGCGGAATTCCGCTCGGGCGCCCCGCGAAACCCGCGGAAGTAGCAGACCTCGTCGCCTTCCTCGTCTCCCCGCGCTCTGGCTCGATCACCGGCGCGGAGTACGTGATCGACGGTGGAACACGGCGTGAGCTCCCCGTCTCCGCATCCGCACGAGCTGAGCAGGGAACCGGCGGCTCCGGGCGGCGCCCAATCCCTGTCGCGAGGCGGCGAAGCGGAGATGCGGACGAGTTACGTGCAGTCAGCTCCTGGCAGCAAGCCCGCCCGACGCCGTTGACCCACCAACGCCATCCTGAGTCGTCTCGACGCGAGCGCTGCGTCTCGCGCTGCGGGTGCGGCCCGGCGCCTCGCGAATTTCCTCGGCGATGCGAGGCCGCAGGCTCGCCGCGTCGACTAGCTTCGCGCGACCCTCGAGAGCTGGCGCCCGCGTCATCGATCGGGGCCCATGACGACCGGGAGCCCCTCATGCCCACAATCGTCACGCGCGACGGAACGCAGCTCTACTACAAGGACTGGGGCCGCGGCCGCACCGTCGTCTTCTCCCACGGCTGGCCGCTCTCCGCAGACGCCTGGGATCCGCAGTCGTTCTTCCTCGCATCGCACGGCTGTCGCTGCATCGCGCACGATCGGCGCGGGCACGGGCGCTCGAGCCAGCCGTGGAACGGCAACGACATGGATACGTACGCAGATGATCTCGCGGAGCTGCTCGAGAAGCTCGATCTGCGCGACGTGACGCTGGTTGGGCACTCGACCGGCGGCGGCGAGGTCGCGCGCTTCATCGGGCGTCACGGCACGGCGCGCGTCGCGAAGACGGTGCTCGTCGGCGCGGTGCCGCCGATCATGCTGAACACCGACGCGAATCCGGGCGGCCTGCCGATCGAGGTGTTCGACGGCTTCCGCGCGGCCTACCTCGTCGATCGTGCGCAGTTCTTCCTCGATGTCGCGAGCGGGCCGTTCTACGGCTTCAACCGCCCGGGCGCCAAGCCGTCGCAGGGGCTGATCCAGTCGTGGTGGCTCCAAGGGATGATGTCGGGACACAAGAATGCGTACGACTGCATCCAGGCGTTCTCCGAGACCGACTTCACCGAGGATCTGAAGAAGTTCGACGTGCCGACGCTGATCGTGCACGGCGACGACGACCAGATCGTTCCGATCGCCGCGTCGGCGCTGCTCTCGGCGCAGCTCGTTCCGCACGCGCAGCTGAAGATCTATCCGGGCGGCACGCACGCGCTCGGCGACACGAGCAAGCAGCAGCTGAACGCGGATCTGCTCAGCTTCGTGAACGCGTAGCCCTAACAGTCAATTCACGCGCCAAGCAAGATCGGAGCCACACAGTGGGAAATCTCGTAGGGAAGGTCGCCTTCGTCACCGGCGGGTCGCGCGGCATCGGCGCAGCGATCGCGAAGCGCCTCGCGCGCGACGGCGCGGACGTCGCGATCACGTACGTGAGCGGGAAGGAGCGCGCGGAGCAGGTCGTGCGCACAATCGAGGTCGAGGGTCGGCGCGGGCTCGCGCTGCGCGCCGACAGCGCGGACGAGCCGGCGCTGCGCGACGCGATCGCGGCGGCCGCGAGCGCGCTCGGCCGCCTCGACGTGCTCGTGAACAACGCCGGAATCGCGGCGCTCGCGCCGGTCGACCAGTTCACGATGGACGACTTCGACCGCACCGTCGCGGTGAACGTGCGCGCGGTGTTCGTCGCGTCGCAGGAAGCGGCGCGCCGCATGCAGGCCGGCGGGCGCATCATCACGATCGGCAGCGTGAACGCGGATCGCATGCCGTTCCCGGGCGGCTCGGTCTACGCGATGAGCAAGGCCGCGGTCGCGGGGCTGACGCGCGGGCTCGCGCGCGATCTCGGCCCGCGCGGCATCACCGTGAACAACGTGCAGCCCGGCCCGGTCGACACCGACATGAATCCCGCGCAGGGCGAGTTCGCGGAGCTGTTGAAGCCGCTGACTGCGCTCGGGCGTTATGGCCGCGACGAGGAGATCGCCGCGCTCGTCGCGTTTCTCGCGAGCCCGGAGTCGAGCTACGTCACCGGCGCGAGCCTGACGATCGACGGCGGCTTCCACGCATGACAAGTGGAGGGATCGACGAATGAAACGCAAGGCATCGGCTGTCTGGCGAGGTGCACTGAAGGACGGGAAGGGCGCGATCGCGACGGAGAGCGGCGTGCTCCGGGACACGCAGTACTCGTTCAGCACGCGCTTCGAAAACGGTATCGGCACGAACCCGGAGGAGCTGATCGCGGCCGCGCACGCGGGCTGCTTCTCGATGGCGCTCTCTGGCCAGCTCGCCAACGCGGGCTTCACGGCCGATCGCATCGAGACCACCGCGACCGTGACGCTGGAGAAGATCGACGCGGGCTTCACGATCACGAGAGTGCACCTCGACGTGAGCGCGGCGGTGCCGGGCGCGGATGCGCAGCGCTTCACGAAGGCCGCGAACGACGCGAAGGCCGGCTGCCCCGTATCGCGCGTGCTGAACGCGGCGATCACGATGGACGCGAAGCTGCTGCCCGCGTGACGCTCCCGCGCGTCGGCATCTCGAGCTGCCTGTTGGGGAACGCCGTGCGCTGGGACGGCGGCCACAAGCGCGACCCCGTCGTCGTCGAGCTGCTCGCGCCGCTCGTCGAGTGGGTGCCGGTGTGCCCCGAGCTCGAGCTCGGGATGGGCGTGCCGCGGGAGCCGGTGCATCTCGAGCGCGTCGGCGAAGAAATCGCGCTGCTCGGAAACCAGAGCCGCGCCGACTGGACCCTGCGCATGCGCGCGTTCGCGGCGCCGCGGCTGCGCGAGCTCGCGGCGCGCGGGCTGTGCGGCTTCGTGCTGAAGCAGAGCTCGCCGAGCTGCGGCCTCGAGCGCGTCGAGCTGAGGCTCGCGAGCGGCGAAGTGAAGCGCGAAGCGCGCGGCGTGTTCGCCGCCGCGCTCGTCGAACGCTTCCCCGGGCTTCCGATCGAAGAGGAGGGCCGCCTGCACGACCCCGCGCTGCGCGAGCGCTGGCTCGGCCGAGTGCACGCCTACCGCCGCGGAGCGGTGTGAGCGCTCAATCGCCCAGCGCGGGCCGGTCGAGCGTGCCGAGCAGCGAGCTCGCGCGCGCGCCCGCCTTCTCGAACACGAGCTGCGCCGCGAGGTTCACGCGCTCGCGGAACGCGCCCTCGCAGTACGCGAGATAGAACTCCCAGGTCCGCTGGAAGCGCTCGTCGTACCCGAGCTCGCCGACGCGCGCGCAGCTCGCGAGGAAGCTCTCGCGCCAGCGCCGCAGCGTCTCCGCGTAGTGCGGCGTGATGTCCTCGTAGTGCGTGAGCGTGAGGTCCGTCGCCGCGATCGCCGCCGAGATCGCGCCGAGTGCGACGAGCTGGCTGCCCGGGAACACGTAGCGCTTCACGAACTCGACGCTGCGCTTCGAGCGCTCCCAATCGCGCTCGGGCACGAGGATCGCCTGCAGCGCGAGCACGCCGTCGGGCGCGAGGCGCTGCGCGCAGACCTCGAAGAAGCGCGGCAGGTGGCGATGGCCGACCGCCTCGATCATCTCGATCGATGCGACGCGATCGTAGCTGCCGCCGAGATCGCGATAGTCCCGGCACAACACCTCGACGCGATCGCCGAGCCCCGCGGCTGCGACGCGCGCTTGCGCGAGCGCGTGCTGCTCGCGCGAGATCGTCGTCGTCGTGACGCGGCAGCCGTGCTCGCGCGCGGCGTGGATCGCGAAGGCGCCCCAGCCGCCGCCGATCTCGAGCAGATGATGCTCGGGGCGCAGCGCGAGCTTGCGACACAGTCGCTCGTACTTCGCGCGCTGCGCCTCTTCGAGCGTCGCGCCCGCGCGCTCGAACACGGCCGACGAGTAGGTGAGCGTGGGATCGAGGAACGTCGCGAAGAACGCGTTGCCGAGGTCGTAGTGCGCCGAGATGTTACGGCGGCTGCCGGCACGATCGTTGTCGCGCAGCCGGTGCCAGAGCCGCAGCGCCGGCGCGCGCCAGCGGCCGCCGCGCTCGAGCCCGCCGAGCGCGGCCGCGTTGCGCGCGAGCACGCCCACGACGCCGGCGAGATCGTCCGCGCTCCAATGCCCGTCGGCGTAGGCCTCGGCGCCGCCGAGCGCGCCGCCCAGCGCGAGCGCGCGCCACATTCGCGGGTCGCGCACGACGACCTCCGCACGCGGGCCTGCGCGCTCGCCCTCGAAGCGGAGCGAATCCCCACCGTCGACGATCGTCAGCTCGCCTTCGACGATCGCCGCGAGCGCGGCGC
>Ga0187893_10005470_pt1 | contig 22767 bp, 21 predicted proteins | sample MA1701074metaG_FD_139574 | JGI IMG/M metagenome (GOLD analysis project Ga0187893, IMG submission 139574) | White microbial mat communities from a basaltic lava cave in the Kipuka Kanohina Cave System on the Island of Hawaii, USA - MA170107-4 metaG ...
AAGGTTCACGGGGTCTTTTCGTCTTGTGGCGGGTAGGCGGCATCTTCACCGCCGTTTCTATTTCGCCGAGTACCAGTTGGAGACAATGGCCAAGTGATTACGCTATTCATGCGCGTCGGAACTTACCCGACAAGGAACTTCGCTACCTTAGGCGGTTCGACTCCTCCCCTCGGCGCCTCCGGCGCTTCGGGGGAAGTCGCTCACCGAGGGCTTGCGCCGACGGTGGGCTCGCATCGCTGCGAGGATCGGACTGTATCTTGAGCGTGTGCGATAGTCCGGGACCGACGGTTTAGGATAGCGACTCGACCGAACCAAGACGTTCCAGCCCTGGGCGCGAACTGTTTTCGCACGGCTCCCCGGCGTGCAGTCTCTGAGGATCCCCTGGCCTCGCGGCTCGGGTTTCCTGCGGATTGTCCGCACCTCGCCCATTGTGACCCGCCTTCCGGCAGGGTAGGGGAGGATACACGGGTTTTCCCGCATACAGCCGGGTTTCGAGAGGGCCCTTTCTCCTCGCCTCGCGGCTCGGACGGTAGACCCTCATAGTTAGGGCCGCCATTCACTGGGGCTTCGGTTAGGAGCTTCGCCTTGCGGCTGACCCCACCCCTTAACCTTCCAGTATTGGGCAAGCGTCGGTCTGCATACGTCGTCTTACTTGACTTGGCGCAGACCTGTGTTTTTGATAAACAGTTCCCCAGCCCGCTTTGCTGTGACTCCCGAACGCTTGGGGAGTGAATCCCTACACGGACAGGAGCACCCCTTCTTCCGAAGTTACGGGGCTAGTTTGTCTAGTTCCTTCAACTGGTCTCACTCGAGCGCCTTAGGATACGCTCCTCGCCTACATGTGTCTGTTTTAGTACGGTCACCTGCAATCGTCCCGCCGAGGATTTTCTCGCCAGCATGGCATCGACCGCTTCCCCTTCATTTCTTCCGGGTCGCCGCGATCCTCAACGTTGCTTGCGCAGGGCTCCGGATTTGCCAAGAACCCCCGTCTACGATCGTGGACGCGCATTTCTATCCGCGCGACGGTGTAGCCTTCTGTGCCCCCCCATGCGGTGTTAACCTCCTGCAGGTGGCTGCCGAATATTAACGGCATTCCCATCAGGTACGCCTTTTGGCCTCCCCTTAGGGACCGGCTAACCCTGGGGCGATTTACGTTGCCCAGGAACCCTTAGGCTTACGGCGTGCGGGCTTCTCACCCGCATTGGCTCGCTACTCAAGTCCGGATTATCACTTCCAAACGCTCCAGCACGCCTTGCCGGCATACCTTCGCAGCCGTTTGGAACGCTCCCCTACCACGGGCGGAAGTCAACGACCTCCGCCCATCCGCGGCTTCGGCACAGGGCTTGAGGCCCGATCATTTTCGGCGCGGAAGTGCTCGACCAGTAAGCTGTTACGCACTTTTTAAATGGTGGCTGCTTCTAAGCCAACATCCTGGCTGTCTTAGCACTTCCACATCCTTACACACTTAGCCCTGATTTTGGGACCTTAGCCGGCGGTCTGGGCTGTTTCCCTCTTGAGGAGCAAGCTTATCCCCACCCCTCTGACTGCCGGGATAGTCGCACGCGGCATTCGGAGTTTGGTTGGGCAGGGTAGTCTGGTGGACCCCCAAAACCCATTCAGTCTCTCTACCTCCGCGGCGTAGTTTCCCGACGCTAGCCCCAAAGCTATTTCGGGGAGAACCAGCAATTCGCCTGTTTGACTAGTCTTTTGCTCCTACACGCGGCTCATCTCAGGAGTTTTCATCCTCCACGAGTTCGGCCCTCCCCCTGATGTTACTCAGGGTTCAGCCTGGCCGTGCGTAGATCACAGGCATTCGGGTATGCTACGTGGCACTGAATCGCCCGTTTCGGACTCGCTTTCGCTCCGCCTCCGGCGCAGAACGCCTTAGGCACGCACCACACAGCAACTCCCGGACTCATTAAGCAAAAGGCACCACGTCAGCCCTTGCGGGCCTCCGAGTGTTTGTAGGTACATGGGTTCAGATCTTTTCACTCCCCTCACGGGGTTCTTTTCACCGTTCGCTCGCGCTACTTAGTCCACTATCGGTCTCCGAGGAGTATTTAGCCTTATGCGATGGTCCGCACGGATTCACGCCTGTTTTCCCGTGGCAGGCGTTACTTGGGATGCTCCCAAAGGGAACCCGGCCTCTTTCGCCTACGGGGCTGTCACCCGCTATGGCCGGCCTTTCCAGACCGTTCGGCTAGAAACCGGATTTGTCAAACCCTCTCCCGCTGGGTGGCAGGGACAGGGCATCCCGCGACACCGCGCATGCAAACCCCATCCCGGTTGACACATGCGTCGGTTTAGGCTGTTCCGCGTTCGCTCGCCGCTACTGACGGAATCGATGGCTCTTTCTTTTCCCGCGCTTACTGAGATGTTTCACTTCGGCGCGTCTGGCTCCCCGGGTTGCCCCGGGGTCATGGGATTTTCATCCCATGGGGTTTCCCCATTCGGAAATCCACGGATCGAAGCCTGCTCAGCGGCTACCCGTGGCATATCGCAGCTCGCAGCGTCCTTCGTCGCCTCTCGGAGCCAAGGCATCCACCATGTACCCTTAGTAGCTTGTCCGCGCATACTGGAGCACCAGCATGCGCTTGAGCCAAGTCCTAAGCGCTGGTTTCGCCAATTCTGCCTTGGGCATGGATCGGCCATCCATGCCAAGACCTTCCCACGTTGTCACAGAGCCCCAGGTCCGCACGGCCTGGGCCTGCGGACCCGACGTCAATATTTCCTCCGCGGACGGTTCCCGCGGGCGCCCCGATCTCTCCCGGAACTTCAGGCGCGTGGGCCCGCCAGGGCGGGCCAGCCTTGGAGGTGAGTGCTATACACCCTAGGCAAGGGGGAATTATAGGCGCGGCCGAGCCGCTGTCAAGCGAAAAACGATCAGCGGGCCGTCGAGTTCAGGTCCTTCCAGGGGCGTACCGGCACCTCCGGACGCCTGCCGATCTCGACGATCTCCCCGCCCTTGAAGCGGAACGTGATCTCCCCCACGTACTCGCCGTCAAGCCGGTGGAAGCCGGGGATGGAGTACCGCGCCTCCCGGTCCCGCCAGTCGGCCCCCGCGTTCTCCTCCTTGGGGATCCACTTCGCGTCGATCGGGCCGGTCTTGGCCTTGTCCAGGATCTTCTGGGAGACCGGGACCGCGCCCCGCCGGTCGTAGACCCAGAGCCGCCGCACGTAGACGACCTTGGCCTCGAGCGGCTTCTCCACGTCTTCTTGCGTCAAGAGGAACATCGGCCGGACCACGCAGCCGTCCTGGCCGGAGAGCCGCGCTTTGATCTCCTCCTCCGCGGGAGGTTTCGGCAGGCCGTCGGGCCCGAGACAGGCCTTGCAGGGGGATTCCTTCAGGTTGATGCCCGCGTGGTTCCGGTACGGGGAGTGGCCGCAGGACTTGCAGAGGTACTCCGAGGCGGGGACCGGGAGCAGCAGCTTCACCCCGCAGACCTCGCACTTGTAGTTCTCCACCACGTAGCCTTCCTCGGCCCAGTGGAACGTGCTGAAAGTCGTGCCCGTCGGCGGGTTCAGGGCGGGGTTCCGCTCGGCCGCCAACTGGTCCTTCCGGAGGTTCTCCTTCCGCTGCTGCCCGTCCTGGTTCTGGTTGTTGATGTAGAGCTGGATCGCCTGCTTGAACACCGGGAGCTGCTGGTCCTTCGGCACGGGCTTGCAGCCCGCCGCCGAGAGCATCAGGATCGCCGCCGCCAGGGCCGTCGGTCTCATAGCAGGGAATCTCCAATACCTTCTTTGATGACGGAAATCCTACCCCGAATTACGAGGGGCTACAACAAAAAAACCGGAGCGGGGAAGGCGGGAGCCCGCCGTTCGGAATCGTTCGTCGCGGGGGGGTTCCTACGATTCCGAAAAGAAGCCCGGATCAGGGGTAGAGGCCGCGCAGGCGGTGGGCCTCGGCGACCCTCGAGACGGCCAGCACGTAGGCCGCCTTCCGCATGTCGATCTTCCGCGCCTGGTGTTCCGAGTAGACCGACTCGAAGGCCCCCTCCATCAGGTCCCGGAGCCGCAGGTTCACCTCCCGCTCGCTCCAGAAGTACTCCTGGAGCGCCTGCACCCATTCGAAGTACGAGACCGTCACGCCGCCGGCGTTCGCCAGGACGTCCGGGATCACGAACTTCCCGCTCCCGAAGAGGATCTCGTCCGCCTCCGGCGTCGTGGGCCCGTTGGCCCCCTCGCCGATCACCCGGGCCCGGATGCGGGACGCGTTCCGCTCCGTGATCTGGCCTTCGAGCGCGCAGGGGAGGAGGATGTCGCAGTCGAGCTCGAGGAGCTCCTCGTTCGTGAGCCGGTCGGCGCCCTTGAAGCCCGTCACCGAGCCCGTCTTCTGGTAGTGCGTATGGACCGCGTCGGGGTCGAAGCCCCTCTCGACCAGGATGCCGCCCGTGGAGGTCGAGCAGGCGACGATCCGGAAGTCGAGCTCGTGAAGGAGCTTCGCGACGTTGTAGCCCGCGTTCCCGTAGCCCTGCACCGCCACCCGGAGGCCCGCCTTCTGGGTCCGGAGGTGCTTGAGCGCGTAAAGGACCGTGAACATGAGGCCGCGCGCGGTCGCCGTGCCCCGGCCCAGCGAGCCGCCGATGGGCACCGGCTTCCCGGTCACCACGCCCCGGACCGTGTGCCCCTTGTTCATGCTGTACGTGTCCATCACCCAGGCCATCACCTGGGGCGTGGTGTTCACGTCGGGCGCGGGGATGTCCTGGTCGGGGCCGATGATCGGGAGGATCTCGCTCGTGTAGCGGCGGGTGAGGCGCTCGAGCTCGTTCGCGGACATCTTCTTCGGGTCGCAGGTGATCCCGCCCTTGGCGCCGCCGTAGGGCAGCCCCATCACGGCGCACTTCCAGGTCATCCACATGGCCAGCGCCTTCACCTCGTCCAGCGTCACGCCCGGGTGGTAGCGGATCCCCCCCTTTCCGGGGCCCCGGGCGGTCGAGTGCTGGACCCGGTGCCCCAGGTAGACGCCCACCCGGCCGTCGTCGTGCTTGATCGGGACCGAGACCGTGAGGCAGAGGCGGGGGACGGCCAGGGTCTCGTGCATCCCCCCCTCGAGGTCCAGGATCTCCGCCACGGTCCGGAGCTGCTTGCGCGCCACCTCCCACGCGTTCAGAGGGGCGGGCTCGAGGGCCCGCGCGGGCTTCGGCGTCCTGGGCATGGCGGCCTCCGGGCTAGAAAATGGCCGACTTTCCCTGCTCCCGGGTGCTGAGCCGCAGGGCGTCCTCCACCGGAATCACGAAGACTTTGCCCGGTCCGATTTCCCCCTCCCCGGCCAGGGCCTTGATCCCGGCCAGCACGTCGTCCACGACCTTCTCGTCCACCACGATCTCGATCTTGATCCGCTCCTCGAACTGCGGGACGCCGTCCTGCATCGCGCTCCGGATGCCGAAGCCGCGGGCCTCCAGGACGCTCATCCCCTCGACGCCCTTCCGGAGCAGGAGCTCCCGGATCCTGTCGAGCTTCGTGGGCTGAAGGAAGCACTCGATCTTCCGCAGCATTCAGGCCTCCTTCCTCCGGCGTACGGGCAATCCGAGGTGGAGCAGGAGCGCCCCCGCCCGGAGGAGGAGCCCCCGGAGATGGGCCCGCGGGGCGGGACGCTCCGACCGGGGAAGGTCCACGATCCCAAGGATGTCGTCGGGGCGGGCGACCCCGGGGATCGTCGAGGCGTCGCCCAGGTGGACGTACCAGCGCCGGCGGCCCAGGTCGATCCGGTCGACGAGTCGATGGATCTCGAGCCAGCCGGAGGCGGAAAGGAGGGCCACGTCTCCCCGGCGGGGGAGCCGGCCCCGGAAGACCGTCACGCGGTCTCCCTCGCGAAGCGCGGGGGCCATGCAGCCCCCGGAGACCCGGACCCGCGCGGCCCCGCGGGAGGAAAGCTCCCGGCGGAGCCCGGCCTCGGCTTCAGGCCCGGCCGTTCCCCTGCCCGTTTCCGTCGCCATGGCCGTTCCCATTCCCGTTGCCGTTGGAGCGAGCCAGCCTGGCCCAGAGGATCGCCCAGGTGCCCCGGATCCAGGACGGGCGCCCGAACGGATCGGGCGCCGCCGGTGGGTCGGGACCCGGACCCCAGCGGACCGGCATGCCCTCGCCGGCGGCCTTGCCCTCCGGGGCGTCGGAGAAATAGAATCCGCAGCGGCGGTCGGGCATCACGATGTTCCGGTCGCGGAGGTCCTTCTCGTCCAGGGGGAAGAGCCCGCACACGCCCGGCCGGTCGTTGTAGATGATGCACTTGGGGTTGCCGTCGGAGTCGTCGTAGGCGGGACACTGGAAGAGGATCTTGCAGCAGGCCCCGCAGCGGGTGCAGGCTCCGCGGCGACGGTCCAGCTTCTCCAGGACCCTCTCTTTCCGGAAGGCGATGAGGAACGAACGCCTCAGTTTCCCCCATGCCATGGCCGCCGACTGGCGGAGGGTGTACATGAATCGGCGGATTATATACTCGGCCCCGACGGGCCCGCAAAGGTTTATATGACGGCCATCCGGATCGGCCCGGCCGGGTGGTCCTACGAGGACTGGAACGGCAAGGTCTACCCCGACCCGCCTCCCGCGGGCTTCGACGCGCTCCCGTTCCTCGCCCGGCTCTTCGACGCCATCGAGGTCAACAGCACCTTCTACCGCCCCCCGCCGCCCCGGATGAGCGAGTCCTGGGCCCGGCGGACCCCCGACGGCTTCCTCTTCACCGTCAAGGCCTGGGAACGCTTCACTCACGACCGGGAGGACTTCGGGGAGGCGGACGCGCGGGTCTTCCAGGAGGGCCTGGCCCCGCTCCTGTCGGCGGGGAAGCTGGGAGCCGTCCTTCTCCAGTATCCCTGGCATTTCGAGGACGGCCCCGGGGCGCGCGACCGCATCCGCCGGGCGGCCGACGCCCTGCGCGGATGGGCCCCCCTGGTCGTCGAGGTCCGGCACCGATCCTGGCTCGAGGCGTTCGGCTTCTTCCGGGAGCTCGGGCTCTGCTTCTGCAACATCGACCAGCCCCGGTCCTCGACCGCGATCACCGGGACGAGCCACGTCACCGGCCCCGTCGGCTACGTCCGGCTGCACGGCCGCAACGCGAAGGCCTGGTTCAGCAAGGGAGCCGGGCGGGACCAGAAGTACGACTACCTCTACTCTCCCGCCGAGCTGGCGACCTGGGCGGACTCGATCCGGTCCATGGAGGCGGAGGAGCTCTTCGTGATCCTGAACAACCACTTCCAGGGGAAGGCCGTGGTGAACGCCCTCCAGCTCGCCCGGGCGCTCGGGAAGGAGGTCGAGGCCCCAGAGCCCCTCCGCTCGGCCTATCCGGGGCTCCTCTGATGGGGGTGGCGCGCGGGCCCGCGCGTTTCCTAGGATGGCGGCGGGAAAGGAGGTCGTCATGAAGCTTTTCATCGCCCTGGGCGCCCTGGCGGCGCTCGGCCTGGGAGGCTGCGTGATCCACGGCCGCGGCGGCCGCGCCCACGTCCACGGCCCCGTCGTCGTGATCCCCGTGGGCCACGTCCACTCGCAGCGCTGCGGCCACTACTACCACCGGGGGAACTGGCATCAGCACCACGGGCACGTCCATGCGGGCGGCTGCGGCCACGTCTTCCGGGGCGGGATCTGGATCGTGGCCGACTAGGCCCGGGTTTTTCCTTGATTTCGGCGGGGACGCTTCCTAGACTACGCCCTCGACATGGCCGACCCGAAGGACGCCTTGAAGAAGAAGATCGCGGACCTCAAGGACCAGCTCGCCAAGCAGAAGGCCGCGGGCAAGGACCTGAAGAAGGACGCCGCCTGCCGCCAGATGCGCAAGACCCTCAAGCGCGCCCAGCGGCGCCTGGCCCTCCTCACGCCGCTCTCGTTCGACCAGAAGGTGGCGCGCGTGGGAAAGCTCACGGACATGGTCAACGCCCGCATGGGCGAGATCACCCAGGGCGCCAAGAAGATCCAGGCCAACCCCTACGTGCGCTCCCTCCGGAAGAAGCTGAAGTCCCTCAACAAGGCCAAGAAGCAGCTCGACCGCACCGCCAAGGAAGCCGAGGCCGCCAAGGCCGCGAAGGCCGCGCCACCCCCGGCCCCCGCGGCCCCGGCCGAGACGGCTCCCGCTGCGCCCGAAGGCGAGAAGAAGTAAACGGCTGTGAACCATCCCGTCACGTAAGGGGGGGATCCTCCGCGCGGAGGAAGGGGTGAAGGAATACGTCCTCAAGCCCGCCGGCGGGTCGCCCGCCTTCCGGATCGACTACCGGAAGGATCTCAACGAGCAGCAGCTGGCGGTCGTCATGGCGGGCGAGGGGCCCCTCCTCGTCATCGCCGGGGCCGGCAGCGGGAAGACCCGGACCCTGACCTACCGGGTCGCGCGCCTGATCGAGTCGGGCGTCTCCCCTTCCCAGATCCTGCTCCTCACCTTCACCAACAAGGCCGCCCGCGAGATGGTCCACCGGGTCGAGACCCTCCTGGCCGGCGAGCCCCGGCGGATCACCGGAGGGACCTTCCACCACGTGGGAAACCTCGTCCTCCGCCGCTACGCCGAGCTCGCGGGCTATCCCTCGAACTTCACGATCCTCGATCGCGAGGACGCGGGGGACCTGATGGACGAGCTCGCCTCGCGACACCGCTCGCGCGACGAGTTCGTGAAGTTCCCCCGGGGCGACGTCCTCCTCGACGTCCTGAGCTACGCCCGCAACGTCGACCAGCCCCTCGAGAAGGTTTTGTCCGAGAAGTACCCCGTCTACCTCGAGATCCGGGACCCCTTCCTTCAGACCTGCCACCGCTACGGCGCCCGGAAGCGCGAGCTGAACGTCGTGGATTTCGACGACCTCCTCGTCCTCTGGCGGGACCTCCTCCGCAAGCACCCGGAGGTCCGGGAGGCCCAGGCCGCGCAGTGGCGGCATCTCCTGGTCGACGAGTACCAGGACACGAACCGCCTCCAGTCGGAGATCGTGGAGCGGATCGCGGGCGAGCGCGGGAACCTCATGGTCGTGGGGGACGACTCGCAGTCGATCTACTCGTTCCGGGGGGCCCACTTCGCGAACATCATCGGCTTCCCGGAGCGCCACCCGGGGACTCAGGTCTTCAAGCTCGAGATCAACTACCGGTCGATCCCGGAGATCCTGGACCTGGCCAACTCCAGCATCCGGCACAACTCGAGGCAGTTCGAGAAGACGCTCCGGGCCGTGCGGCCGGAGGGCGGGAAGCCGGAGGTCGTGGCGGCGGGCGATCCCCTGGAGCAGGCGCGTTTCGTGGCCCAACGGGTCCTCGAGCTCCGGGACGAGGGGATCGGGCTCCGGGACTCGGCCGTGCTCTACCGCGCCCACTATCACTCGATGGAGCTCCAGATGGAGCTGACGCGCCTGGGCGTCCCCTTCCAGGTGCGGAGCGGACTGCGCTTCTTCGAGCAGGCGCATCTCAAGGACGTGGCCGCCTACCTCAAGGTCGCCGTGAACGGGAAGGACGAGCTGGCCTGGAAGCGGGTCCTCAAGCTCGTCCCCCGCGTGGGGAAGGCCACGGCGGAAAAGGCCTGGGACCTGATCGAGAAGGACCGCTTCGGGGACGTGAAGGACGCCGTCCCGAAGGGCGCCCGGAAGGGCTGGGAGGACCTCTGCGTCCTCCTCGGCCGTCTCCGGGGGCTCCTGAAGACCCCCGCCGAGATGATCCGCACGGTGGTGGACGGCGGCTACGAGGCCCACCTCCAGGCCGCCTTCGCGAACTACGCCGCCCGGGCCGAGGACCTCCGCCGCTTCGCCGACTTCGCGATGCGCTACGAGGACGCGGAGCAGCTGCTTTCCGAGCTCGCCCTGACCTCGGGCGTGGCGGGCCAGGACGCGATGGAGGAGCGGGGGGAGGAGGAGACCCTCGTCCTCTCCACCGTCCATCAGGCCAAGGGGCTGGAGTGGCGGGCGGTCTTCGTCCTCTGGCTCGCCGACGGAAAGTTCCCCGATGCCCGGACGCTGAAAGAGGAGGGGGGCGAGGAGGAGGAGCGCCGGCTCTTCTACGTGGCCGTGACCCGCGCCCGCGACCGGCTCACCCTCGTGCACCCCACGGTCGCCGACGAGCGCTACCTCTCGAGCGTGATCCAGCGCGCCAGCCGCTTCGTGAAGGAGCTGGACCGGGACACCTATGAGGAGGCCATCGTCAGCGGGTAGGGCTCAGGGGCCGGGAACCTCCACGCCCTCGAAGCGGAAGGGGATCTCCACCCAGTGGAGCTTCGTGATCCAGGGGACGAGGAGGGCCACCGGCCGCTCGACCTTCTCCCCGCCCTCGAAACCCTCGAAGTCCCAGGTGAAGCCGGCGGCGCTCCCCACTCCCCCGCGGTGGATCAGGCGATGGCGCCGCCCGGCGGCGTCGAGGACGTGGACGTCTCCTTCGCCCCGGTGGAGCGCGACGTCGTCCTCGCCCTCGGCCCTGAGGGAGACGGCCAGGCCCGCCGCGCTCGGCGTGCAGGCCTCCACCGCGAGCGTGAACGGCCCCTCCCGGACCTTCCGCCCCTCCCCCTCGAGCGCGAGACGGAGCTCCTTCGTCTCGTAGGCGAAGGGGACCGCCGTGGCGCCCGAGACCGTGAGCGGGCCCTTCGCGTCGGCCCGGGCGAAGAAGGAGTGGAGCAGCCCGTGGGGAAGACCCTGAAACGACATGCTGGTCCCCCATCTCGGTTGATCCGAGAGCGCCGGGGCGCCCGCCGCGTCGCTCACCGATTCGATCGTGAAGCGCTCCCGGGCCGAGCTCGTGACGGGCTTCATGTTGCGCTGGTAGCCGAGCTCCAGGGTCAAGAGGAGGGTCTCTCCCGAGGGGCCGGGGGCGCGGAAATCCAGGCGCTGGATCTCGGTGATCGCCACGCGGAACTGCTCCGAGCAGTGCGCCGGGAAGCGGCCGGTCCTCCCCGGCCGGAACGTCACCCCGTCATGCCCGTAGGCATAGTGCGCGCCCAGGGCCGCGGCGAAGCGGTCAAGGGCCTCCCAGAGGGTCGCCCCGTCCAGCGCCAGGTCCACGGGGGCGTCCTCGAGCTTCCCCTCCAGGACGATCTTCTCGCCCAGGGCCATTCCCAGCTCGGCCGCCGCGTCCCCGGCCCGTAGAGTCGCCGCCCTGAGCGTGATCCGCCGCGTCTCGCCAAAGACCCGGCCGAATTCCTCCCGCTTCCGGATCGATCGGACGAGGTGCTCGAGCCGTCCCCTCACCTCGGGGTCCGCGGCGGCGTCCCTCGCCTTCTCGAGTCGCCCGAGGGCCGGGGGGCCCAGGCGCTCGAGATCCCGCGCCGCCCGCTCGCGCTCCGTGACGTCGTCGCTTCCGAGCCTCTCCACGGCGCGGGTGACGTCGTCCTGGGAGGCGCCCAGGGCCAGGACGACGACGGCCAGGATGCTCATTTCTTGGGGAATCGGACGTCGCGGATCTCGAAGGGGACCTCGATCTTGCGCTCTCCCTCGCGGACGCGGAGCTCGACCCATCCCGGTTTGGCCGCGAGGAAGAGGGCCCGGATCTCGATGGCGCGCTGGTCTTCGAGCACGTCGAGCCGGACGCTCCCGGAATCGTGCTCGATCCGGCCGTGTTCAAGGAAGACCTTGTCGAGATCGGCCCCCTCCTTGAGCTCCCGGAACCGGAGGAGGATCCGCCAGGAGCGCTCCCCGTGGGGCTTGACGGACTCGACCACGAGCGGCCCGGCCGGCGTCGCCGCCTCCCGCCCCTCCTCGAGCGGGAATCGGATCGGGCGGTTCTCGGGAACGCTGAGCCCCACCGAGCCCCTGAGCACCGAGAGGCCGCGGTCGAGGTCGAATCCCTTGAGCAGGAGGGAGGTTTCGTCGGAGTTGAGGCCGGTCTCGACCCCGGCCGTCAGGTGGACGAGCGGGGAGACTCGCTCGCCCGGGGGGCGCAGCACGTCCCGCCCGTCGGCGTCGCGGACCTCGGCGAACGACCATCGGACCTTCGTGCCCGACTGCCAGTCGAGCGGCAAGGAGGGCGGGGCGAGGAGGGCGAGGTGGACCCTCACCCCGTCGCGGGAGCCCCGATCGGTGCGGAGGCGCTCCCGGACGTACTGGGCCGCGAAGACGCGGAACGGTCCGGAGTAGGAGGAGGGGTAGTCCACCCAGGCGATCGGGCGGAGGCGGATCTCACGGTGGTTCTCGTCGGGGTCGGCCCATCGGGGATGGAGGTACCCGGCGTTCCCGTGGGCCCGGCAGATCGCGTCGAGCGCCTGGAAGAGGCCGGCCTCGCGGAGGGAGACCTGGACCTCCCTGTCTTGGACCCCGCTGAGGACCTTGATGACGCAGCTGGTCGCTCGGGAAATCTCCTCGGCCAGGACCGAGAAGCGCTCTCTCTTCTCGAGCGTCACCGGGCCGGCCTCCTGTACGGGGGCGGCCAGGGCCAGGACGAGGAGGAGCCTGATCGTCACGGGTTCGAAAGACCCTGGCGGAGCTGGTCGAAGTCGAGCTTCCCCGCGTGGGCCTGGCAGATCTTGACCGCCTCGGCCTTCGCCTGCGGGGTGCCCAGCGTCCGGAGCAGATGCACCTGCTCCCGGGCGAGGTGGACGCGGGAGCGGAGCGTCTGGGCCCCCCGCTCGGCGAGGAGGAGCTCCGCGTAGGCCCGCTCGGGGTCGAGCGTCCGGGCCTTGAGGAGCATGAGCCCCACGTAGTCGCCCTCGTAGACCCCCGCCGGGTCGTAGCCCGGGATGGGCTGCTGGGCCACGTCGCGCGCCTCGTCGTGGCGGTCGAGCTCGATGAGCGAGCGGATCCGGAGGGAGGCGGCAGTCACGCGTCTGGGGAGCTCCGTGTCGGGATCGGAGAGGACTTCCGCCATGTCGACTTCGGCGTCCAGAAACTCCTCCTTGGCCGCGCCCGGGTCGTACTGGAGGGCGCGCATCCCGTCGTGGTAGGACTCCCGGCCGTGCCGGAACGGCGAGTGGCAGGCGGCGGCCAGGACGAGGAGCGCGGGAACGAGTCTCCGCATGGGGCACCTCCGGTCAGGGGACGAGCGAACCGAGCGTGCCGTCCCGGACGGCGGCGCGGATCCGCCTCATCAGGCTACCATAATAGCGCACGTTGTGGAGGGAGAGGAGCTTGGGCGCGAGCATCTCCTCCACGTTCAGGCAGTGCCGGAGGTAGGCCCGCGAGTAGCCCCGGCAGCAGGGGCCCTCGCACGAGGGGTCGAGGGGCCGCTCGTCGTGCTGGAACTTCGCGTTCCGGAGCCGGAGCTGGCCCTCGGACGTGACCGCCACGCCGTTCCGCCCGAGCCGGGTGGGGAGGATGCAGTCGAAGAGGTCCACTCCGGCGCGGACCGCGGCCAGGATGTCGCGGGGCGTCCCCACGCCCATCAGGTAGCGTGGCTTCTCCGCCGGGAGGAGGGAGGCCGTGTAGGCCACGAGCTCGTCCATCTGCGCGACGGGCTCGCCCATCGAGAAGCCCCCGAGGGCGAAGCCGGGCGGGTCGGAGGAGGCGACCGTCTCCGCCGACTCCTTCCGGAGCTCTCGGACGACCGAGCCCTGGACGATCCCGAAGAGCGCTCCCTTCGAGGCCCGCGAACGGCGCCACCAGGCGTGGGTCCGGTCGAGGGCCTTCCGGGCGACCGCGGGTTCGGGCGGGTAGGGGATCGGCTCGTCGAGCGGCATCAGGATGTCCACGCCCAGCCGCTCCTGGATCTCGACCACGCGCTCCGGGGTGAACTCGACGGTCGCGCCGTCGATGTGCGACTGGAACGTGACGCCCCGGTCGCTGATCTTCCGGAGCCCGGCCAGGCTGAAGACCTGGAAGCCGCCGCTGTCGGTCAGGATCGGCCCGTCCCAGCCCATGAAGCGGTGGAGGCCGCCCAGCTTCTCGACCGTCTCGACGCCGGGGCGGAGGGCGAGGTGGTAGGTGTTGGAGAGCAGGATCTCGATCCCCGCGTCGCGGAGCTCGCGGGGCTCGAGGGCCTTCACCGCCCCCTTCGTCCCGCAAGGCATGAAGGCGGGGGTCTCGAAGGCGCCGTGCGCCGTCTCGACCCGGCCCGCCCGGGCGCTCCCCGAGCGGGCGAGGATCTCGAACCTCATCCGGCGTGCACCTGGACCACGATCTCGCGGCTCCGGGCGCGCGTGTCGAAGTCCACGAGGACGATCTGCTGCCAGGTCCCCAGGAGGAGGCGCCCCTCCACGAACGGGACGGAGAGGGAGGGCCCGAGGAGCGCCGCCCGGACGTGGGCGCTCCCGTTGTCGTCGCCCCAGGTGGCGTGGTGGTGGTAGTCCTTTCCCTCGGGCGCGACCCTCTCCCAAGCTTCCTTCAGGTCGCGGACGAGGCCGGGCTCGAACTCGACCGTCGTGATCCCGGCCGTCGAGCCGCCCACGAAGACGACGGCCGTGCCGGTGCCCCGGACGGCCTCGGCGACCCGGGCGGTGATGTCGACGATGTCGGTACGGCCGCGCGTCTCCACCCGGAAGGTGTGGGTGCTCACCATCGCGCGCGATTCTATGCGGGCCCCCGGCGGAGTGCAACGCGCCGCGTATAATTCGACGGATGACGACCTTCCTCGCGCTCCTCCTCCTCGCCCCGCAGGCGGACGCCGTCGAGAAAGCGGCCTCCGCGATCCGAGCGGAGGGCATCCGGCCCCACCAGGTCCATCTCTCCTCCGATGCCCTCGAGGGCCGCGAGGCGGGGAGCGAGGGGGGGCACAAGGCCGCGGTCTACATCGCCGCCGAGGCGAAGAAGCGCGGGCTCAAGCCGGGCGGCCTCGAGGGCACGTACTTCCAGCCGTTCGGCCCCGCTCCGGGGAAGCCGCTCGAGAGGGGAATGAAGAACGTGATCGCGGTCTGGCCGGGGACGCACCCTCGGCTCAAGGAGGAGTACGTCGTGGCGGGCGCCCACTACGACCACGTGGGCCTGGGCCTCAAGGGGTCGAATCGCCCGGCGGGGGGGAAGCCCGGCGAGATCCACAACGGGGCCGACGACAACGCGAGCGGGGCCTCGACGCTCCTCGAGATCGCGGGGGCGGCGGCGAAGTCGAGGTTCAAGCGGACGCTCGTCTTCATGTGGTTCGACGCCGAGGAGTCGGGCCTCGCCGGTTCCCGGGCCTGGGCGGCCGCGCCGACCCTCCCGGTCGAGAAATGCGCCGCCATGGTGAACTGCGACATGATCGGACGAAACGACCCGAAGCAGGTGATCGTGGGCGTCCACAAGGACGAGAAGGGCGCGCCGAAGTTTCCGAAATGGGCGGAGGCGGTGAAGGCGGTCGAGGCGAAGTTCGGGGAGTCGTTCGACTGGTCCTCGTTCGACTCCTTCATCAAGCGGAGCGACCACTGGCCGTTCATGGAGAAGGGAGTGCCCGCGGTCTTCTTCACGGCCGGCCTGCACGCCGACTACCACACGCAGAACGACGACGTCGAGAAGATCGACTTCGCCAAGCAGGAGCGGGTGGGGCGGATCCTCTTCACGCTCGCCGCCCGCGCGGCGGACGAGGAGGCGGGGTTCCGGTAGGCGGGGCGCGCGACGCGGAGGAAGGGCATGGCGCCGAAGGGCGACGCGTCGGCGACGCCCGGGACGCTCTCCTGGGTGTTCTCCGTCGTCGGCCTGTCGCTCCTGGGCCCGTGCCTGCTCGGCCGCCTGCTGGCCTCGCCCTGGGAAGAGGATCTCGGATGCCTGCTCTGGCTGGGCATCCTGCCCGCGGCGGGGCTGACGCTTTCGGGCGCGTTCCTGGGGTTCCGCGAGGCGTTCCGGAACCGGGAGGTTCGCGGGTCGTGCCTGGCGGCCGCGATCCTCAACCTCCTTGTCCTCTCCGTGGCGGTTCTCATCTCGATTCCCTGGCACGCCTTGGGCCGGTAGGCTCATGGCGCGACTTGCCCCCTCGGGCCGCCGCCGGGCGTTGCATCTCCCGGGATCGGGAGGTAAGATGCGGGCCCCTCGACGTGCCGGGGTAGCTCAACGGTTAGAGCGGCGGTTTCATAAGCCGTAGGCTTCGGGTTCGAATCCCGATCCCGGCACCAGCCTTCGCTCGGCCGAGCGAAGCGAGGAGGAGCGAAGGCAGTCCCGCCGAAGCGTCGGCCGAAGGCCGATGCGGAGGCGGACAGCCGGCCGAGCTTCGGCTGGGCAGGCCAGCCTTCGCCGTGCTACCCGAGCAGTGCCCTCTTCATCTGGGCGAGGACCTCGGCGAGGCGCGGCTTCTCGCCGCCCCGGACCTCGGCCGCGGCCCAGCCGGCGAAGCCGATGTCGGCGAGGGCCTTCCGGACCTCCGCCCAGTCGAGGTCGCCCGCCGTGATGTCCACGAAGCCCTTTCTCTTATCAGCGGGGCGGGTGTCGTAGCCCTTGATGTCGAGCTTCACGATCCGGGATCCGAGCGCGCGGATCCACTCGCCGGGACGGCAGTAGCGGGCCTGGTTCCCGATGTCGAAGTAGAGGCCCACCCAGGGGCTCCGGAAGGAGTCGATGTATTCGATCCAGGCGTCCGGCTTCTGGTCGGGCGGGCCGTCGTCCTGGTAGAACATCCCGTTCCAGACGTTCTCGAAGAGGATCCGCTGGCCGAGCGAGGCCGCGAGCGGGATCGCCCGCGCGATGCTCTCCCGCGACCGCGCGGCCCCCTCGGGCCCGTCCTTCGAGGTGCCGATCACGAGGAGCACCCCGTTGCCCCCCGCCGCGTGCGAAACCCGGATGCAGTGCTTGAGGTTCTCGAGCGCCTGGTCGCGGGCGGCGGCCTCCGCGCTCGTGTGCCGCACGTCCCAGTGCTTGTGGTTGATCGCGTTGTGGACGAAGAGCCCGGTGGCCTTGACGGCGGCCCGGACCTCCTCGGGCGAGTGGTTCCCGGCCTCGTCCATATCCAGCCCGTCGTAGCCCAGCTCCTTTACCGCCGCGAAGCGCTGCTCGAGGGTCCCGATCGACTTGGCCACCATCGAGAGCTTGCACGAGAAGAGGATCGGGTTCTCCGGCGGCCGGGGGATCGCCTCCTGCGCCCGCGCCGCGGGCAGGAGCGTGGCGGCGGCCGTCGCCGCCGAGCCGGCCAGGAACGTCCGCCGCGTCGCGCCCATCGTTTCCTCCCATCCTCACCCAAATCAAACTGGATGATTTGGGTTCACCTTAGTTAGCGGTCGGGCTTCTCCGGCGCCCACTGGACCCAGCCGTTCATCATCTCCTCCCAGGTCTGGAGGCCCCAGCGGACATCCTTCGTCGGGTCGGGGTTGGCCGGGTTGTTGTCCGAGTTGTCCCAGTGGGCGACGGCCCGGATCTTCGAGCCCTGGGGGAGCGCCACGGGCGGGTCGAAGCGGTAGACGCTCTGCCAGTTGAAGTCCCAGCGCGGCACGTTGAGGAGCGTCTCCGTCCGGCCGTCCGGGAACACCGCCTCGTAGCGCCAGCTCTTCCCCCGCACGTGCATGTGGGGGAGGAGGGAGAGGATCCGCACGTCCTGCCGGAAGGGGAGGACCGACTCCTCCCGGTGGTGGGGCGAGCCGGCCGGGATCCGGATCCCCAGCTTGGCGAAGATGTTCATCCGCGACTCGCGCTCGGGCGGCTCCTTCGCGAAGACGAGGCCGAGCGAGGTCCGGTCCTTCGTGGCCGTCCCGTTCGGCGTGTAGTGGACCTCGAACTGGAGCTGGGCGTCCTTCGGGATCCTGACCGCCATCCCCGGCGGGTGCTCGAACGGCATGTCCCCCGGCACCCAGCCCGCGAAGGCCGAGGTCGAGCCGTCCATCTGGTAGATCTCCTTCCCGGGGAGCTTGACGTAGACCAGCACGTGGTGCACCACGCGCGGATCGCTCGGACGCACCTCCGCCTTCGTCACCCATCGGTCCTCCGCGAAGCCGGTTGGGACGGTGAAGTTCAGGTAAGGCATGACGCCGGTGGCCGGGACGTCCACCTCTTTGGGCATGCTGATGACCGCGTCGGGCGTCCCGATTTCCCAGCCCTCGGGCCAGGCGATCGGGGGCGGGGCGTCCTTCGGGTCGCCTTCCGGCGCGCCCGCGGCGGCCCAGCCCGCGATCGTCCGGACCTCCTCGGCCGAGAGGCTCCGGTCGTTCAGGAACTTCCCGTGGCGCGGGTCGGCGTGCCAGGGGGGCATGCGCCGCTGGACCACGACCTCGCGGATCGTGCCGGCGCGACGCGCCGCGTCCTCGTAGGCGACGAGCGGAAAGGGCCCGATCTGCCCGGGCCGGTGGCAGGCCTGGCACTTCCGCTGGAGGATGGGGAGGACGTCCCGCGCGAACGTCGCGCCGCTCTTCTCCGGCGCGCCCCGGGAGATGAGGCAGCCGTCGGCCTCGGTCTGGACGGCGGGCTTTCCGGCGAGGACGGCCTCGATCGCGTCGGCCAGGTCGCGGCGCTCCGGCTTCTCCTTCCGGTACGCCACGCCGTACTGGTCGTCGATCCGGCCCCGGTAGCGGAGGACGAGGTCCCGGTCGAGGACCGCGGCCTCGGGGGTCCGCTGGACGCCGAGCGCGTGGGCGAAGCGCTGGCCGAAGTCCTTGAGGACGAGGAAGGGGATGCCCCGCCCGTCGGCGTGGGCGGCGACCGCGTCGAGCGACTCGGGCTCGTTCGGGTAGACCGCGAGGAAGCGGACCTTCCGGTTGCGGAGGGGCTTCTCGAGCTCGAGGAGCGCGGGAACGTAGAGGTTGGAGAGGGGGCAGTCGACGCCGAGGAACACGGCGACGAAGGCCTCGGTTTCCTTGAAGTCGCCCAGGGCCCGGCGGTTCCCGCGCAGGTCGCGGAGGTTCGTGCGGGCCTCGAGCTTCCGTCCGAGGGCCTCCTCCTGGACGGTCCCGCCCGACAGGAGGAGCGCCAGGGCGAGCGTCCGGAGCATGGTCGCGATTATAGACAATCCGCGGCGCCGGATGGTTCAATCCAGGGCCCTGGACCAGGAGACTCGACGATGACGAAGCCCCTTCGCGTGGCCATCACCGGCGCCGGCGGCCAGATCGGCTACGCCCTCGTATTCAGGATCGCCTCGGGCGCCGTCTTCGGGCCCCAGCAGCCCGTGGCGCTCGGCCTCCTCGAGATCACGCCGGCGCTGCCCGCGCTGAACGGGACGCTGATGGAGCTCGAGGACTGCGCCTTCCCGCTGCTCGCGGGCGTCAAGGCGACCGACAAGGCCGAGGAGGCCTTCGAGGGGGCCGACTGGGTGATCCTGGTGGGCGGCCTCCCCCGGAAGGACGGGATGACCCGCGCGGACCTGATCCGCGCGAACGGCCCGATCTTCACGGGGCAGGGGAAGGCGATCGACGCGGTCGCGGGGCCCGACGTCCGCGTCCTGACCGTGGCCAACCCCTGCAACACGAACTGCCTGATCGCGCGCTCCCACGCGCCGAAGGTCCCCTCGGATCGCTGGTTCGCAATGACGCGGCTCGACCAGAACCGGGCGGCGGCGCAGCTCGCCAAGAAGGCGGGCGTCCCGGTCGGGCAGGTGAGCCGGGTGACCATCTGGGGGAACCACAGCGACACGCAGTACCCGGACTACAAGAACGCGCGGATCGACGGGAAGCCCGCGGTGGAGGTCGTGAAGGACGCCGCCTGGTTCGCGAACGACTTCGTCCCGACCGTCGCCAAGCGCGGCGCCGCGGTCATCAAGGCCCGCGGGGCCTCGAGCGCCGCCTCGGCCGCGAACGCCGCGGTCGACTGCGTCCGCTCCTGCTCGACGCCGACCGACTGGCACAGCGCGGGGGTCCTCTCGGACGGGAACCCCTACGGCATCCCGGCCGGCCTCGTCTACAGCTTCCCGCTCCGGACGGACGGGAAGAAGTGGTCGATCATCGCCGGCCTCCCGGTCGACGAGGACGCCCGGAAGCGCCTGGACGCCTCGGCCGCCGAGCTCAAAGCCGAGCGCGAGGCGGTGAAGGATCTCGTCGGTCCGGCCGCCTGAGGACCCAGGGATTGAAACGCTGCGCGAAGGCCTCGAACACGTCCTCCGGGTCGACCCGCTCGTCGGTCTCCGCGGGAGTGTCCTCGAGCACCACGATCCGTGGGGGCTCCACCCAGCGATAGGCTCGTCCGGCGGGGCGGTCGTGGATCGACGCCTCGAGGCTCTCCACGACGTCGAGGAGGTGGCTCCGGACGCGCTGCCGCTCGGGGAGATGGGGGCGGTTGCGGTACCAGGCCGGGATGATCCAGTTCGGATCGACCCTCGTCGCGGCCCCGGCCCAGGTGACCTGCACGACCGCTTCCGTCGTGACCGGCCGGCGGTAGGGGGGCTGAATGAGCGCGCACTCCTCCTGCGTGAGGCCGGACGCGCGGATCCACTCCAGGAGCGGTCCCTCGCGGATGTCGCCGATCCTCGCGGGATTGTCCCGGGTCGCGATCTTCCGGACGGCGTCGCCCCACCCGTCCTCGATCATGAGATGCGCGACCGCGCAGGGGGTCCCGTGCCGGTCCACGAAGTAGGGCATCCGCTCGCCGGGGAAGTGCTCGTTCCGGGGGAACTCGCCGCGGAGGGCGTAGGCTCGGAGCCGCTCGAGGTTCATCGCGCGGCTCGCGCGGAGTTGCTCGGCTGACGGCGAGGCGGCGCAGGCGGCGAGGCCCAGGAGGAGGAGGAGGCAGGCGGGCCGGTCCATCGCATGTCCTTCCCGGCACGCAAGGACTTGAACGGGAGCGCGCGCGGAAGGTTCGCATTCGTATGGACGGAGACACGAGAACTTCGTAAGGTACCCGTCGTTCCGTTAGTAGTGCCTTGATCGAAAGGTGACCCCATGAGCGAAACGACGAGCCCCTCCCGCCGCGACTTCCTGAGGCAGGCCGCGGCCGCCTCCGCTCTCAGCGCGTCGGCCATCCCGGCCGTGCACGGGGGCGTGGACGAGACGATCCAGGTGGCGCTCGTGGGGGCGGGCGGCCGTGGCACCGGGGCCGCGGAGGACGCGCTCTCGGCCCGGAGCGGCCAGATGAAGCTGGTCGCGATGGCCGACGTCTTCGATTTCAAGCTCAAGCGCTCGCACCAGACGCTTGCCGGAGGCGGCCAGAAGGCGAAGGTGGACGTCCCGCCCGAGCGGCGCTTCATCGGGTTCGACGGCTACAAGAAGGCGATGGACTGCCTGAAGAAGGACGACATCGTCATCCTGACCACGCCCCTCGCCTTCCGCGCCGTGATGTTCGAGTACGCGATCCAGAAGGGCCTGAACGTCTTCATGGAGAAGCCGGTCACCGGGGACGGGCCCTCGAGCCGGCGGATGCTCGCGCTTGCCGAGGAGGCGACGAAGAAGAACCTGAAGTGCGGCGTCGGCCTCATGGTCCGCCACTGCCGGGGCCGCATGGAGCTCAAGAAGCGGATCGAGGATGGCGAGATCGGGGACATCGTCTCGATGCGGGCCTACCGGATGCACGGGGCCGTGGGATCCGCCTTCTCCCGCGCCCGGAAGGCCGAGCCGAACACCGCCGGGATGAGCGAGATCCTCTACCAGATCAACCGCTTCCACAGCTTCCTCTGGGCCTCGGGCGGCCTTTTCAGCGACTTCTACATCCACCAGATCGACGAGACCTCGTGGATGAAGGGCGCGTGGCCCGTGAAGGCCGTGGCCTCGGGCGGCCGGCACTACCGCGGCGACGCCGTCGACCAAAACTTCGACAACTATTCCGTCGAGTACACGTACCCGGACGGGACGAAGCTCTTCTTCTTCGGGCGCACCATGGCCGGGGCCCGGAGCGAGATGACGAGCTACGTCCACGGCTCGAAGGGCTCGGCCGTCGTCTCGACGAGCGGCCATACGCCGGGCAGGGTCCGGACCTGGCGGGGCCACAAGATGACCCAGGAGGAGCTGATCTGGGCCTTCCCCCAGCCCGAGCCCAACCCCTACCGGGAGGAGTGGAACGACTTGGTCGACGCCATCCGCGAGAACAAGCCCTACAACGAGGTGAAGCGGGGGGTCGAGGCGAGCCTCGTCACGTCGATGGGCCGCATGGCCGCCCACACCGCGCAGGAGATCACCTTCGACCAGATGCTGAATTGCTCCCACGAGTTCGCGCCCGGGCTGGACAAGCTGGAAGGTCCCGACTCGCCGGCACCGCTCCAGCCGGACGCGGACGGAAAGTATCCCATCCCGCAGCCGGGCGTCCTGAAGGATCGGGAGTACTAGGGAGGAATCTGGAATCCGGAATCCGGGGCCGGAATCCGTCCCATTTCGCGTGAACCCCGTATAATACGTGGGGGAATCGCATAGATAATGGGCCAGGAGATCGTCTACTGCGCGGGCTGCCAGCGCATGCTCCGGGGCTCCGACTTCGAGAAGGGGCAGGCGGTCCGCGTGGAGGCCCAGGCCTTCTGCCGCGCCTGCGCCCCCGCCGCAGCCCCCGCGCCCCCGCTGAGCGGCTCCACGCCGAAGCGGGGGACGAGCCGGATCCCGATCGTCGCGCCCTCTGTCCGCCCGACCCAGCGGAGGGTCGCGGCCCCCCGTCGGGGGAACCCCCTCCTGGTCGTGGGGGCGGCCGCGGGAGGAGTCGCCGTCCTCGTCGTCCTGATCGCCCTCGCCGCAAGCGGCGGGTCGCGGCCCGTCGCGGGGCCTCCCGAGCCCGAGGCTTCGGCGCCTCCCCCGGGCCCGCCGCCCTCCGCGCGGCCGGCGAGTCGCCCCTCGGCCGTCCCGCCCGCCGCGCCGGCCGGGAAGTCGATGGCGGCGCGCCTCGGGGAGCTGGACGCCGAGGTCCGCCGCTTCGTGGAGAACCGGGAGTTTCCGAACGCGCTCCTTTCCCTCGAGGCCGCCAAGGGCGCGCTGGACGATCCCGCCTGGGTCGCCGAGATCGAGCGCCGCCGCCGCGACGTGTCCCGCCAGCACGAGGAATACCTCGCCAAGGCCAAGGATGAAGCCCGCGTCGCGCCGCCGCCTCCGCCCCCCGCTCCGCCCCCCCCCCCCCCCCCCCCCCCCCCCCCCCCCCCCCCGCGCCCCCCCCCCCCCCCCGCCCCCCCGCACCCCGGCCCCCCCCC
>Ga0187893_10005472_pt1 | contig 22764 bp, 23 predicted proteins | sample MA1701074metaG_FD_139574 | JGI IMG/M metagenome (GOLD analysis project Ga0187893, IMG submission 139574) | White microbial mat communities from a basaltic lava cave in the Kipuka Kanohina Cave System on the Island of Hawaii, USA - MA170107-4 metaG ...
GAGATCCGCGCGCGCATCGATCTCGTCGCCCATGAGTTGCTCGGGCGCCATGTACTCCGGCGTTCCCACCACCATGCCCGCCTCGGTGTGGCCACTCTCCTTGGGACGCGTCGCCAGCCGCGCAATGCCGAAGTCCATCACCTTCAGCACGCCGTCCGCCTGCACCACCATGTTCTGCGGCTTGATGTCGCGGTGGATGACCCCCTCGCCGTGCGACACCTCGAGCGCACGACACAACTGCTTCGCGATCGGCAGCACGATCGACGTCGGCAGCTTGCCGCGTTCGCGGATCAGGTCCTTGAGCGGCTTGCCCTCGACGTACTCCATGGAGATGTAGTAGAGGCCGCTGATCTCGCCGAGGTCGTACGTGCGCACCACGTTCCGGTGCGCGATGCGGCGCGCCAGCTTGATCTCGCTCTTGAAGCGCTCCAGCGCGCTCGGGTCCGCGCTGACCAGGTCGGGCTTGAGCGTCTTGATCGCCAGCACTTCGCCCAGTTCACGGTCGTTCGCCTTGTAGACCATGCCCATGCCGCCGACGCCGAGCACGCTCTTGATCTCGTAGCGCGTGCCAAGCGTCTGGCCCGGCTGGAGCACGGTGATGTCGCCCATGTTGGCGGGCATCTTGAGCGTGGCCGCGGTGCCGCTGACCATCGCCTGCGTCCGCGCGCCGGACGATGACGCGCCGAGGAAGTCCACCAGCGCCTGCTTGTCCCTGAGGTCCGCCAGCAGGCGCCTGAACGCGCTGGCCAGCGTGCCCACCTCGTCGCGCCCGCCCTCGGGGATCTCGGCCTGGTAGTCGCCCTCGGCGGCGCGTCGCGCCGCCTCGGCCAGCACCGTCACGGGGCGCACCACGCGGCGCGCGCTGACGCCGTTCACGACCAGCGCGATCAGCAGGCCCGCGGCGCCCGCGATGAGCAGCGTGTTGCGCAGCTCGGTGAACCCGGTGAGCTGCAGTTGTCGGTCCAGCGACCGTACCGTGATGAATCCACCGACCGGATTGCCCGCCGCGCTCATTAGCTGCGTGCGGCGCGTCACGAAATGACCGTCGCCGAACGTGAGCGGTTCGTAGACCGGCATGGTGTCGCCGTCCGATCCGGCGTCCATGGCGGCGGACACCGCGGCCAGGAGCGGCTCGGACGCGTTGCGCGCCCAGTCGCTGGCGGCCGCGGCGCGCGCTTCGTTGTTGCGGTCGAGGGCGTAGAACATCAGGTGACTGTCGGTCTGCGTCGCCGCCGCGCGTGCGAGCGAGTCGGTGACGAAGCGCGCCGCGAGGACCGCGCCGATGATGCGTCCGCCGGCGCCCTCCACGGGCACCGCGACCAGCTGCATCAGCGAGGAGTCGCCGGCGACACCGAAACCGTAGGTGCGCTCGCCGTCCAGTGCGCCGCGGATCAGTGGCGAGCCCAGCAGGGTGTCGGGCGCCGCCGCCGGCTCGTCGCTCTTCGCCAGTCGCACTCCCTCACGACTGACCAGCTGCACCCACCGCGCGCCGGTCTGCTCAACCGCGGTTTGCGTGTAGTCGAGGTACTCCGCGTCCACCGCCTCGATGCTGGCGCGATACACCGGGTTGTCGGCGTACGCGCGCACGCGGCCCATGAGCACGCCGCTTTCGCGCGCCAGCATGTCTGACACGCTCTGTTGCGCCGCCTCGAGCCCCGTGGCGATGGCGGTTCCCGCGGCCCGCTCGGCGGCTCGCTGCGTAAGGACGAGCGTCACCGCCATCACGAGCACAACGATGGTGGCGGACGTGATGAAGATCCGCCACGTGAGACTCAGTCGCTGCACGGCCATGAGCTAGTAGCGGTCTCCGTTGCTCGTGTAGTCCTTGCCGAGCTTGTTCTTGTGCTGGACGTACTTGTAAGCCCGCGCATCGAGCTCGATGCGCATCCCGCTGAGGCCCGTCGCGGAGACGGTCACGGCGCGCGTTTCCGTGCTCGTGCGGTCGTGCCAGATGGTCATCTTGTATGCGCCGGGCGGCACGTTCTCGATCGTGAAGCGGCCGTCGTTGCCGGCTTGCGTGAAATGCGGCGTCGTCAGCGTGACGATGAAGCCCGTCATGCGCGGATGCACGTTGCAGTAGATCGGGTAGACACCGGCGTCCTTGAACGTCTGGTCCTTGCTCTTCCCCCGCCCGTACGTGCCCGTGTCGAAACCGCCATTCAGCTTCGAGAACACGTTGTGGCTGAAGGGATCCTGGTTCGGGAACTCGATCCGGCTGCCCTGCGTAATGACGCGCACGCGCGGCGAGAATTGGCGAGATTGCAGCGCGATGCTGGTATTCGTCGGGTCCAACCTGGGTGCGCGCGCCGGCGCGGCGCCGGTCGGCTCGAGGTAGACGACCACATTCTGGATGTCTTCCGTGACTTCGCCGTCCCGCTCCTGGATCACGACCTGACCGCTCACGGATCCGGCGGGCGCTTCCTCCACGCCACGCACCGCGCCGGTGCCCACCACCGCGGCCACCACGGTCGCGGCGACCATCGCCAGGGAATTTCTCATGAGTCCTCCTTTCCGTCCCTTCCTTAGATACGGAACCACCATGGCACGTCGAAGAATCTACCGCGTCGCGCTGCTGGCGTCGCTACCGCTCGCCGCCGCAGCCCAGGCGCCGTCCGCCGACTCGCTGGCCGCTCGATTGCGCCGCGCCGAGGCCGCCATCGAGGTGCTGCAACGACAGCTCGCCGAGCAGGCGGGCAGCGCGGTGACCAGCCGCTCGGGCGCGTCCATCGAAATCACGGGACGCGTGCTCACGAACGGGTTCGGCAACAGCCGCCGCGTCAACAACGTCGACAACCCGCAGTTCATCCGGCCGGACTCGAGCGCCGGATTCCCGGCGCGCGGCGTCGGCATGGCGATGCGCCAGACGCGCGTGGGACTCGTGGTCCGCATGCCCGACGTGCTGGGCGGCAGCTTCGACGGCGACATCGACGTCGACTTCGCGGGCGGACAGTTCCCGTCGAGCGGCGGGGGCACCTTCCCCCTCGTTCGCCTGCGCACGGCTCGCGCGTTCGTCCGCTGGTCGAACGCGCACGTGATGGTGGGGCAGGAGTCGCCGCTGGTGAGCGGCCTCAATCCCGTCGCGCCGGCGGCGGCGAGCACGCCACTCTTCGCCACGGCAGGCAACCTCTGGCTGTGGCTGCCCCAGGCCCGCGTCGGGTTCGAGGCCAGGCAGGCGATGCGGTTCGGCGTGCAGGGCGCGGTGCTCGCACCCACCAGCGGGGACGCGGCCGCCGCCATCGAAACCGACAACGACCTCGCCGAGCGTTCCCAGCGTCCGTACCTCCAGGCGCGGGCCTACGTGGGCTGGGGCGAAACCAGCAGTGAAGGCGAAATCGGATGCGGCGTACATCAAGGGTGGATCGTGCCGGTCACCACCGTCGAGTCGTCCCAGGCAGTCGCGTGCGACGCCATCGTCCCGGTGCTCAACTGGCTGGACTTCCGCGGCGAATACTTCAGCGGCAAGGCGTTGCGCGGGCTCGGCGGCGGCGGCATCGGACAGAACACGGCCGCGGGCAACGTGCCGCTGAACACGAGCGGCGGCTGGCTGCAGATGAACCTCGCGCCGGGACCGGGCTGGCGCCTTGGCGTGGGGTGTGGAGGCGACCACCCCGACAACGCGCCGACCCGGTTGCGCAACGACGCTTGCTCGGCCTACGCGATCGTGCGGCCGTCGGGGCCACTGTTCCTGGGGGCGGAGTTCCGGCGCATGCGAACCGACTACGCGGCGGGAAGGCTGACAGGCGACCATGTGACGCTGGCCCTCGGCTTCGAGTTCTAGGGCTGGAGTTGTGCCCGATGGCGGGCCCTGGCCCGTGAGAACGAGAGGACAGCAATGCGTGGACTTCGACTTGTAGTCGCGACGGCGTTCCTGACTGCGGCGTGCGGCGGCAGCGATCCGGCAGCGCCCGGAAACGCCGACAACACGGGAAACACCGGCTCGACGGGAAGCACCGGTTCTACCGGAAGCACCGGACCAACCGGACCTTCGCAGACGAACTCAGTGACCGTCGTCGAGGGCACCTTCAATCCGCCGGAGATCACCGTCTCACCCGGCACGACCGTCACGTGGACGTGGAACAACACCGCCACTTCGCACAACGTGACGTTCAGCACGCCGTCGATCGCGACGTGTCCGGACCAGACGTCCGGCACATGTCAGCGCACGTTCGCAAGCGCCGGCAGCTACAACTACCAGTGCACGAACCACGCCGGCATGATCGGGAACGTCACCGTCCAGTAGCCGGGCCGACCTGCGCGGCCCAGGCCGCGATGCGGATGCCGCCATTCGAGGTTCGCAGCAGTTCGCGGGACGCCAGTTTCGTCTCGCGGGCCATGCGCTGGTGCGCCGCGTAAAACGCGACGCGCCACCCCGGGCACGCGCGCCTGAGCGTGTCGCCGAACCGGGCATAGAGATTCCTCAGGTCCGCGCCGGCTGACACGCGCGCGCCGTACGGCGGGTTGCACGCGACCAGGCCGACGCCGAGCGGGGCCACGAGGGACGAGACGGCCTGCCTGGTGAACTCGATGTCGCCCGCGACTCCGGCGCGGGCCGCGTTGGCCCGGGCCGACTCGATGGCGCCGGCATCGCGGTCGGAGCCGGCGATCGGAGCCGGCGCCCGCGGACGCTCCCGCGACCGGGCGTCCGCCACCAAGCCGCGCCACACGTCGGTCGCGAATCCGGGCCAGCGATTGGCGCTGAACCCGCGCCCGACGCCGGGCGCCAAGCGGCGCGCGATCATCGCTGCCTCGATCGGGATCGTGCCGGACCCGCAGAACGGATCGACCAGCGGCGTTTCGCCGTCCCACTCGGCGGCCAGCAGGAGGGCGGCGGCCAGCGTTTCACGCAGCGGCGCCTTGCCGACCGCCTGCCGGTAGCCGCGCACGTGCAGCAGCTCGCCGCTCGCGTCCGCCGAAACCTCGAACTCGTCCCGGACCACGCGGACGATGAACAGCTGGGTCGCTGGCTCCCCGTCGCCGTTCCCCGGCTGAGACCGCGAACGCACGCCGATCGCCGTCGCCAGCCGTTCCTCGATGGCTCCCGTGTGCAGCAGCTTCGACTTGTGCGACGTGACGCGAAACTCCGGCGTCGCGCCGTCCGCGAGGAAGTCGCTCCAGGGAATGCGCTTCGCGTGACGCTCCAGCTCGGCGAAGGACCGCGCGTTGAACCGCGCGACGCGGACGAGGACCCGGCTGGCGGTCCGGAGCCACAGGTTGGCCCGCAGCACGCTGCGTGCGTCGCCCGACCAGGCGACGCCGCCGTCTTCAGGTCGCGGCTGCTCCCCCAGCGCGCTCAACTCGCGCGCCACGAGCGGCTCCAGGCCCGGCGCGGCGACGGCGAAGCACCTGAACGACTCGGTAGCCAAGGAGCGCGGCGAACGTCGCGAGATACGCGAGTGGGAAGAACGAATCCTTCTTGACGGCCCAAAGGTAGTGGACCGTTGCGGTCACGGCGATCACGTAGACGAGCTTGTGCAGGTTGGCCCAGCGACGCCCGCCGAGCTTCCGCACGGCCCAGTTGGTCGACGTCGCAGCCAGCGGAATCAGCATCAGGAACGTCGCCATGCCGACGAAGATGTATTTGTGCTTGATCACCTCGTCCCACATCGCCGGCCAGTCGAAATACCAGTCCACGAACGACCACATGGACACGTGGATCAGGGCGTAGAAGAACGTGAACAGCCCGAGCATGCGCCGGTACTTGGCGAGCGGACCGAGGTTGAACAGCTGCCGCGCGGGCGTGATGGCGAGCGTGATGGCGAGGAACCGGATGGTCCACAACCCGGTCTGGATCTGGAGCTCGCGAATCGGGTTGGCGCCGAGGCCCGTGAGTTGCTGCGTGCCGCGGATCACCTGGTACGTGTCCCAGCCGAGCGTCATCGCCGGCACGAGGCACAAGAGGAACACCAGCGGCTTGAGGCGCGGCAGCGTGGCGGAGATACCCGCACCTATGCGCGTCACGCGCCCCGCGTCATGCGTCGACAGGTCAGTAGTTCCGCACCAGATCCATCCCCGAATACATGGACGCCACCTGGTCGGCGTAGCCGTTGAACATCAGGGTGCGACGCCGCCGGAACTCGCCGATGCGGCGCTCCGACGCCTGCGTCCAGCGCGGGTGGTCGACCTCCGGATTCACGTTGGCGTAGAACCCGTATTCGTGCGGCGCCACGATGTTCCACGTGGTCGGCGGCTGCCGCTCGACGAATGAAATCCGGACAATCGACTTGCACCCCTTGAAGCCGTACTTCCAGGGCGACATCACCCGCAGCGGCGCGCCGTTCTGGTTCGGCAGCGGCTTTCCATAGAGGCCCGTCACCATGAGCGTCAGCGGGTGCATCGCCTCGTCCATGCGCAGGCCCTCGACATAGGGCCACGGCAGCACCCGCGTGCTCTGGCCCGGCATTTCAGACGGGCGCGTGACTGTCTCGAACGCCACGTATTTCGCTGATGGCAGCGGCTCGAAGCGCGAAATCATTGCGGCGAGGGGAATGCCCTGCCACGGAATCACCATGCTCCAGGCTTCCACGCAGCGCAGCCGGTACGTCCGGTCCTCGATCTTGTGCGGCTTGACGAGGTCGTCGAACGAGTAGTTGCCCGGCTTCTTCACGAGCCCGTCGACCTTCACGCTCCAGGGCTTCGGCTTGAAGCTGCCAGAGTAGCGCTTGGGGTCCTCCTTGTCGGTGCCGAACTCGTAGTAGTTGTTGTAGCTCGTCGCCTCCTCGTACGAGTTCGGCGTTTCCTCCTGGCCTTGCGCCGCCGCGCTGCGGGCCAGCGCCGCCGGGGCGATGAGGGCGGCCGCAACGCCGACTCCCGCGTCGCGGATGAAAGCGCGTCGGTTCAGGTAGTCGCGCTCGGGCGTGATCTCCGACGACGGAATGTCCGGTGGGCGCTTGATGATCATGATGACAGAACCTCTCTGGAGCCGGTTTGGTTCCTGTGGCAGACCGGCCTTTCAATCTGACAGGCCACCCCCGCCATCACCATTCCGGGTTTGTCAGAATGGCCGACTTCGGCTGGCACGCAGGATGCAAAAGTGCCGGCAGCGGCGCTTCGATGCCGCGAAACACATACAACACAAAACGCAACGGTTTTCACGGAGGACTAGCACCATGTTGTCTGGAACCACTCTCTCGACCCTGGATCGCATGCTCACGCTGAACCGCGTCCTGGACGAGGCCCTGTCGAGTTCCTGGAACGGCTCGAACGGCGGCTAGGTCTGGGTGCCGGCGCTCGACGTGGTGGAACGCCAGGATGCCTACATGATCGCGCTCGACATGCCGGGCGTGGATCCGTCCACGGTCGACATCAACTTCGAGCAGAACGTGCTCTCCGTTCGCGGTGAGAAGACGTTCGGCCTCGAGTCGGCGAAGAACGCCGACGTGCGGGTACACGCCGCCGAGCGGGTGAGCGGGAAGTTCGAGCGCTCGATCCGGCTGCCCGAGTTCGTCGACGCCGAGCACATCTCGGCGGAGCAGAAGCACGGCGTGCTGTACGTGACCGTGCCGAAGGCGAAGGCGGCCCTGTCGCGGAAGATCGCGATCAAGGCCTGACGCGCCGACGCGCGAAGCGGAGAAGCGGAGGGTGCAGGAATCTCTGATCCTGCACCCTTTTTGCGTTGAAGCGTGTAATGTGAGGACGTGACTGCGTTCGAATTCCTGAATCGAATGGTCTATGGCGTGCCGTTGACGCGCTGGGCCCTGGCGCTCGCCGTCCTCGCGAGCGTGTACGTGGCGCTCACCGTGTTGCGCGGCGCCCTGGTGAGACGCTTCGGCGCGCTGGCTGCGTCCACGGTGACGTCGCTCGACGACTTGCTGGTGGCGACCATCGGCGCCACGCGCCGTTTCTTCATCCTGGCGGTGGCGCTCTACTTCGCCATGCGCGTGGTGCCGGTGAACGGCGGCCTGCGCGACGTCATCCGGGCGCTGCTCGTGATCGCCGGGCTGGTCCAGGCCGGCGTCTGGGGCAGCGGCATCATCGGGTTCGTCGCTGAGCGGTACGCGAGGCAGCGCGCGCCTCAGGCGGACCTGGCCACACGCGCTACGGTGCACGCCGTCGGCTACGCCGTGCGGACAGTGCTTTGGGTCCTGCTGGGCATCACGGGGCTCGACTTCTTCGGCGTCAAGGTCACGGCGCTGGTCACCGGACTCGGCATTGGCGGCGTGGCGGTGGCGCTGGCGGCGCAGAACATCCTCGGCGACCTCTTCGCCGCGCTCGCGATCGTGCTGGACCAGCCGTTCGCGCTGGGGGACTTCATCATCGTAGGCGACACGATGGGCACGGTGGAGCACATCGGGCTCAAGACGACGCGCATCCGGGCCCTGAGCGGCGAGCAGATCGCCATCGCCAACGGCGAACTGCTGAAGGGGCGGATCCGCAACTTCGGCCGCATGAACGAGCGGCGCGTGGTCTTCACGCTCGACGTCACGTACGACACGCCGCCGGACACAGTGGCGACGATCCCGGGGATCGTGCGCGACGTGATCCAGTCGCAAAAGCGGACGCGGTTCGACCGCTGCCACTTCCTCACGTTCGCCGACTCGTCGCTGCGCGTCGAGACCGTGTACTACGTGCTGGATCGCGACTTCAACATCTACGCCGACATCCACCACGCGATCAACCTCGAGCTGCTGCGGCGCTTCAACGCAGCCGGCATCCAGTTCGCGTTTCCGACGCGGACCGTGGTGCTCTCGGGGAACGAAGGCGGCGGCGCGCAGGTGCCGCCGTCGCCGCCAGCGGGCCGCTCCCAAGCCTGAGAACGCGGTCGCTCCAGCGACTGTCGCGTCCGTCGGCTGGCCGCCGCCGGAGCGCGGACCTATGTTCGACGCCCAGTGACCGACCGGCTGCTCGCCACCCTCCGGGATGCGCTCGGTGCGTCCTACACGATCGAGCGCGAGCTCGGCGGCGGGGGCATGTCACGCGTCTTTGCGGCCATCGACACCGCCTTGGCGCGGCGCGTCGTCATCAAGGTGCTGCCGCCCGAGCGGGCGGGCGCCGTCTCGGCGGAGCGCTTCAAGCGCGAGGTGCAGCTGGCGGCGCGCCTCCAGCACCCGCACATCGTTCCGCTGCTCGCCGCCGGAGAGGTTGACGGCATCCCGTTCTACACGATGCCGATGATCGAGGGAGAGTCCCTGCGCGCCCGTATCGCCCGGGAGCATGAGCTCCCGGTATCCGGCGTCATGCGGATTCTTCGCGACGTTGCGGACGCCCTCACGTACGCGCACGCGCAGGCGGTGGTCCATCGGGACATCAAGCCCGACAACGTCCTGCTGACCGCCAATCACGCCGTCGTGATGGACTTCGGCATTGCCAAGGCGCTCGCGGCGGCGCGCGTCGACGGACGCGGCGAGTCCAGCGAACCGACCATCACGCAGGTCGGTGTGGCGCTCGGAACACCGGCGTACATGGCGCCCGAGCAGGCGTCGGCCGACCCGAACATCGACCATCGCACCGACATTCACGCGCTGGGGGCGGTGGGTTACGAGTTGCTCACCGGTCGACCGCCGTTCGCGGGCCATTCGCCACAGGCGTTGCTGGCCGCGGTCATCAGCGAGGAGGCGCGGCCCATCAGTGACGTCCGGCCCTCGACGCCGCCCGCGCTCGGCGCCCTGGTGATGCGCTGCCTCGAGAAGCGGCCCGCTGACCGGCCTCAGAGTGCAGCCGAGGTGCTGCGCGAGCTGGAAACGCACGCCACCCTCACAGGCTCTTCGGCGGCAGCGCCGCCGCCCGCCGGCGGCCGAAGGGCGGCACTCGGTCTAGCGGCCGCAGTGGTGCTCGCGGCCACGGCGTTCGGTGTGTATCGCGCGAGCCGCGCGCCGGTGGCCGCCAGCGCCAGCGTCATCACCGTCATGCCGTTCGTGCCCGCGTCGCCGGATACGGCGCTGGCCCGCCTCGGCCGCGACCTGGTCATCACCGTCAGCACGAACCTCGACGGGGTTGGCGCCCTGCGGGCGACGGACCCGTTTGCAACCCTGTCTCGCGGTGCCGCGGGCACGATGTCGGCGGAGGCCGCCGCGTCATTTGTCCGCCATGTCGGCGCCGGCAGCTTTGTCATGGGTTCGCTGCTGCGCGAGGCCGATCGGGTGCGCGTCGACTTCAGCCTGCACACGGCTTCGGGGAGCCAGACTCTGGCCCGCGGATCCGTGTCGGCTCCGCTCGACAGTGTTTCGGCGCTGAGCGATTCGCTTACGTGGTCGTTGCTGCGCCAGATCTGGCGGCGGGACCAGCCGCCGACTCCCAGCGTCGGCGGCCTGACCACCAAGTCCATCCCCGCCCTGCGCGCGTACCTCGAGGGCGAGCGGGCGCGCGGCGATGGCAGGTTCGGCGATGCAATCGCTGCCTTCGATCGCGCCATCGAGGCGGACTCCACGTTTTGGATGGCCTACCTCCGCAACGTCTCGACGCGCAACTGGATGTTCTATCCCGTGGACAGCGCCTTGCGACGCTATCGCCGGCACGTCGATCAGCTGCCGGACCGTGAACGCGCGCTGATCGAAGCCGCGGCCACTCGTGGCATCTCCGGCCGCATCGCCGCGTATCGCCGCGTCGCTGACCGTTTTCCCGACTCGTGGAACGCCTTTCTGGGCTCGGGAGACCTGCTGTTCCACAATGGCGGCCTCCTGGGATTGCCTCTCGAGCGCGCGCGCGCCGACCTCGAGCGCGTGGTCACGCTCAACCCGCGTTGGACCGAGGCATGGCAACACTTGTTGTACGTGGCTGCCGATGCAGGCGCCGGCGCCGATACGATACTGCGGATCATGCACGACCTCGGCTATGACAGTGCGTCCGCCCAGCAGCTTGGGTTCCGCGAGTTGCAGCTGTATCGCCTGGCGGAACGCATCGCCATAGACGCGAAGGCAATCGCGTCACCGCTGGCGGACAGCGCGATCACCGGAATGAAGCGCGGCAGCGCAACAGCCGTGCTGGCCGCCCTGACTCCGTCATTCGCAACGGCGTGGATCGGCGGCGTCGCCGCAGTCCCGATCAGCTCGCGCGCCCTGCGGGCAGGGCTTCCGGAGCGCGACGCAGCTGGCCATCGCTCGGCCCTCATGTGGGCGTGGGCGTCGCGCGGCGCGTTTGATTCGGCACTGGTGGCCGCCGAACAGCACGTGCTCCAGTCGCAGAGTGCCACGAGTCGTCTCGACGTCCTGCGTGTCGCAGCGCTTGCCGACTTCACCGGCGCCATCGAGGGCGAGTTCGAACGTCGATTCAGTGGCATGTCGGCGGCGGTCGCCGCGAGCCCGGCGATTCGGGCCGAGGCGCATTGGCTTCGCGCGTCGCTGGCGGCCCTGCGCAAGGACACGATCACCCTGGCCTCGTCTCGATCCGAACTCCGCCAAGCCGTTTCAGACTCGGCAGGGGCGACCTCCAACGCATGGCTTCGGGAGATCGAGGCGTTCGCGGTCGCGCTCGGTGGAAACCAGAGGGCGGCAGCCGACTCCTTGATGGCGATCGAATTCGAGCTGGCAGAGAGCGCCGCGGCTGGGTTCACGACCGCCATTTCGCGGGGCGCTGCCGCCCGATGGCTTCAGGCCGCCGGTCGATCAGAGGACGCGGAGCGGCTCATGCGGTGGGTGGGGACCTACTCGCCATCGCGGCCGTTGTGGGCCGCACGCATCATGATGCAGCCGCTGGTTACGTTGGAGCGCGCCAGGTTGGCTGAAGCGCGAGGCGACGCCGTTGCCGCCGAACGATTCTACCAGGAGTTCCTGCGTCGCTTCGACCGTCCCATGCCGGCGCACAAACCGCTGGTCGCAGAAGCCAAAACGGCGCTCTTGCGGCTGTCACGCAATCGAACCGGATCCTGAACACAATGAAGAGACTCGCCGGCACGACGTGGTACCGCTGGGACGAGATGCCCCGCGAGAAGGTGAGCGCCATGCTCGAACGGCGACTCGTCACCGGCGACCGCATGATGCTGGCGCACGTGTACCTCAAGAAGGGCTGCGTCGTGCCGCGCCACCAGCACGAGAACGAGCAGCTCACCTACATTCTCGAGGGCGGCCTGCGGTTCTGGCTCGGCGAGGACGAGAAGCAGGTCGTGGACGTGCGCGCCGGCGAGGTGCTGCACATTCCCTCGATGGTGTGGCACAAGGCGGAGGCCCTGGAAGACACGCTCGATGTCGACGTGTTCAGCCCGCCGCGACAGGACTGGCTCGACAAGACGGACTCGTACCTGCGGCGCTAGTCCACATGGACCTCGGACTCAAAGGCAAGGTCGCGGTCGTCACCGCCGCCAGCAAAGGCCTCGGCCGCGCCGTGGCGTTCGAGTTGGCGGCCGAGGGGGCCAGCCTCGTCGTCGCCGCGCGCGGCGAGAAGGCGCTGGCCAAGGCAAAGGAGGACGTCGCCAAGGCCGCGCCCAAGACGAAAGTCCACGCCGTCGTCGCCGACGTGTCGACACTCGACGGGCTCGACAAGATCGCCGCCGAGGCGCTGGAGCGGTTCGGCCAGGTCGACATCCTTGTCAACAACGCCGGCGGCCCGCCGTCGGGCCCGTTCGAGAAGCACGGCTGGGTGGAGTGGAGCGCCGCCGTGGACCTCACGCTCCGCAGCGCCGTGGAGCTGACGCGACGCCTCATGCCCGGCATGCGCGAGCGCCGCTGGGGCCGGATCCTCAACATCACGTCGATCGCGGCCAAGCAGCCGGTGGACGGCCTGATGCTCTCCAACAGCATTCGCGCCGCCGTCACTGGGTGGGCGCGCACGCTCGCCAACGAAGTGGCGAAGGACAACATCACGGTCAACAACGTGCTGCCGGGCTTTACGCGCACCGAGCGTGTCAAGGAACTCGGTGAGGCCACCGCCGCGCGCGAGGGACTGACCATCGAGGAGGTCGAGCGCCGCACGGAGGGACAGATCCCGATGCGCCGCATGGCCGACCCGCGCGAGTTCGCCGCCGCCGTCGCGTTCCTCGCCAGCGAGCGCGCCAGCTACATCACGGGGCAGTCGATCGCGGTGGACGGCGGCTGGATTCGGGGCCTCCATTAGGTTGGTCGAGGCCACCGCGATGGCCACTAGCTCGCGGCAATCCACGGAATCACGGCGGCCAAGACCAGCACCAAGGAATACAACCTACGAAGCGAGGAGTCGATTCCTGTATGGTCGCTGCAGCTCGGGCGCAGTTGAATCCGCACCATGACGTCGAACGCACTCCGCAGTACATGGTGCATGTACGGCACAAGCAGCGCTTCATAAAAATCCCGGCGAAGCCAAGAAGCCGGCCGAAACGACAGCCCGCGCGCGCGCTGCGCGGTTGTGATGTCCTGTACCGCTTCGAGAAAGTCAGGAACCATGCGGCCAGTCGCGACCACGAGCGCCACACCTTCGGCGGGAAGCCGCGCAATTCTAAAGAGGCTCGACCAGTCACGGGCTAGGATCGTCGCGGCAACCCATAGGCTTGCGTACATCACGACGAACAGTTTCAGCGCGATACGTGCGCTAATCGCGATCTCGAGCGGCGATCCACCAGGAATCGTTACGATGATCAGCGCCACGTTGAAGAGAGCAACGCCAACCACCGCACCGACGTAGCGACGTAACAAGCCCCCCCAAAGGAACAGCATTGTGACAACTGCCACGGTGACGACGCTTCCCAGCACGTCGCCCGATGCAGCCATCAGCCACGCCGAGATGAGCAGCGCTGCCTTCGCTCCCAACGATGCGTTTTCGAACCCCTCGACGTGAGCAACACCATCGAAGAGTCGCAACGATAGTGCGCCAACGTTTGCGGTCACCCAACCCTCGCGATCCGCATGTTGGGTTCGCGTTCCACCGTGACGATTCGATGGCAGACTTTCGCAAGCCTGTCGACGTCATGGCCGCTCATCACTACTGCGCCGCCACCCGCGACAAACTGCGCAACCACGGCGACCACCAACGCGCAGGATTTTGCATCCAGGCCGGCGAAAGGCTCGTCCAGCACCAAGATCCTCGGCTCAAGCGCCACGGTGCTAAGGATGCATACGAGTCGCCTCTCGCCGTAGCTGAGAGTGCTCGGGTCACGTTCCAGGCTCACCGGGTTGTTCACGCCGAGTGCCGCGAGCGCCTCGCGAAAAGGCCTCCGTGCAGCACCCCAACGGAGCCCGAACTCGAGTTCGGCCTCGACCGTTGGCTGAAACAGCTGGCGATCGACGTCCTGAAAGCTGATTCGCGCCAACTCCCACAGCTGCTTTCGTCGGTTTTCGCGCCCACCGAGTCTGACCCCGTATCGGCCCGTCTTAAGTAGGCCGGCAACGGCTAGGAGGGCAGTCGTTTTGCCTGAACCATTGGGACCGACCAACCCAACGCATTCGCCCTCATGAAGCCGGAGCGTCAACTCAAGTCGGAACCCACCGCGTTCGGCAACTGCGCCGCTGAAGGTGACAAGTTCCGACCCTATAGGACGGTTTGCCAATGATGTCGCAAGAACTGCGGGTTCCCAATGGGCTTCCGACGTGACCTCATAGTCGTTCCATCCTGCCAGCGACTTGCTGTTGTCGAGGCATACGACGAGACTCTCCTGGCGGACACACGCCTCCATCAAGGAAACGGCCGCTGTTCGCGCCTCGGAGTCGAGAAACGCCAGCGGCTCGTCGAGGACCTTTAGCGGTGCATCAGAGGTTAGTGCCGCCGCGACAGCAATGCGCTGACGCTGGCCCGACGAAAGGTCGCTGAGGAATTGGTTGGCCTCAGCGAACGCCACGAGTGAGCGGGCCGACTCGGCGAGTGCTCGGTTGACTCGTCCTGCGTACGCCAACTCGGGAAGTGTCCGATGCTCGATCAGATACCGGTCTGGGTTCTGGAATAGATACGAAACGACGTGTGGCAAAGTTCGCCGGTCGAACCGCTTGCCATCCAACTCGACAACCCCAGAGAAATCACCCTGCTCCAGCAAGGGGATCACCCCGCAGAGAACCTTTCCTAAAGTAGACTTGCCGCTGCCGTTGTTGCCCCAGAGCAGGTTGCCTTTTTCACTCGAGAGACAAAGGCTCTTGCCTCCGAGAATCCACTTGTTGGAGTAAGGCGCGCGGAACCGAACGTCCTCAACTCTGAGGAGCATTGGTGTCGGGCTCCTGGATCTGCCGAACCCGCTCGTTGTTCTTGAACCGATTGTCAAATACCCAGTTGCCGAACCAGCCGCCGAGGAATCCGAGCACCGCGTAGAGGGGCGCGATGAACATGAGCACGCTACCCATCCACTCCGCCCGAGGATGCTCCAGGACGACCATCAGTTGCCAAATCGCCAAGATCGAGACAGTCGTTGAAATCGCGGCGGCAATCGGAATGCTGAAGCGCCGGTTGCCGGACGCCAACCACACCAAGTCGTAGACGACTCCCGTTAGGAAACCGACACCGACTTTGTGTATGCCAGCTGGGCCGAACAGGTTGGTTGGGATGGCTAGTATGGTGAACAGCGTCACCATCAAGGTGAACACACCCTTCGTTAGCGCTATTCGGGCTCCGACGACCACGAGCACCGTTGTCACAATGATTGTCGCCAAGCCAGACGTGCCTGGGCCAGCCGTCTGCGTGATGATGAATCCCAAGGCGAAGGCAGCTGCGAAAGCCGCAGCTCCAAATGCAAGCGCCACTATTGTCCGCCTCAGATTCCACCTTCTGTACTTCGTATCCTTATCCATGAGCCACCTCTACAGGTTGCGGCAGTCCCTCGCCAAGACGCGAAGTCCCGGCTGAATCTCGAAAACAAAAAAGCCAAGCAGGGAAAAGAACCAGGCAACTTCGATCATCGCCCAACCGCAAGCCAGAACAGCAATCAGGTATGCTTGCGTCGGTATATGGCCGCGAAAGAAGCCCGTTCCGAATAGAATGATCAGCACGATACAGATCGCTATTGATCGCTTGAAGAGCGGTTCGGCGAGTGCAGCAGCGGAATCGATTTGATCGCGCTGGTTCATTGCCCGATCGAGCACGGCTAGGGCGCTCTCGCGATCCGTCTTCTCCTGCAAGGCGGTTCGACGAACTCGGTCGACCAGCTCGTCAAGGCGCCGCAAGTGATCCGTCCAGAGCGAAATGAGCATTGGAACAACAAGTCCGAGCACAGCGATTGAAAGCGCTTGGCCCACACCTAGAATGTTGGCGCTCTCGAACGCCAGTTGAGCGGTGTCGCTGGGACCGACCACACCGACTATGCCACCGTTCAGCCAGAACAATGAGGCCGCAGAGCCGATCAAGGCAGCGAGCAGCAAGAACATTACTACGTAGCGGACAAAATGACCCTTTAGTTCGAGCGCTGGATCGACGGGCCGGTTCCGAATCGGCGAAAGGGTAAGGCGGAAGGCGAAATACGCGCCCAGAATTCCCAGCGCGAGCACCAGCCACGATAGCCACAGCATGACCGCATTGGCCTCCGTCGGACGGTTTGCACTCGACAGAACGACCGTATCTACAGCCTGCTAAGGAAGCCGAGAACGGTTGCGGTCGAGTAGACCGAGTACTCGCCCGCTCCAATCGATCCCACGCCGCGCCCTCCCATCTCAAACCTAGCGTGCGCGGGTGAGCGGCAGTCTGGCTGCGGGATTCGTAAACACGGAGTGGAAGTCCAGCGCCCGTCAGATTCCTGTTTGCTCAACAACCACCGGACTGCGCGTGCGCTGTCGTCGTTAGAAGTGGCGTCGAGTGCGGCCAAAGCCCAGCATGTCGAGAGGAGGCAGGGCTGCTCGTGTCGACCCCACCAGCCGTCAACGGAAGACAATCCATGGATCGCAGCCGTTGCTCGCGCTGCAGCCGCCCGATCGGTCGGGCTTTCACTGAGCCGCAGAATGGGTACGATTCGAGCGGCCACGTACAATTCACTATCCCACCAGTAGGCGCGCCAGAGCCCACTATCCGTCTGCCGATTCACAAGCCAGGTCCTAGCTGACGTGCGAACTTGGCTCACACGTGCTGAGTCTTGGGCTCGCTCTAGTAGCGCCAAGACCTGTGCCGTCACACACTCGTGAGACAACATCCATCCGCCGAAATCAGCTTCTGTCGACGAGCCTCGGTACTTTCTCAACGACTCAGCGTCCGAGTAGGTCGCAAAGCCCTGACCGGGCACAGCATGTCTGAGCACGAACTCGAGATCGTCCTGCACAAGGACACGTTGTGGGCTTAGTGCGCTCGTTACCACGGAGGTGGTGTCGCAATCCGGCACGACGCGGGCATTGAAGCCCCAACCGCGAGATCCGCTTCCGGCACCGCGAAGGAAAGCGGTCGCGCCACGACGCTGCACCATCGGAAGAAACGGCCACACTTGGGACAGTACGTAGCCTGTAACCCACACATCTCCGGTGCTCGACCGGTTGGTCGGGAAGTCGCGCCATCCTCGCAGGGATGGGTCGAATGACGCTATGAGAAACCGAATCCCGCGCTCGAAGGAACGCGAAACCTCAGCTGACCAGTGGCTCGTTGGCCCAATAGGTATGCTCGACACAGATGCGCCCAAGCTGCATTGCCCTGATTGGTGTTCACCGCCGCGACAGGCGTTAGTACTGGCTCGGGAACGGAACTTACAGGTCGAGGGATCAGCGCAACAGGCGGGCTCGGCGACCGCTCCCTAGCTGACTGTTTTACGAAAGCGCCAGACGCTTGTCGCGATAACGGCGACGGCGAAGAACGCGAGAGTTGCGGTGGGTCCCAAAACTGCAGAAAACCCGGCATCTCGAAGGAGAATGCCTCGGAGGATTGTCAGGTAGTGCGTCAGAGGAAGCGCCGCACCAATCCACCAAGCGAGGTCTGGCATCGCCTCACGAGGAAACATGTAGCCTGACAAGAGGATGTTTGGCAGCATGAACATGAAGGACATCTGCATTGCTTGCGCTTGCGTACGCGCCACCGTCGAAACAAGAAGTCCTATGCTCAGGCTGGTGAGAATGAACGGCGCGCTGAGTAGATACAGGAGTCCGACGCTCCCGTGGGTCGGAATGCGAAACAGGAGCTTCCCCAGCAGAAGTATCACGGTCATCTGGACATAACCCACGAGTGCGAAGGGCACGATCTTGCCCAGCATCAGTGAAGTCTTGCCGATAGGAGTTGCGGCAAGCTGCTCCAAGGTGCCGCGCTCTCGCTCCCTGACGACCGCCATGCTTGTCATCACGATTAGCGTAAGGGAGAGCAGCAGCCCCACGAGCCCCGGCACGATGTAGGACGAACTCTTGAGCGCCGGGTTGTACCACGGCCGCACGCGAATCTCCAGCGCGCGGTGCGCGCCCGCGTTGGCGCGGATCGAGGCCACCGACGCGGCGCTGATGGCCGCGCTCGACGCCAGCGGGTCCGCCGCGTCCACGATGACCTGCGCGCTCGCCCGCTGCCCGCGCTTGAGCTGCCTGGCGTAGTCCGGCGGAATGATCACCGCGGCCCGGACCTGGCCGCCCTGCACCAGCGTCCGCACGTCCTCGCGGCTGCGCACGTGGCCGACGACGTCGAAGTTGCCGGTGTTCTTCATGACGTCGACCAGCGCGCGGCTCTGCATCGTGCGCGACTCGTCCAGCACCACCGTCGGCAGGTTGCGCACCTCGGTGCGGATGGCGTAGCCGAAGAGCGCCAGCTGGATCGCTGGCAGCCCGACCATCATCGCGATCGTGAGCCGGTCGCGGCGCATCTGGATGAACTCTTTCCGGACCATGGGCCAGAAGGGCAACCGGCGGAAGGCGGAAGGCGGAAGGCGGAAGGCGGGACGAGTCATCGGGTAGCCCCCGTCTTCCGTTCTCCGCTTTCCGCCTTCCGTTCTCCGCCTTCCGCCTTCCGTTCTCCGCCTTCCGCCTTCCGTTCTCCGCCTTCCGCCTTCCGTTCTCCGCCTTCCGCCTTCCGTTCTCCGCTTTCCGCCTTCCGCTGCAGTTCAATGAACACGTCCTCCACGCTCACGGCGCCGAACTGCTTGGTCACTTCGTCCGGCGTGCCAAGCGCGATGAGGTGTCCGCGCGACATGAACGCCAGCCGGTCGCACCTCGCCGCCTCGTCCATGTAGTGCGTCGTGACGAGAATCGTCGTGCCGCGATTGGCGAAGCCGTGGATGATCTCCCAGAACCGCCGCCGCGACGCGGGATCCACGCCGGCGGTCGGCTCGTCGAGGAACAGCACCGGCGGCTTGTGCGCCGTGGCGCACGCCAGCGCCAGGCGCTGCTTCCAGCCGCCGCTCAGCGTGCCGGCGAACTGGTGCACGCGCTCCTCGAGCCCGAGCTCCACCAGCAACTCGTCGATGCGGCGGCCGCGTTCGCGGCCGATGAGCCCGTAGATGGCGCCGTAGAACTCGATGTTCTCGCGCACAGTGAGGTCGTCGTACAGACCGTACTTCTGCGACATGTAGCCGATCACGCGGCGCACCTGTTCGCCCTCGGTGCCTACGTCGCGACCCGCCACCGTCGCCGCGCCCGACGTCGGCTCGAGCAGCCCGCAGAACATCCGGATGGTGGTCGTCTTGCCACAGCCGTTCGGCCCGAGCAGGCCGAAGACCTCACCCTTCCGAACCGACAGCGTGAGCCCCTCGACGGCCACCAGCGGGCCGAACGCCTTGCGCAGCTCACGCGCGTCAATCGCGGCCAGGCCGGCAGCCGGGTCCGTCACGGCGCGGTCCTGATGCGCACCGTGATCGGCAGCCCGGGCTTCAGCATCCCGCCGCTGTCCGTGAGCGCGACCTTCACGCCGAACATCAGGTCGGCGCGCTCCTCGTCCGTCAACGCCACGCGCGGCGTGAACTCGGCCTTGGTGTTGATGGCCGCCACCGTGCCCGCGAATGGCCTGCCCGGAACGCCGTCGAGTTCGCCGTCGGCTGCGCCGCCGAGCTTCACGAACGGCAGCATCCGCTGGTTCACGTAGATCCGGACGTACGGCTTGGCGAGTTCGCCGATCGTCATGGCCGACACACCCGGTGCGATCACCTCACCGGGCTCCACGTTGCGGAGCAGCACGATGCCGGGCACCGGCGCCACGAGCACCAGGTCACTGGCGGTCTGCGTGGCGGCCGCCAGCGACGCGCGCGCCGTCGCCACCTCGGCCCGCGCGGCCGCAATGCGTTCCGGCCGGGCGCCCTCGCGCAAGAGCCGCAGCGACTCGGTGATCGCGTCGCGCCGGGCCGACGCGGTGGTCGAGGCGTTCTTCGCCGCGTCGAGTTGCTGGGCGCTGACGTTGCCGCCCTGCGCCAGCGCCGCAATCCGCGTGAGATCGAGCGCCGTCCGCGACGCCTCCGACTCGGCGGCCCGCAGCTCCGACTCGGCCGCGGCGATTTCGGCGGGCCGGGCGCCGGCCTGCAGGTCGCGCAGTTGCGCCTCGGCGGACGCCACCCGCGCCCGCCGCGCGTCGATCTCCGCGTCGACCGTGGACTGGGTGAGCGACACCAGTGTGTCACCGGCCCGCACGCTGTCGCCTTCCTCGCGCCAGACACGCAGGACCCGCGCGGCCGTGAGCGGCGACACGTCGACCTCCACCACCTCGATGGTGCCGGTCCCCTTGATGCCGGTGTTCGTGTCGCCGCAGGCCGCGACGAGGAGGACGCAGAGCGCCCGAAGCCGGGTGCCGATGTTCATGGGCGTAATGCGTTGCGGAAGAAGGCGGGTAGCTCCGTGCGGCGCTGTTCGATGAAGCGCGCGAACGAGGCGTCGTTGAACCCGAGCATGATGCCGAGCATCGGGCGCGCGGCGAACGGGAAGACGCACAGGGAAAGGAGGTTGACGGTGAACTGGTGGGCGGAAATCGGCCGCATGGCACCGGCCGCAACCCGCTCGTCGATCTGCTGCTGCAACTGCGTGAAGACGGGCGACATCATCCGGCTTGGCTCGCCGCCGGCCAGCGAGCCGACCAGCTGCTGCACGCGCTCGGGGTGATGGTGCATCTCCGACAGCACGTACCCCGGCAGGAACGGATTCTGCGACAGGTTCTTGAGGTACGCGGCCACGACGCGGTCGACCTTGTCGTCGAGCGACGCGTCGGACCCGAGGATGCCGACCACCGTGGGAATCAGCCGCGAGGCGAACTGGGCGAAGACCGCGGCGCTGAGACGCTCCTTGGACCGGTAGTAGTAGTGCAGCAGCGCCTGGTTCACGCCGGCTTCGGCTGCGATCTCCTGCATTCGCGCGCCCGCGGTGCCGCGGCGCACGAACACGCGTCGCGCCGCGTCCAGGATCTTCTGCTCCGTCTCCGGCTGGGCGTCCCTCGGGGACCGGGGGGACCGTCTCGCGCGCGCCAGGCGCGCCCTTTTTCGTTTTGTCATCCAGTCTAACTAAACAGTTAACCACCAGAATGACGCGCAGGACGCGGAATGGCAACCACCGAATGCTCAGCCCAACTGGGCCTGCAGCTGGATGTCGACCGCGGCCAGGGCGCGCGACACCGGGCAGCCCGTCTTGGTGCCGTTGGCGATGCGCTCGAACGTCGCCTGGTCGATGCCCGGCACCGTTCCCTTCACGGTGAGGACGATGCGCGTGATGGTCATCTTGTCGTTCACCTTCTCCACCGTGCAGGCGGCCGATGTCTCGACCTTGGTGGCCGGCGTGCCGTTCTTCTCGAGGTCCCCGCTCAGCGCCATGCTGAAGCAGGCGGCCTCCGCCGCGGCCAGCAGTTCCTCCGGGTTCGAACCGCTGGCGCTTTCAAAGCGCGAGCCAAAGGAGTAGGCGCCACCGAGGCCCGTTTCACCCTTGAACGACCCGTTGCCACCCTTGAGGGTCCCGTTCCACACTGCACTGGCTTTTCTCGTCGGCATGACTGGCTGCGGTAAAAGGTCGATGAACGCGACAACTTAGCATTCAATATGCCACTCAAGATCATCGTTCGTGAAAACGGCCCGTTCGCCGTCGACCTTGCCACCGGCGACCTCGAGCTCGTCGATCACCTGGGCATCCCGATTCCGCTGCCGACACCGAAGCCCGGCAAGACGACGATCACGCTGTGCCGCTGCGGTCTCTCCGCCAACAAGCCGTTCTGCGATTCGACGCACAAGCGCGCCGAATGGCAGGCGCGGGATGCGGCGCGCGATGGCCAGCCGCCTGCGCCGCCGAAGCCGGCATGAGCGCTGGCCGGCGCGCGCCCCGCAGCATCGAGGAGCTCGAGGACCTGCTCTCCGAGCCGGGCGACGCGACCGTGGCTGCGTTGCAGCGGTGTCCCGGTGACGTCGTCGTGCTCGGCGCGGGCGGCAAGATGGGACCGACGCTGGCGCGCATGGCCGCCCGCGCTGCCGACAAGGCGGACGGGAACAAGCGAAGGCGTGTCGTGGCCGTCTCGCGCTTCTCGTCGGGCGCGGCGGCGGAGCAACTCGAGCGCGCCGGCGTCGAGGTCGTCCGCGCGGACCTGCTCGACCTGAACGCCGTCGCAGCCCTGCCCGACGCGGCCAACGTCATCTACTTGGCGGGCCAGAAGTTCGGGACGGCGGACGCGCCCGGCCGCACCTGGATGCTCAACGTCACCGCGCCGGCGCTGTGCGCGCAGCGGTACGCCGGCGCTCGCATCGTCGCGTTCTCGACCGGCAACGTGTACCCGTTGCTTCCCACGGCGAGCGGCGGCGCGCTCGAGTCCACCGAACCCGGGCCCGTTGGCGACTACGCGGCGTCCTGCGTCGCGCGTGAGGCCGTGTTCACGCTCAACGCGCGCACCTGGGGCACGCGCGTGGCGATCATGCGGCTGAACTACGCGGTCGACCTGCGCTACGGGGTGCTCACCGACATCGCGCTCAAGGTCGCGCGCGGCGACGCGGTGGACGTCACCATGGGATCGGTGAACGTGATCTGGCAGGGCGACGCCAACCGCGCCGCGATCGAGATGCTGCCCCACGCGTCGAATCCGCCGTTTGTGCTCAACGTCAGCGGC
>Ga0187893_10005473_pt1 | contig 22763 bp, 25 predicted proteins | sample MA1701074metaG_FD_139574 | JGI IMG/M metagenome (GOLD analysis project Ga0187893, IMG submission 139574) | White microbial mat communities from a basaltic lava cave in the Kipuka Kanohina Cave System on the Island of Hawaii, USA - MA170107-4 metaG ...
CATCGTCCAGCGGGACTTCACGGCCGGCCCGCTGACCCGGTTTCGGGGCGGCGTGGAGGTGAGCGCGGTCGGCAGTCGGACCCGCGTCCGCATCCATGCCGAGCTGACGCCGAGGAACCTGCTGGGCCGTCTGGCGATTCCTCTGATCGGGCGCGATACGCTGCGGAAGTCCTGGGCCCACTTTCGCCGGGTCCTTGACCAGCGTGGCCAGGCGAGTCCGGCAGCGCCCCACCAGGCCCAATCGCCTCCGCAGACTTCATCCGTGGCTTCTGCGGCGCCCCCCAAGCAAACCGACCTGACTCTGTTAAGACAGCGGACTACCGCGTTGGAGGAGATCGCCTCGCTCGATCAACGAGTCTTGGGCGAACTGGTCCGCCACCTGGCCGAGGCGGGCGATGAAGATGTGGTCCGGATGCGGCCGTACGCCTTAGCGGCTCGATGGCGAGTGGCGCGCAGTGAGACGCTCCGGGTCTTTCTGTATGCCACCCGGGCCGGTCTGTTGAACCTGGCCTGGGAGCTCATGTGCCCCAATTGCCGGGTGCCCAAAGCCGAGGCGGAGAACGCTCTCCCGCGTGACGCGGTTGTTTCATTGCGAGACCTGCGGGATTGATTATGAGGCGAATCTGGACCGGTATGTGGAGCTATGCTTCCGGGTGAATCCGGGCATCCGGCGGGCCGAGGATCAGGTCTATTGCTTCGGCGGGCCCTATAGCGCGCCGCACATCCTCGTCCAACATCTGCTGAAACCGGGAGAGGCGCGGGAGGTCTCGACTAGGCTCGCCGATGAGGCGTATCGGGTCCGCGTGTTGCGCCTTAACCGCTCGGTCCCGCTGGTGCCTGGCGCAGACTCTGAGACGACCGGCGCGGATCGCTCCGGCGAGACGGTGGTCGAATACTGCGACGAAGGATGGACGCGGAGCGACGCCCTGTTCATCCCCGGCCCGGTGCGGTTGCGGTGGTCGAACCGGTCCTCGAGAACGGTCGGCGTCGCCCTCGAGCGGATCCGGTGGGATGAGGAAGCAGTGAGCGCGGCGGAGGTGACCGCTCTCCAGGAGTTTCGGGACCTGTTCGGATCGGAGGTTCTGGGTCCGGGGCAGGATATCGGCATCGAATCGATCACGATCCTGTTCAGTGACTTGAAAGACTCCACCCATCTGTACGAAGTGGCGGGTGACGCGCCGGCCTACGGGCACGTGCGCCAGCACTTCGATTTCCTGAAGGAGCGGATCACCCGATGCCGGGGTGCGGTCGTCAAGACCATCGGCGATGCCGTTATGGCTGTGTTTCATCTCCCGGAGGATGCGCTGCGCTGCTGTCTGGACATTCAACGGGATGTCGGACCGTTCAACTCCTCGTGGCCGGGCCGCCAGGCGCTCACTGTGAAGCTCGGCCTGCACCATGGTCCCGCCATTGCCATCAATGCCAACGGGAGGCTGGATTACTTCGGACGCACGGTAAATGTCGCGGCGCGGATCGCGCGGGAGAGCGAGGGGAGCGATGTGGTGGTGGCGAGGGCCGTCCTGGCGGACCCGCGTGTCAGGGCGGCGCTGGAGCGGGAAAAGGCCTCCGTGGTGGCGGAATGGACCTCAACCCTGCGCGGGGTGACGGAACCGCTCGCATTGTGCAGGGTGAGGCCCTAGCCCGCATTATTCATGAGCACTTCTGCTACAATCGCGCATTCGCTGCTCCGACGAGCCCGGCCGCAGATAAGCGGCGGCCAGGCGGGCGGCCTCGCCGCTCAGACCCTCAACGTACGGTTTCAAGTACGCCTCGGGTCCTCGCCGCTCCGGGCGCCCGTCTCGCAACGCGACGAACCGTCATGAATAATGCGGGCTGGGCCTATAATTCCGCGGCATGCGAGCCGCGTTCTGGCGAAGGAGGACGGTATGGGATTAGCCGATAATAAGTGCGTGCCGTGCCGGGGCGGAGTCCCTCCGCTGGAGCCGGCCAGAGCGCAGGAGTTGTTGAAGCAAGTGGGACGGGGCTGGGAATTGAATAAGGCCGGACACCTGGAACGACTCTACACGTTTAGGGATTTTGCCCAGGCCCTGAGCTTCGTGAACAAGGTCGGCGCTGTCGCGGAATCGGAAGGGCATCACCCGGATCTGTACCTGGCCTGGGGCAAGTGCAAGGTTGAGATCTGGACGCACAAGATCAACGGTCTGACCGAGAGCGACTTCTACCTGGCGGCCAAAGCGGATCGCGAGTTCGAACCGTTCCGCCCCACATGAGAACGCTGGTCCTCGGGGCAACCGGACAATTGGGTTCTAATTTGGTGCGGGCCTTGCTCGCCAAGGGCGACCAGGTCCGTGTGTTGGTTCGATCGGTCACCACGAGCGCGCAAGCCAGTCGGCACCACCTCGCGTTGCAGGGAGTGGAGGTCGAGCGTGCCGAAGGAGACTTAAGTGATGGAGAGTCGCTGCGCCGAGCCTGTAACGGCGTGGATGCGGTCTATCATTGTGCCGCCTATTACCCGGAAGCCACGATTCCGGCAGAGGTGGCCACCCGCGAAGCCCTGGCTCAGACCAAGACAGTGCTGGAGGCGGTGCAACAGTCCGGGGTCGGGCGCTTTGTCTTCGGCAGCACTCTAACCACTATTGGATTTCCCTCAGTCCCAGGCAAACTGGCTGACGAAACCTGCCCCTTCAAGACTCAATACCGAAACAACCCCTACCTGATGGCCAAGGTTGCCATGGAGGATACGGTACTGGCCGCAAGCAAGAGCGGTCTGCCTGCGGTGGTCGTGAATCCCACCGCATTCTTCGGCCCCTACGACGGCAAGCCGACGAGCGGGACCCAGATCCTCATGATCGCCAGGCGTCTCATGCCGGTCTATGTGCAGGGGCCCGTGAACGTCATTGACGTCCGCGACGTGGCGGTGGGCATGATCCGGGCAGCGGAGCGGGGACGTATAGGCGAGCGCTACATCCTGGGCAATTGGAACACGAAGCAGAAGGAGTTGAACGAGCTCATTGCGCGCCTGGCCGGCGTCATGGCGCCGCTCGCGCCGGTGCCTTTCCCCCTGGCCCGACTTGGCGCGAAGGTTCAGGACTGGGCCTTCAGGACGGTTCTACGGAAACTCCCCCCCGTCCCCGCATTCTTCCTGGAAATGCTCAAACACATGCAGCACTACGATTGTGCCAAAGCGATACGCGAGCTGGATTACCCTCGTTCCCCTGTTGACCAAGCCATCCGCGACGCCCTTGCCTGGTTCCGCGCAAACAGCTACCTCTAGGCCGCTGAAAAAGGCCCCCAACTTTGTTCTCAGTCGCTCGAACCCTCTCAGCGTACTTCTCCAGTACGCCTCGGGGTCCTCGCTTCATGCGGCCTCGTTGGATGGCCTTTTTGAGCGGCCTGTTCCAAATCACATGGAGAGCTTCTCCGCCACATTCCGCATCTGCACTCCGTGCGCGAGCGAGGCGCCGCCCCGGAGAGCGCAGGCCACGTGAACGGCCTCCGTCATCTCCTCCACATTCGAGCCTTTCTCCAGACAGGCCTGGGTATAGGCGTCAATACAGTAGGGGCATTGGACCGCGTGGGCGACGCCCAGCGCTATCAGGGCCTTTTCACGTTCCGTCAGCGCGCCCTCGGCGAAGACGGCGCTGTAGTAGCCCATGAACTTGTCCCACAATTCCTTGTTACCCTTGCCCATCTCACTGAATTTCCCCAGATCCTGGGGGTGATAGTAGGGCTCCATGTTTATCTCCTTAGCTTTCAGCGATCAGCCTTCAGCAATCAGTTTGCAAACTCTGCCTACAAGCTGACGGCTGATAGGTGACGGCTTTTTTATGCGGTCCCTGGTTTGTCCGGTTCCGCCTGAGCAAGAATCTCGGCGAAGCGGCTCCCCACGAGGGTCGTAAGCTTGGTCATGAGGTCTGAGACCTCTTTCCATTCCTCCGGCAGCAGGTCATGTTTGATCTGAGGGTGTAGCCCCCATTGGGCGTTGACCTTCTGTCCCTCTCGGGTCACGACGACTTTGAGGAGTTCCACCTCGGTGGGACGCTCGGTCTGTCCGTCGTTTCCCTGCTTGCCCGGCTTATTGGGTGGAGGAGTCTGAGCGGCCATGGGAATCTCCCGGGTTTACCTCAGTGAGCTGTATGGTACTCGCCCTGATTCAGAACCGCGATAGCTTCATCATGAATCAGGCCATTGGTGGCGACGAGTTGCCTCCCATAAATGGAGTGCGGCCCACCCTTGAAGTCCGTCACTCGCCCGCCCGCCTCCTGCACGAGCACGACGCCCGCAGCCATGTCCCAGGGGTGGAGTTTCAATTCCCAAAACCCGTCGAATCGACCGGCGGCGACATAGCACATGTCGAGGGCCGCGGTGCCGGTCCGGCGCAAACCTTGGGCACGGAGGGCGAACCGCACGAAATGATCCAGGTTGTTCTGCGGGGTGTCGCGGATATCGTAGGCGAAGCCGGTCACCAGAAGCGCGAGATTCAGGGACGAGGTGCGCGAGACCTGGAGCCTTGTGCCGTTCAGATAAGCGCCGCCGCCCGCTTCGGCCACATAGAGCTCCTCCCTCGTGGGGTCCAGCACCACACCCAGGATGGGCGTGCCCTCAAACTCCAAGCCGATGGACACGCAGTAGGCCGGATACCCATGCGCGAAATTGGTGGTGCCGTCGAGCGGATCGATCACCCACTTGAAGGACGACTCGCTGTAATGATGGACCCCTTTCTCCTCCGCCAGGATCTGGTGCGCTGGGTAGGCCTTGCTGAGGATCTCGACAATGGCTTCCTCGGAGCGTCTATCGGCGTCGGTGACCAGATTGACAGCATCCTTATGAATGATGCGGAACCCGTTGCGCGCGTGCTCCTCCAAAATCTTGCCGGCAACCCGCGCCGCCTCGATGGCCGTGGCTTTGAAGGTTTCGCGCTCGGATCGTGGGGGGAGGTGGTCGGTAGACATTCGCCGGATCATACCACAGGGGACAGCGATCACTTCACTCGCCTGTGGGCTTGCAGCGGGAGGAGCCCACCGTCGCGGCTTGCCGAGGGCGCCGGCAGTACGATAAGGTGCCGAGCGTCACCGGAGACGCACCCATGGTCGAGCGTTCCCCTCAAGCGGATCGGCCGGCAGATTCGCTTCAACTCCTGCGCGATGAATTTCGTCAACACCTGGAGAGCTTCTATGCCTGCTTGAAGCTGGCCCCGCCCTATCACACGGTCGAAAGGGCCGTCGCTCATCTGACCGCCCAGCTCAAGAGCTTGGAGCCGGCGGAGCGGGATCGGATTGCCGGCGATCCGGGGTTGCGCTGGGCCGAGTACCGGCGGGCCTTCGTCGAATCCGGCCTGAACCTGAGGCACCGCGGGATCATTGCCGGCCTGATTCGTTCGTCCTTGTTTACCGACCTGCCCCAGGAGTACATGCACTTCCTGGACACCTTCCCTCACTCCCCGTGACTCTCTGAATTTGCCTTCCTGGAATCGCAGAGGATTATCCGATCGGATAGCATAAAGTTATCCGAACAGATAACTCCTCTCTTACATCAACCCAAGCCCAACACGGTCATTCCAAGCCATGAAAATAAAATACACTAATAATTACACAATCTTATAATACCTAGAGGGAGGTTTTCACAGATTCAACTGAGCTGGTATGGCTGTTGCTGTAGGTTAGTTCCGCAATGGACGACACGAACGAGTGAGAACAAGAGTCAGGGTGCCGACGACGAAAAGGGCAAATCGTGGAACAACTGTGGAAGCACAGCCTGATTCGGGGGGGAATTGGTTGAAATGGCTCTCTATGGAAAGAAGAGGAAAATGAGGCGGACGGTCCAAACGGTTCCTGGAAACATAAAATCCAGAGGCAGGGGTGATGTCATGACAAACCTAATTGATTCCTTGGAACGGGCGGAGTGCGCTACGGATCGGCGTTCGACACCGGGAATTGCCTTGCTGACATTGTCGAAGCGATGTCTCTATATGAATCGGCAGGCAAGAGAACTCTGCCAGCATATCATCTGGACGGAAGGTGGACGCGTGGCAAACGGACTGCTGCCCAAGTCAGTCTCCGACCTGCGGGACGAGATCGTGAACCTTCTCGAAGGTTACTCCCACGTCAAAGACTGGGAAAACATCGAGATCAGCCGAGTGGCGGGTGACTCGGACAGGCCGGTGCTGCTCCGCGGCTTGGGATTCCCCGATCCGACCGGAATCAAACCCGTCTGCGTCCTTATCCTGATGGAGGAAGCCGGTCGCCACCTGGAACTCGCCCCCGCGCAAGCCAAGCTGCGTTTTCAGCTCACGAATCGCGAGCAGGCTGCAATTGAGTGCCTTGCTAAGGGGTTTACCAACAAAGAAATTGCCGACGCGCTCGGCATTTCCGAACCGACTGTTAAGGAACACTTGCGGCATATCATGCAGAAGACCGGTACCCATACCAGAACCGGAGTACTCGCAAGAGTCCTTTCCGCATGACCGTGTAGCCCCTGGTTAAAAGTGCAAGACCTATCCGAACAGATAAGTTCCGCGTATAATCCCACCCGAGTAATGTTTGGGGACCAGGACGGGACCCTGGGTGTTTCAGAGGGTGAGCGAACCGTGCCATTCCCTGCTTCCAGTACCTCACAGGAACGGCTCGCCGCGCTGATCGAGATCAGCCGGCAGCTTGCCGCGGAGGTTGACCTCGAGCATCTGCTCGAGCTCATTCTCGCCACCGCCAAGGATCTCGTCGCGGCGCAAGGTGCGAGCCTCTTGCTCGTTGACCCGGCGACCCAGCAACTCGAGTTCAAATTGGCTCTGGGTGCCAACAGCGAGAGTTTGAAGGCGGTTCGCTTGAAGCCGGGCGAAGGGATCGCCGGCTGGGTGGTGCAACAGGGGCAAGCGGCGCTGGTGACGGATGTGAGCCAGGACCCACGTTTCTGCTCCAAAGTCGATGCCGAGACCGGCTTCAAGACGCGATCCCTGATGGCTGTTCCGATCCAGGACCACGATCGGGCGATCGGCGTGATCGAGGTGCTCAACCCGGTCAAGGGCAACCAGTTCAACCAGGAGGATCTCGATCTCCTCACCTCTCTGGCCGCGCAAGCGGCGGTGGCCATCAAGAACGCGAAGCTCCTCACGTCCATTCGGGAAGAGAAGCAATACCTCCAGGCCGAGATCGAGGAGCGCTTTCGGACGCTGATCGGAGAAAGTCCCCGCTTCCAGGAGGCGGTGGCGATGGCCCGCCGGGCTGCAGGGTCCGCCGCGACGGTGCTCCTGTTGGGAGAAACCGGGGTGGGCAAGGAGATGTTCGCCCGATCCATTCACACCTGGAGCCCGCGAGCGGACCGCCCGTTCGTCGCCATCAACTGTGTTGCACTCACGGATACTCTCCTTGAGAGCGAGCTGTTCGGACATGAGAAGGGGGCATTCACGGGGGCGTACCAAAGGAAGAAGGGCCTGCTTGAGTTGGCGAACGGCGGCACCGTATTCCTGGACGAAATCGGCGACATGAAGCCGGAACTCCAGGCGAAGCTGCTCCGGGTGCTTCAAACCCACCAGTTCGAACGAGTCGGAGGAGTTCAACCGATCCAGACAGACATCCGCGTAATCGCTGCGACGAATCAAGACCTGGCGATCGCCGTGCGTGACGGACGCTTCCGCAAAGATCTCTACTTTCGGCTGAACGTCATCACGATCACCGTCCCGCCGCTCCGTGAGCGTAGGGAGGATATCCAACCGTTGGCCGCTTTTTTCGTCCAGTCTTACTGCCGAGAGACGAAGCGTCCGCCCATGATGATCAGCCGTGATGCGGTCGACCTGCTCTGTCGTTACGACTGGCCGGGAAACGTCCGGGAACTGGAGAACGTGATTGAACGCGCGGTGGTGCTGGGTGCCGGGCCGAAGATCGGTCCGCAGGATCTAAGCCTCGGAGCGAAGGAGGTGGGTGGAGTCGCCACCGAAATCCCGGCGGATATTCCCTTTCACCAAGCGGTCCAAGCGCATAAGCGGGCCCTGATCGAGCAGGCCATTGCCCAGGCAGGGGGCAAGAAAGCCCAAGCCGCAGCATCGCTCCATCTCCACCCGACCTACTTCTCCCGCCTGTGCAAGCAACTCGGAATCTCCTGACTAGAAACGCCCCCCGCCGCGTCGAGCATATGGGTTGCAGATATGAACTGCGGCGCGAGTCCGTGGCCCCCGGTGCCTATTCCTGAGCGAGCGCGGCACGGAGTTCCTGATAGGCCTGCCTCAGGCGGTGATCCTCCAGGCGATACGCGAGGGAAACCGTGACCACCCCGAAAGCGAGGACGAGAAGCCCAAGACCGGCGATACCTCCGGCCATCAGGATCCCGCTCAAGGTTGACAGGCCTCCTTCAACCAGGTAGGCGATGGCGAAGCTCAAGGTGCCGATGACCACCACGGCAAACCACGAGACGGTCAGCACGGCCGAAGACCAGGGTACCCGCTTCACCCAGTTCAGTCGCGTCGTGTCCCCATCCGGGACAAGGTCGATGGAGCCGTTCATGGGCCAAGCGGTGCGAAAGCGGGTTGCGTGCGGGCGCAGTAGAATTCGACGCTCCTCATGGAAGAACCTCGCCACACCGTGAGGTAACGTCAGGATGCCGTTCCCGTCGAATCGCTCGAGTAACCGGGTCCAGGGGGCCAGGGGGAGGCGATCCTCTCCACGAGCGACTCCGCACCCATAGTCCCCGGCGCCGGCCGTCAGCCTCGTAAACTGGATCCAGTCGGCCACAACCATCCCCAGGAACAGGAACCCCGCGAACAACCCTGCGAGCAGCATGGGGCGCACGATACCACAGGGAAAAGCTGCGCTGGAAGAGCCACGAATGGCGCGGGTAGTGATCGGTTTTGGATTTGGTGGGGCTGACTAGGCTTGGTAAGGATTACCAAGAATAATGGATTCGAGAATATCCAGAAGATGGAGATGAATTTCAGTCTGCAGTTGCGCAGTAGAGAAATAACGACCTTCCTCAAAATGAGCGGTTTCAGCCCTTTCCAGACGAAAAGATGGAGCGCCCCCGCCTCGTGCAGGGTCTTGCCCAAATGTAATGCCGGTTACATGATATGGAACGTCCGAGCCAAGTATGGAATGACCGGCTAACATGGTTCGGAAGTCACCGAATGCTGGATTTACTTCATTCAAAGAAGCAGGAAAACGAACGTAGGCTTCGCTTAAATACCCTCTTCGCCTCAAAATTTCATGATATGGACGAAGACCGAATGTATCCGACAGCCAAGTCAATACATCATGAAGGAAGGCATCTGTATCCGCGGTCGATGAGCGAGTGTCAGCGACGAAACCGTCAGCGTACACCGTTAATCCTACGCGCAATGGAACGCCCTGGACTGTAGTGTAGAGGCCATCATCAAACTTAAAAGAAGTAGGTGATCCTGTGAGTTCCGGTCCTTGTGGAAACTTCAAAAAGTTGTACTTTTGTACTAGCGGAGCCAAGATCGGGAATAGGGACTTACCGCGAGGGTTTAAGTCATTGACTGGCAGTAACCAGATAGATCGCGCGACATTAATTGAAAGCAGTTCCATTTGCTATTTACCTACGGCCATAGGTAGCTGAGAATCCTTCGGTTCTTGCCCTTTACTAATTGATAAAGCCTGCGCCCCTTGCAGACGCTTCCGATGGGCATCTAGAAAAAGAAGGTTCCCTTCCTTCAGTCTGCATTCCTGTTTTTCCTGCTCTGCGTCTCCTTTTACCGACTCAGTAAATGCGCGTGATTGAAGTATTTCCTCTGGTGAAGTTTTCTGGAAAACAGGATCTTCTTCAAACGAGAACCGTTCCAATGATTCGCGGCTAAATCGATCAATGTCTGTCAGCCTCTTGCCAAATTCCTCAAAAGATACATTTAGCGTTAGGTCATAAGCCTCGGCGATCCGCCGCAAGGTGGTGATGCTATGAGATGAATAGTTGACATTCTCCAAGACCGAAATGCGAGCTTGCTGCATACCCGTCTTTTCAGCGAGCTGCTGCTGCGTCCAGTCTCGCTGCTCTCTGAGAACTTTAATTTGAGTAGCAATAGAGGAGTTCAGGAATTCATCGGCATAGCCATGCCGATACTCACTACTCTGAAAGCTCTCTTTTAGTTTGTCGGCTAAGGCGCTCATGTTTTATCCTCCGTGAAAAATCCGCTAATAAAGTAGTCCGATTAGCCTCTGCGCGCTCCAATGCATCTTGAGGAACAAACTCCCAATCCTTTTCTACTGCACCTAGCAGGAACGTAAAGCCTCGCTCAGGAGTGTGAACGCCATTTTGTTCGGTGGTGAAGGGGCCACGACAGAGAAGGGGGCGAAGTTGAATTCTTCCCTTCACCTTTATTTTCTTAATATGCCGCTTCCTGGTCCCCGCAAGAACCTCCGTCGAAAGGCCTTCACCGTTCTTTTCGAGAAGGTCTATGCGTAGGTCTAACCGTCCGCGATCTCTCTCCTCCAAGCGAATGTCATCAGCCCATTGCTGAATAACGCTCTTTCCTCTGGTATCGGTAAAATCGAAGATGGACCATATCATAATTTTATTATGAATGGTAACAAAAAGCTTGACTCTGACATTATAATATTATAATGTCTGTGCAACATGCTTAAAACTTTTAAATTTATAGTCGTCGAGGGGCGTGCTGCATGTGGCACGGAGAGGCGGGCCTACGCTTCCGGGGCCTACCGGTTTGAACGTAGGACCGCTCCCCTCACCAGCAATGCGCCGGTAGCTCAAGGCAGGAGCACCCGCCTACTAAGCGGGAGAATGTGGGTTGGAGCCCCACCCGGCGCACCTAATTTTAGCATGGCTGCCTGACGTTGGCGCGTCAGGCAGCCGTAACCCGGACCCCGTGAAGAGCGCCGGATTACACCCGCTAGGGTAATCACAGGATACACGCCTTCACGGGTCTCCGCAACTACGGAGGCCCCAATGAACATCCTCAGCGTAGATCGCAAGCTCGCTATCCTCACTGCTCTTACTGAGGGCTGCTCTATTCGTTCGACTTCGCGCATGACCGGCGCCCATATCGAAACAATTCTCAAGCTCCTGGTGGACAGTGGCGCGAAAGCTCAAGTCATGCTGGATGAGAAGATGCGCGGCATTCATGCTGAGGCCATCGAATGCGATGAGCTCTGGTGCTACATCCAAAAGAAACAGCGCCGCGTGACTGTGGAAGACCGCTCCGAGCATCCGGAGTACGGCGACGCCTATACATTCATTGCGCTGGACCCCGCTACCAAGCTGGTACCGTCATTCCTCGTCGGCAAACGCGATCACGCCTGTACCGATCAATTTCTGGCTGATCTGAGCCAGCGCATTGCAGGCCCTGTGCAATTAAGTACCGATGGATTCCCTGGCTATATGGCCGGGATTCCACGTCACTTCGGCCATCGGGCTACGCATGCCGAGCTAATCAAGGTGTACGCCGCTGAGAATCCAGGGCCAGGGCGCTACAGTCCCCCCCATGTGACTGGCACGCAGATCATTGAGCGATGGGGTATTCCTAACCGGGAACGAGTCTGCACGTCCTACGTTGAACGGATGAACCTGACGGTCAGAATGCAGATCAGACGCTTTACACGGCTCACGAATGCCTTCTCTCGCAAGCTCGACAACCTCAAGGCAGCCGTGGCGCTATTCTTCTGGAATTGGAACTTCTGCTGGAGGCCGCGTACTATTCGCGTGACGCCTGCCATGCAAGCGGGAATCACGGACAGGGTATGGGAACTGAGAGAATTGGCGGTCTAACATGGCCATTCCGTCAAAACCGATCACTACCAATGGCGCGCCCCTCGATTGACACACCCTCGGTACGTCCATATAATGCCACTCTTTACAAACGCGGTCTGCTCTGAAGGAGAGACACGATGTCCAGCACGTTTCGGCAACCATCCAATTTGAAAAAGAAGAGAGATCACGGATTCAGAAAGCGGATGAGCACCAAAGGTGGCCGGAAGGTCCTGGCCCGGCGGCGCGCGAAGGGACGGGCGCGACTGTCCGTGTGAGGGGTGCCCAACGCCATGCCCCGGCGCTCCCGGGATCGATTCCTTTTTCTGCGGCGCAGTGCCGAGATCGAGCGGGTGAAAAAGGAGGGCCGCCGGATCCAGGCCCCGTTGTTCAACCTGGTCTTCTGCTCATCCGGTGCTCCCGACCCGCAGCCCAGCCGTATCGGCATCGTGGTGGGGAAGCGATTGGGATCGGCGGTGACGAGAAATCGGGCCAAGCGTTTGTTCAGGGAGTTGTCGCGGCAGGTGAGGCACGACTTGGTACGAGGTCAGGACCTTGTGGTCTTCCCGAGGCGTGAGGCGGTCACCGTCAAGTTCCAGCGGCTTCGCGATACCTGGCTGTCTGCCCTTCGGCATGAGGGATTGCTGAATTTGCCATCGGACCTCCCATGCGGCAAGTCCTCCTCTCTGTGATCGCGTTCTACCAGCGGTGGATCTCGCCTCTGCTTCCTCCTGCCTGCCGTTTTGAGCCCACCTGCTCGCACTATGCATGCGAGGCGATTCGTCGGCATGGCGTGGTGCGGGGGACGGGCTGGGCGCTCCTGCGGTTGCTGAAATGCCATCCGTTCCATCCGGGTGGGTTCGATCCTGTGAAATAGGAATGACCATCTGCCGCTGAAGATGAGTTCTCAGCGGTCAGCCATCAGCCCTAAACCATAAGGGCAGAAGCCCGGGTCGAGGCTGGAAGCTGATCGCTGAATGCTGATTGTTCTGGAGTATCTGCGCCGATGGAAAAACGGGTTGTTGTCTTCCTCGTCCTTGCGCTTGTCATTGTCCTGGGCTGGAATTTCCTGCTGGAGCAGTTCGGGCTCCTACCTCCTCCACCACCCGCTGAGCAAACGCGCCGGCACGGTACTCCATCCATAGATTCAGACAAATCCACGCCCCCAGAGGAGAAAGCGCCGGCTGGTGAGTCAACGGGGCTGACCCCGGCGAAATCCGAGGCCACGCCCCGCGCCGGCGCATCGGGGGGAACGCAGGACCTCGCCGCGCGCGCCGCCTCCAGCGAGAGAACCCACGAGGTGGTCACCGACCTGTTCCGGGCGGTCTTCACGAACCGGGGCGCTGAGATCAAGAGCTGGGAGTTGACCCGGTACCAGACCGCCGGCGCCGGTAATCAGAAGCCGGTGCAGTTGATACATGCGGAGGGTAAATTCAGAAGGCCGCTGTCCGTCCAGGTGGTTGATCCGGGCATCAGCAAGAACTTAGCGGAAGCGCTATATGAAGCGGAACGCGATTTTACGACACTCGACGACGCCCATCCTACGGGCCACCTGACGTTCAGGTATGCCGCCCCGGATCTCGGTCTGAAGATCGAGAAGCAGCTCACCTTCCACCACAGGAGTTACCTGGTGGACATTACGGTGAAGACAGAGGGACTCTCCGGAGGATTCGATCTCGGGCTCGGGACCAATTTCGGAATCGTGGAGTGGGGGGAAGGATTCATCGGCCTGATCGGCCCGGCCTCGATCGTGGACGATAAACTTGAAAAAGACACACCGGAGAACGAACTCGAGCGTAAGGGTGCTGTGCGATGGGTGGCCCTGCAGGACAAGTATTTCATGAGTGTCCTGATTCCTTCGGGCGCGACGGCCGCGGTGATCAAGAAGGAGGGGGACAAGCTGGTGTCGGCGCGCGCCCGGTTCGGGGCGGCGGCCGGGTCCCCGACGGCTGCCTTCCAGTTGTATGCGGGTCCGAAGGAATTCGACACACTCAGGGCGCTGAACATCGGGCTGGAAGACACGATCGACTTCGGCTGGTTCATCTATGGAAGCTGGGACATCGTGCGGGCCGTGGCCAAGCCGTTGTTCTACGTCCTCCGGTTCCTGAAAGAGTATACTCACAACTACGGCTTCTCGATCATCTTGCTGACGATCGGCATCAAGCTGTTTTTTGTTCCGTTGCAGTACAAGAGCTACAAGTCCATGAAGGACATGCAGCTCGTGCAGCCGAAGGTCGTCGCGCTGCAGCAGAAATACAAGGACGATCGCGAGCGGCTCAACAAGGAACTGATCAAGCTCTATCGTGAGCATAAGGTGAACCCCGTCGGGGGATGTCTGCCGATGTTCCTCCAGACGCCGGTCTTCGTGGCGCTCTTCAACATCCTTTACATGACGATCGACCTCCGCCAAGCGCCGTTCATCCTGTGGATCACGGACTTGTCGGTGCAGGACCCCTACTACGTCCTGCCGATCATCATGGGTGCGTCAATGGTCGTCCAGCAGAAGATCATGCCCACCACCATGGATCCGACCCAGGCGAAAATCATGTTGTTCTTGCCGGGAATGATGACCCTCTTGTTCCTGACGTTCCCGGCCGGGCTGGTACTGTACTGGCTGACCAACAATGTTCTGACCATCACGCAGCAATTCGTCACGGACCGGTACATCTTCAAACGCCCCACCTTCACATCCGTACCCACGGAAGAAACGCCGCCGGCCGAGTCCGCAGACGGCTCGAAGCAGGCCGGCAAGAAAAAGAGCAAGACCGGCGACAAGACCGAAACGGAAAGCCGGGCGGAGTCCTGACCGAGGCAAACCATGGGCGCGCCGACGGCCGACACGATCTGCGCCATTGCCACCCCGGTGGGAGAAGGCGGCATCGGTATTCTGCGCCTCAGCGGCGAAAAGGCCGTTGAGATCGCCTCCAGGTTGGTACGGCTCCGGTCAGGTCGCTCCCTGGGCTCCGTTCGGAGCCACCAGCTCTATCACGCTGACATTCTCGACGGCGGAGTTGGGGACAGGGCGGGACCCCAGGCGCTCGATGAATCCCTCGTGGTCGTCATGCGGGCTCCCCGCTCCTACACCGGAGAGGATGTCGTGGAGTTCCACTGCCACGGTGGCCCCTGGGTGCTGCAGACGGTGGGCGAGGCGCTCGTACGCAACGGGGCCAGGACGGCGGAGCCGGGGGAATTCACCAAGCGTGCCTTTCTGAACGGTCGCCTGGATTTGACGCAGGCCGAAGCGGTCCTGGATACGATCCGTGCCAGGACCTCGGGTGCGCTGCGGCTCGCTCAGGAACAACTGCGGGGAACCCTATCCAAAGAACTTGACCGGATGCGAGACCACCTCATCCGGTTGCTGGCCCACGTGGAGGCCACGATCGACTTCACGGAGGAGGATATTACCTTCATCGCCGCGGACGAGCTGACATCCGGCCTCGAGCGGACAATGGTGGAGATCGCCGGGCTCGTGGAGAGCGGGCGGGAGGGCCGCATCTTGCGCGAGGGGGTGACCGCCGCGATCATTGGGCGGCCCAACGTGGGGAAGTCCAGCCTCCTGAACGCGCTGCTCAGGACCGATCGGGCGATCGTGACCCCGATTCCAGGGACAACCCGTGATGTGCTGGAAGAGGTGCTCAACATTCGAGGACTCGCGGTGCGGCTGCTCGATACCGCGGGTCTGCACGAGACGGACGACCCGGTTGAGCGGGAGGGGGTACGGCGCAGCCAGGCTGCGATGGATCAGGCGGAACTGCTCCTGATCGTGCTGGACGGATCAGTCCCGCTCACGCCGGAGGATCGGGAGATTGTTGCCGGGTGCCCCGGGAAAAAGCGGCTGCTCATTGTCAACAAAGCCGACCTGCCGCGGCGCATTGATCTCGCTGAAGTCTCAACAGGGGAAAAGGGCGAACGGCCCGTCCCCGAGGTCCACATCTCCGCCAGGACCGGCGAGGGGCTCGACGACCTGCGGGACCGGATTCGGACCCTGATGGTGCGCGGCGACCTTGAGCCCGGCGAAAGGGCGGTGATCACGCGGCTCCGCCATGAGGCCGCCTTGGAGCGAGCGCGTGAGGCGCTGGCCAATGCGCTCAACTCCGTGCGGGGAGGACTCCCGGGCGAGTTCGTGGCGATGGACCTCCGCGCAGCCATTGACGGACTGGGGGAGATCACGGGAGCCGCCAGCGCCGACGACATCCTGGAGCGCATCTTTCGGGATTTTTGCATCGGTAAGTGAGCGAGGAAGCGGTCAGCCGTCAGCCTTCAGCCGGCGCTCAGAGCAAGAAGCTGACTGCTGAACGCTGAAAGCCTTTTGCCTATGGACTTCGACATTATCGTAGTCGGCGGCGGGCATGCGGGGTGTGAAGCTGCGTTGGCCGCCGCCCGGATGGGCGCCCGGACCCTGGTGCTCACGATGGAAGAGGACAAGATTGCGCAGATGTCGTGCAACCCGGCGGTGGGGGGGATCGCCAAGGGCCACCTCGTCAAGGAGGTTGATGCCCTGGGCGGCGAGATGGGGCGGACCACGGATCAGGCCGGCATCCAGTTCCGGATGCTCAATACCAGCAAGGGGCCGGCCGTTCGGGCCCTCCGCGCCCAATGCGACAAGAAGCTCTACCGGCAGGCGATGCAGGAGACGCTTCGGGCTCAAGGAGGACTGACGATCGGTCAGGGAACAGTGGATCGACTACTGACCGAAGGCGGGGCCGTCAACGGCATCGTGACGGCCGACGGCGACCATATTCGCGCGCGCGCGGTGATCCTGACCTCCGGGACGTTCCTGAAAGGACTGATCCATATCGGCTTGAATCATTTTCCAGCCGGCCGCGCGGGCGAGGCAGCCGCGGAACACCTGTCCGATTGCATGCGGGACCTTGGATTCGAGGTCGGCCGGCTGAAGACCGGGACGCCGCCGAGGCTGGATCGGGACACGATCAACTTTGACGTCATGATCCCGCAGCCTGGTGATGATCCGGCGCCGCCGTTTTCCTATCGAACGCACCGGATCACCACGCCGCAGGTCCTATGCCATCTCACGTACACAAGCGAAACCACCCATGCGATCATTCGGGACAATCTGGACCGGTCTCCGATGTACAGCGGCGTGATCGAAGGAGTGGGACCACGCTACTGTCCGTCGATCGAAGACAAGGTCGTGCGCTTCGCTGATAAGCCGCGCCACCAGGTCTTCATCGAGCCCGAGGGCTTGGACACGAACTCCTATTACCCGAACGGGATCTCCACGAGCCTCCCGGTGGATGTCCAGGCCGCGATGCTGCGCACGATCCCCGGCCTGGACCGGGCGAAGATGCTCAAGCCCGGCTATGCGGTCGAGTACGACTATTTCCCGCCCCGCCAGCTCCATCCGACGCTGGAGACCAAGCCCGTCAGGGGTCTGTTTCATGCCGGACAGATCAACGGGACGTCGGGATACGAAGAGGCGGCGGCCCAGGGCATCATGGCGGGGATCAATGCCGTGTTGAGCCTGCGCGGCGAAGCGCCGCTGATCCTGGATCGGTCGCAAGCTTACATCGGGGTCCTGATCGATGACTTGATTACCAAAGATGCGCGGGAACCCTACCGGATGTTCACTTCACGGGCCGAGTATCGTCTGCTGCTCCGCCAGGACAATGCGGATCTGCGGCTGATGGAGACCGGCCATAGCCTCGGCCTCGTCGAGGAGAGAGTCTATGGCCGGTTTCGCACGAAGCGGGACGCCATCGACCGCGAAGTGAAGCGCCTGAAGGAAAGCCGACCCAAGTGGACCGGTGAATTGAAGAGCAGGCTGGCCGCGATGGGACTGGACGGGGTGCCCGCAGACCACACTCTGGCTCAGCTCCTGAAGCGTCAGGAGATGACGTATCCGGACCTGATGAATCTCGTCGGCGACGTTCCACCGGATGACGAAGAAATTTCGGCTGCGGTGGAGATCACCGTCAAGTACGAAGGGTATATCAAGCGCCAACTTCAGCAGGTGGCCGGCTTCAAGAAAATGGAGGCCCGCCGGATCCCCGATACGTTCAATTACGATGCCATGGTCGGGTTTTCACGAGAGGTACTGGAGAAGCTGAAGAAGGTTCGGCCGGCCTCCATCGGGCAGGCTTCGCGCATCTCCGGGGTCACGCCCGCCGCCATCTCTCTCCTCCTCGTCACCCTCGAACGAGACCGTCGCCAAGGCCACCCTCCCGTCGTCGCATAGCGTTTTCCACGTAACAGACTCTGGCGAGCGCCCTGTGCGCCTGAGCCTGCGAGGGGTCGCTCCAGCCGTTCCACTCGATAGGCATGCAACACATAAGTCATTGTATATAAAAGACTATTATACAATCATCGAAAAACGGAGCACTAGATCCAGCCCTGCCGGGATGCAAATACCTCTTGACCGTCTTGTGAGTTTGGCGTACATGTTCCACGTGGAACGTGCTACCTGGTGGCGCGACCTCCTGATCGGCGGCGCCTCTGAACTTGAGCTCCAGTTAACCGACCAAGTTATTGCACAACTTATTGTCTATGCAACTGAATTGATTTCATGGAATCGGAAGATCAATCTCACCGGGATCAAGGATGCCAAGGAGATCATCGTCAAGCATTTCTTAGATTCACTAGTCTGCACGAAATTTTTTCAACTGCGAGCGAACGATGCACTTCTGGACATCGGGAGCGGTGCCGGCTTTCCCGGTCTTCCCGTAAAGATCCTCTTCCCAGCGGTCAGCCTGACCCTCTTGGAGCCGAGTGGAAAAAAGACCGCCTTCCTCCATCACATCATCGGGACGTTGGGACTTGATGGTGCCGTCGTCGTGTCCAAGCGAGTACAAGATTTTTCTCGAGATCCAATCAATCACAGCAGGTATGCATTCGCAGCGACCAGGGCCTTAAGCGCTTCAGAGGTTCTACCCTTCGCTTCGCCACTTCTGGCGCCGGGGGGACAACTGATTCTCTGGCGAACCCAGCCCCTTGAGGTCACCCCAGGCCTTCACGGTTTCGCTACGCTGAAGGAAATGATCTACCGGCTTCCCTTTGGATATGGGCAGCGACGACTTATAATATTCGATAAATCATAGGCTTTCTTATGAGTATGGCCGATGTTCCACGTGGAACAGCGCGAGCGGGGTTGACTGAAGACGATTGGCTTAAGCGGCGTTGACCTAGAACCGAGCATGGCGAAGATCATCGCGGTCGCGAATCAGAAGGGGGGTGTTGGGAAGACCACGACGGCGGTCAACCTCTCTGCCTCCCTGGCTCTGGCTGACCATGCCGTGTTGCTGGTCGATCTGGATCCCCAGGGGAATGCAACGAGCGGACTGGGGGTCGATCCACGCAGCCTGACACGCACGGTGTATGACTGTTTGATCCGTGGAGTCAAAGCCGGAGAGGTGACGCAACCCACGGCGGTCACCAACTTAGCGCTTCTGCCATCCAATGCTGATTTGGCTGGGGCCGAGGTGGAGTTGGTGGCTGTCCCGAATCGTGAACAAGTGCTGAAAGCAAGTCTCAACGAGATCCAAACTGTCTATGAATTTTTCGTGGTCGACTGTCCACCAGCCCTCGGCCTGCTCACCGTGAACGCGTTTGCGGCGGCTTCTTCGGTCCTGGTCCCGGTCCAGTGCGAATATTATGCGATGGAGGGACTCGGACGGCTGATGAGCACACTGCAACGAGTTCAGGGCTCCCTGAATCCCGGCCTGGAGCTGGAAGGCATCCTGCTCACGATGTTCGATTCTCGAAACAGTCTGGCCAGGCAGGTACAGGACGAGATCCGCGGCCACTTCAAAGAAAAAGTCTATCGGACGGTGATTCACCGGAATGTGACCCTGGCTGAGGCTCCCAGTTATGGGCGGCCTGTGATGCTGTACAACGCTGCTTCGTCAGGGTCGCAGGCGTACCTTCAACTGGGAAGGGAGTTCCTCGATCATGGAAAAGAAGGCGCTAGGGAGAGGACTGGACGCCCTGTTGCCTGAGGGCAGCGGGAAGGTTCCATCGAGTGCTGAGGAGATCCAGCATCTGAACGTGGATCAGATCTTGCCGAATCGGTACCAGCCGAGGCAGCAATTCATCCCCGAAGAAACATCAGAACTATCTGATTCAATTAAGAAAAATGGAATACTCCAGCCGGTGCTCGTTCGACGAAAAGGCGATGGTGTGTTCGAATTGATCGCGGGGGAGCGTCGGCTGCGAGCAGCAAAACAGGCGGGCCTTCCCACCGTGCCGGTCATTATCCGGAATGCGAGCGATGAGCAGACTATGGAACTGGCGTTGGTAGAGAACCTTCAGCGGAAGGACTTGAACCCGATGGAAGAGGCCCGAGGCTTCCATCGGATGATGAAGGAGTTTGGCTACAGCCAGGACACCATTGCGCAGCGGATCGGCAAGGACCGGTCCACGATCGCCAACATGACCAGGCTGGTGAACCTGCCTCCGGAGATCCAAGGCCTGGTTGAATCGGGAGACATTACCACGGGCCATGCCAAAGTGATCCTTGGCCTCCATGGGCCGGACACACAGATCAGGCTTGCCAGGCAGATTGTGCAAGGCCGGCTCTCCGTTCGCCAAGCGGAGCAAGAAGCGACTCGCGCGGCTCGTCCTCGGAAAGCGAGACGGCCGGTACGGATACCGGCTGCCTACCCGGATCTGGAGGAGCGATTACGGAGGCGTCTCGGCACGCGCGTCAATATTGTAAAAAATAGGAGAGGCGGAAAGATTGTGGTAGAGTACTTTTCCACGGAGGAACTGGATCGTCTCGTCGAGATCCTTCTGGAATAGCGGAGGCCCCAGACCAAGGGAGGGCTCAATCATGTGGAAGGCGGATGGGAAAAAGTCCGAGCGCCCGGCGGATGACGAGAATTTCACCTTCCTCGCGCGCGGAGCATCCTTTAAGGGAGTGGCCCACTTTGACGGCACGGTCAGGATCGACGGCCGGTTCGAGGGCGAGTTGCATGCAAAAGGCAGCCTCGTGGTCGGTGAACAGGCCGTGATCAAGGGGATTGTGACCGCCGGCACCCTGATCTCAGGGGGCAAGATCAATGGAAGCATCACCGGGACCGAGAAGGTGCAGCTCCTGAAATCGGCTGTCCTGGTCGGCGACGTCCGCACCCCCTCCTTCTCCATGGAAGAAGGCGCACATTTCCATGGGCTGTGCGAAATGGGGGCCGATCGGTGGATGGAAGAGGAACCGCGGGAGGGGAACGCCATCGAGAATGTCCATGACCTCGCCGCGCATCGGGAAAAACTCCGCGCGCAAGACCAGCCGACGTAACATCAACTATGAGCAGGCCTACCGTCATCCTCGGCATGAGCGGAGGAGTGGATAGCTCCGTGGCCGCCGCTCTGCTGGTCGAGCAGGGCTATGACGTCCACGGGGTCACGCTCCAGGTCTGGGAGCCCGAGGACGAAGCGGCCACGGTCTCCAGACGCTGGCAGGAACGGGGCTGCTGCAAGGTCGGCATCGCCAAGTACGTCGCCAAGCATCTTGGCATCCCCTATGAAGTGATTGATACCCGCCGGGCCTTTCGCGCGAGCGTCATTGACGATTTCCTGGCCGGATATCTCAGCGGGACGACGCCGAATCCCTGCATCCGCTGCAACGAGCGCGTGAAGCTCCGTGTGCTGTACGAGCTCGCCGAGGACCGGGGCTTCGATTTCGTGGCGACCGGACACTACGCCCGTATTATGCGGGCGGAGGGCCCGCCCAGCCTGCACCGGGCCCGCGACTCTCGCAAGGATCAGAGTTACTTTCTCTATCGCATGAACCCCTCCTGGCTTCCACGGCTGCTGTTCCCGATAGGGTCCTTGGAGAAGGCCGAAGTCTGGGAACGGGCTGAGTCATTGGGGTTGCCGGCGGACGAGTTGAAGGAGAGTCAGGAGATCTGTTTCGTGAGTCAAGGAGATTACCGGACATTTATCGCCGCGGAGGCCCCGCAGTCGAAGCATCCGGGGGTCTTTAGCGATTCCGAGGGGCGGGTGTTGGGTCAGCACGAAGGCATAGCTTATTACACGCCGGGCCAGCGCCGGGGGCTCGGCATCGCGGCCGGCCGGCGGCTCTATGTCCAGCGGGTGGAACCGGCGACTCAGACAGTGGTCCTGGGTTCTGAAGAGGGGCTTTACCGCCGGGACTGCGTCGTGGCCGAGGTCAATCTCTTCGATCCGTCTCTCCAGGTCGGACCCACGAGAACCGAGGTGAAGGTCCGGTATGCCACACCCGCGTCGCCCGCCGCCCTGACCCCCAAGTCTGATGGCACCCTCAGCGTCGCCTTCGAGTCTCCGCAACGAGCGCTCACCCCCGGCCAGTCCGCCGTGTTCTACGAGGGGGATCGGGTCCTGGGCGGCGGCATCATCCAAGCCTAACCCCCGTCTCTTCTTGCCTCCGAGGTTCAACTTGTCAACTTGATGACCTTTCTAACGCCTGCTGCAACGTCCGCTTATTGACATCCCGCTGCAGCGGATGCTACCCTGCCGCGTTTTTGTCGTGCCCTCCCGCACGCCAATTCCCTGTACAGCGCCGGGTTGCGCCGGCATCTACGGTAACGCCCTGTGATCAAAACTTCCGTTGCACGCCGGTACGCGCGGGCCCTCTTCGAGCTTCTGGAGCCTTCCGCCATCGAGCCCGCGCGCCTGGGCCTGGTCGGCCTGACTCGAGCCCTGACGGAGTCGGCGCCTTTGAAGCACGTCCTCGCCTCGCCGGTTTTTTCCAGTCAGGAAAAGGTGGATGTGCTCTCTGCTCTCAGCGGGCGGTTGGGCTGCCCGCCGATGGTCAACAGCTTCTTGGCGCAGCTTGTGAAGAAGAACCGAGCCGGGTTCATCCCCGAAATTGCCGATGCTTTTGCCCTCCTCGCGGATCAGGCCAAAGGCGCCCGCCAAGTCACGGTGGCCTCGGCGGGGGCCCTGAGCCCGGCCGAACAGGAGGGCCTTCGCAGCCGATTGCGCGACCTGTTGCGCACCGACGTGGATCTCGCCTTCCGGACCGAGCCTCGCCTGCTCGCGGGTCTTCAGATCCGGATCGGGAGCATGGTCATTGACAGTACGGTGGGGAGCCGCCTGACCGCCATGCGGGCCCTTCTGACCAAGGAGTAGCGAATGCAGATCAAGACCGACGAGATCAGCGGGATCATCAA